>MPMB02196687.1_pt1 | contig 10519 bp, 9 predicted proteins | sample 1617371 | NCBI WGS metagenome assembly MPMB02 (sample SAMN05944808, study PRJNA350692) | marine metagenome | biome: marine; feature: ODZ; material: water; isolation source: 300 m water sample filtered on 0.2 um supor filter | place: Pacific Ocean | collected 2012-04-08 | depth 300m m
CGACCACATCGAGTCCTAGCATTCTCACGGTATCGATGTAGTCCTGTCTCACTGGCAGGTCATCGATTTTATGCTTGTCCATGTCGTCAAGGTCGAAAACACCCTTGTCCGTGAAGAAAACTCGCATTCGAAGCATCCGCCTCTCGCGGAGAGAACGTGATGAAAGAAATTTCAAAATCCCATTCTTCGGTGGACGACGCAATCCACGGTCATCGAAGTTGGGGCTCGTGAAATCCTTGAGTTCAGCCCACTCGTAGATGCGCTCGTACCGCTCCCTGAACAATAATCTCTCATCTTCAGTCATGCCTGTAACATCCGATATTGGCCGCACTGACCACAGTAATGCCTCAGTGCCGTTGGCCAGCGTGATGGTGGGCGGCTTGCGTCGCTCCAGCTCATCCCACAAGCACACGGCGAGGTACTCGATGTAGTCCAAGGGCGTATCCGTCAGGAAGTAGATCGAAGGATGGCCATCGATGACGAGCTCCAGGGCGAGGGTGTCGTTGGCGAGGGTGACGTTGCGGATGGTGACGGGTAGGGATGGGAGGCGGGTGATATTTAGTGGAGCGTAATAAGGAGAGCTGATTCTTGGATTACACGAATTCTGGGCTTTATAAAAATCGATAGATTGAGACTGATGACGGGGGGCATAGAATATCAAGGGATTTCCGCTGCTCATCACTAGAATTCTGAGTCCTGTCATTTCTTCGAATGCAGATCCTTGATCTACTTTCTTTTCATAATTACTCTCCTCATGGGACCACTTACGGGAATACTCTAAAGCACGTGGATTGAAGATTTCTTGAGGTTTTGTTAATGGAGGTATTGATGGGTGGGGTGGAGTTGTTGGTGAAATTGTGGCGTAATAACTAGGGAAAATGGAGCTAGGCCTCACCTCGCGCCTTACACATGTTATTGAGTTGCGTGGAATGATTAAAAAGAATAATATAATTAGTATAATGCCGACCTTTAATAGACAATTAGTATCTGTATCCTTATCGATCAATAACACATCCGATTGTTACGTTATCTTACCACTTCAATGGCCGTAACGGTTTATTTACTTGTCGAATCCTTCAACAATCAAGCGTATGGCGTATAACTCCTTATACCCGAACAAATCGTTCGCTTCTTCATCTAGTTCATTTCGTCGGATATACTTCGCCCCCTCGTGCAAAAGGCGTAAGAATCACCTATCAAGCCCGCCGCTTTCCGTTCGACAGGGTGGTGTTTACCAGACACGAACATCGCCTTTTCCGAAACAGTATGCGGATTACCCGACATCCGCCTGTGATTTGAAGGTGAGATGCAGGATACCCGAAAACGGTGTCGGATAAAAAGCAGATCCCCCATACAGTCGTAGATCCACTGAAAGGCATCGACCCTAACGTCCCCAGGGCATCCCAGAGCACGGCCGCGCTTCGTGCCCCCATCATAACAGCGGGAGCGACAGTCGTCCGTATCGAGGCATGCTCAATCCCAGCCGAGCCGATAAATATCTAAGGAGCTCGGACCTTCCAGATGCGACGGTCCGTGGGAGCATCTCGCAGGTACGCCAGGTAGGACGCGCACATGGCACGTCGCTCAGGGTGGAGCAGGTCACGTACGGGGCACTGGCCCATGAGGTCCAGGTCGATGACCGTCGGATCGCAGAACGCCCCGAATGACAGGAGCACCAGGTCGCTGTCCAGTGAGGTCTGCCGACCGACGAGGGCAGCGAGCACGCGCTGGATGGCCGAGGCGCCAAGCCCCATGGCCTCGCGTCCAGCAAGGTGAGGTGCCGCCGCTGCCGACAGCCGGACCGTCGCCAGGGCCGGGTAGGTGCTCCAGAGGTGGGCAGTCCGCTCCACGGCACTTGCGAGAGCGTCCACGTCCGCCACGTCGTGCACAGGGACCACATCCTCCCCGTGACGCACCATAGGATAGATGAGGTCGGCCGGGCACCAGCGGTGACCGGCGAGGCGGAGGAAAGCTGCCAGCACCTTCTGGAAGGCGACCACCCGTGCTATGGTAACCGCACCATCGGTGGCCTCGGTGGCCAGAGCTATCAGCTCATCGGGGCGCAACGGCTGCACACGCCGTTCCTTTGGCCTGGGCCGAAAAGCGTATGACCTGAATGAGATCCCCCGCACGCAGGGAGTTCGAGCAGCAAGCTCCATGAGCATGTCGAATGGACTTTCGTTCACACCCGGGACCACAACGGCCTCGATAAAGGCGGTGGCTCCCAGAGTATCGAGGTTGTCGAGCGCCGTGAGCTTGGCGTCAAGCACATCGGCCCCCCGCAGGCGGGCCAGGATGTCCGGATCGAGGGTATCGATCTCAAGCCGCACTTCGCGGGCACCAGCGTCGACAAGCTCCCGTGCGTAGTTGGGATCGACCAGCTTGAGCCCATTGGTGAACACGACGGGTTCGCCTCCTGCGTCACGTATGGCGGACACTATCTCGAACAGGTCCGCACGTTCCGTGGGTTCGCCGCCGAACACGCTCACACGAGGTGCGTGCAGCCCCTCGAGCGCTGAGCGCACCTCGAACACCGAGGGCTCATGGTAGCCGTCCAGGCACTGGTTGGCAAAGCAGGTGGGGCAAGGCTCGTTGCACCGGGAGGTGACATAGAGGGAGTAGCTCTCCCCACCGCCCCGGCCCAGCCCGAGACGCTCTCGCAGTGGCAGCAGCTCGCGCAGGGCGGTCCCGTCACGAGCAAGGAGCACCTCTACTGGTCCGTGGTCGTCGCATCCCTTCTCCATCACCACTGCATCGCCCCGGTCGACTATGCGGGCCTCGACCTCCTTCAGGCAGGTCGGGCATACGCTCCGGGTAAGGCGAAGTAGTTCCATGGAGGCCTCTGACCGGGGATGGGCTCGACCCATTTTTAAATCTTCGCGCACCTCCCCCGTTCCATGCGTGTGCTGGGCCTCCAGGACATCAGCCACGACAGCTCTGCCTGCCTTGTCGAGGACGGGCGTGTGACTGCTGCCGTCGAGGAAGAGCGGTTCACCCGTGTCAAGCACGCCGATGGCTTCTACTACGGCGGAGATCCCCCCGCCCGCGCCATGGAGTGGTGCCTGAGCTCGCGTGGGCTGGACCTGGACGACGTCGACGCCGTGGCCCTTGGGTTCGATATCGGGCTAGCGGGCTGGTACAGGATGACCTATGACGTGATCCGGTACGTCAACGCCATCGAGCCCATCACTACCAAGGTAAGGGATCCCGACCGCCAGGACACGAGCAGCTATGTGGAGGGGCTTGTGGCCGGTTACCCCCGGCGGGTGCGCTGGCTACGCTCCATCGCCAAGCGTGTCGGCCGGATCGTCCATGTCCCCCACCATACGGCGCACGCCGCTTCCGCCTACTACGCGTCGGGGTTCGATCATGCTGCGGTCCTTGTTATGGACGGCGCCGGTGAGCGCGACTCGACATCCCTGTTCGTAGGGCGCGGTCGCGAGCTCGAGCTCATGGAGCGTCTGCCCATCAGCGGTTCGCTGGGCCTGCTCTACGACCAGGTGACCCAGATCCTGGGCATGGGCCAGTTCGGGGAGGGGAAGACCATGGGCCTTGCCCCGTACGGGCGGTACGACAGCGAGCTGGGCCCCTTGACCCGATATCAGCGCGGCCGCGTGGCCATCAACAACGAGCGGATCCGGGCCGCCCGCCGACTGACGCGGCACGAGGGCAAGCTCACCGATGAGCACAAGAACCTGGCCGCCACGCTCCAGACCGACCTCGAGGAGGCGGCCCTCGCACTCGCCGACCACCTCTACGACCGGACCGGGCTCAAACGCCTCTGCCTTGCCGGCGGAGTGACGCTCAACTGCTCAATGAACGGTAAGCTGCTGGCCAGCGAGCACGTGCGCGAGGTGTTCGTCCAGCCTGCGGCCAACGATGCCGGCTGCTCTGTGGGAGCGGCTCTCCTTGTGGCCGCCGAGGAGGGCGAGCCCGCGTGGACCATGACGCACCCATACCTGGGTCCGGGCATCGATGGTGACGAGGCAGAGCGCGTGCTGCGGGCGGAGGGCTTCGATGCCGAGCGCGTGGACGATCCCGCGGTCGTTGCCGCGGAACTGCTCGCCGACGGCAAAGTGGTCGGCTGGGTCCAGGGTGCCCTTGAGTTCGGACCACGGGCACTGGGCAACCGCTCCGTACTCGCCGATCCCCGGGACCGGGCGATGCACACCCGGGTGAACGAGGTCAAGCGACGGGAGCAGTGGCGTCCGCTGGCGCCATCCATCCTGGTCGAAGAGACCGGCAAGTGGTTCGACCGCAACGACCCGTCGCCCTTTATGCTGCTCACATACGGAGTGCGCGAGGAGCGACGCGATGAGGTCCCCGCCATCGTCCACGTGAACGGCACCGCACGGCTCCAGACCGTCGACCGACGTACCAATCCCCGGTACCACGCCCTCATCTCGGCCTTTGCAAAGGAAACAGGAGTACCGCTCGTGCTCAACACGTCATTCAATGACCGGGGCGAGCCCATCGTCCGCACACCGCAAGAGGCGGTGCGCACCTTCCGTGGTTCTGGCATGGATGTGCTGGTCATGGACGACCTGGTCGTGCGGCGGTCAGCGTGAGATGGATTCCCGGACATTGAAGGCCGGCATTCCGGTGGCCATATCCCTGACCTTGCTTGCCTATGTCCTCCGGGACGTGGACCCCCACGGCGTGCTCCAGCGTCTTGGTGGGATCGGTCTAGCTCCGATCGTTGCGGTGCTGGCGCTCCAAGTGGCCATCATCATCCTCATCTCCCTGCGGTGGCGGCTCATCATCCAACATACCGGGTGCGAGCTGCCCCTAAGCGAGGCCATGATGGTGTATGTAGGCACTGCCCCGGCCGAGATCGTTCTCCCAGCCAAGACCGCCGACCTCATCAAGGCGAACTACCTGCATGTCCACCAGTGCCTTCCGTTTGCGAAGGGTGTGTCCACAATCCTCCTGGACAACCTGTTCGACCTTGCGGCACTGATCTGCATTCTCTCACTGGGCGTGGCGCTCTCAGGCGAGGTCGTGCCCGGACAGGCGGTCTGGGTGCTCGCGGGGATCGGTACGCTGGTAGCGGGCGTTGCGGCCGCCTCCCGTGTTGTGGATCACCCGGTGTTCGCCAGCTTTCAGGCCCTTGGCCCCCGGCTTATCGCGACGCTTTTCGTCCTTGCCCTGAGCGTCTGGATACTTGTGGTGGCCAGCGTCACCCTCTACTTTTCAATGGCGGACATAGACGTCCCAACCACAGCGGTGATGCTCTACCTTCCCCTGACGGTGGTCCTGGCCGCCCTCCCCATCACCGTTGGCGGTGTGGGGAGCATGGAGTGGACCATGCGCCTCTTCTACGGCCGATTCGGACCTGTCGAGGCGATCATCACCGCCGCTGTGCTCCAGCGCCTGGTGACCACGGCCTTCCCCCTCTTGGTGGGTCTACCCATCATTTCCCGTGTCATCTGGTCCGACGCCGCCGATCCGAGCGGTGCCCGGGCACTGTCCGGCGCCTATGACGAGGAGGAAGAGGGATGAGAGCTACCGCCCCGCCGCCCTCTTTTTAAATCTTCACAGCCCATCCAATCCTATGCAGGCCTCGGGTGCTGGCCCCGGGAGGGCATGAGATGCCCAAACGAATCATCCGCACCCTATTCCCCGTGGCGTTCTCGGTCTTCCTGCTGTGGTTCACGCTCCGCAACATCGATATGGAGGACGTGAGCCAGCGCCTTGCAGCTATCGATTCCACCATATTGGTCCTGGCGCTCGCCATCGAGCTCGGGATCATCGCTATCCTGTCGCTACGATGGCAGCGCATCCTCCAGCACACGGGATGCACCATCCCCGTATCGGAGACGGTCATGGTGTACTGCGGTGCATCACCCGCCGAGGTCGTCCTCCCCATGAAGACCTCGGACCTCCTCAAGGCGAACTACCTGCGTGTGACCCACTTGTTCCCCTTCGTCAAGGGCGTGTCCTCGGTGTTCCTGGACAACGTCTTCGACCTTGCAGCGCTGGTGACCGTATCGGTCCTGGGGCTCGCGTTCTCCGGCCAGGTCCTGGGAACACAGTTCACTTGGGCCCTCGTGGCCGTGTGCGCTTTCATACTGGCCGCTGTCGCCGCCTCGCGTCTTGTCGACCATCCCGTGTTCACCAGTTTCCGCGCCCTGGGACGGCAGAACGTGCTCGAGCTCTACGCTCTTGCCCTCGCCGTGTGGCTGAGCGTATGCGTTATGAACACCCTGTACTTCTCCATGGCGGGGATGGACGTGCCGTTCACCACGGTCATGCTCTACCTGCCGCTGACCATCATGCTGGCCGCCGTGCCGATCACCGTTGGTGGACTGGGGAGCGTTGAATGGTCCATGCTCACCTTCTACAAGGGACTGGGACCTCCCGAGGCGATCATCACAGCGGACCTGCTCCAGCGTATCGTCGCCAGCGGGTTCCCCATGCTGATCGGTCTCCCCTTCATCGCCAGGGTCATGTGGCCCGAGGCACCAGAGGACGAGGGGGATGTGGTCCCAGAAGAGGAAGGGGACGAGGAGGAGGGTGATGACGCATGAGCGACGATAAGGGCACATCGACGGACGCTCCTTGTGCTGTGCTCTACTCCGGCGGTTCCGACTCCACGCTTGCCGCCGTGCTCATGTCCCGCCGTTTCCGCCCCGTGCACCTCCTCACTTACGACCGGCAGACCGTGCGCAGGGGAGTGCTCACATTCCCCGGTCTCCGCGACATCTCCAAGTCGAGCATCAACGCCAAGCAGCTCGAGGAGGCGTTCGGGAAGGACCGTTTCGTCCACCACATGAACGATTACACTTCGCTCTTCCGCCGTATCGCCGTGGACGACGTGGACGCCGACCGGCAACGGTTCGGCTCGCGCCTGTTCCTTCTGATCTGCATGGGATGCAAGCTGGCCATGCACGCCCAGGCGATCGCTGACTGCCTCGAGCTGGATGTCCGGCGCGTGGCCGACGGGGCCAGCCGGGAGGAGGCGTTCTACCCTGCACAGACACGCGGAGTCATGGACCGGCTCCGCGGGCTGTACGAGGAACATGGCATCACCTACGAGAACCCCGTCTACAGCCTCCCCAACAAGAACGCAGTGCACGATGCGCTCGAGGAAGCGGGCATCCGGATGGTCAGGCCCGCCGAGGGTGCGCTCTCTCCCAGGCGCTACCGTGAGGCGCTCCTCTCGTTCCCCACCCAGGCATGGTGCTGGTTCGGGCTCCAGGCCGCCATGTACAACAAGTTCTACTACGGCCCGCTCTTTGACAAGGACCGGGAGCCGGATGCTCTAGCATACATCGATGCTAAGATGGACGTGGTGCGCGCTTACCTGGAAGAGCGTGGCGTAAAGGACAAGATCGGGTAGAAGGTCCGGTTCACACTCGTGGGGATCCGCTGCTGCCGACCATATCGTTCGACCGGTCAGATGACACGAGATCATCGATGTACCGTAGTATCTCGTGCTCCACGACCTTGTTCCACCGGACCTCCTCGTGCCGCTCCATGATGGTATGGATGTCGTCGGGGACCGACAGAACTATCAGGTCCTGGGGCACCTTGTCCGATTTCACGACTATTTTCGTTCTCATACGTGTCCCCTCCCCTGTCTCGCGAGGCTGGTCCTGATCCTGCGCTCAAGCGCCTCCACGTCGTCCTTGGTGAGCTCCACCTCGCCTGCGAGCTTGTCCATGAGCTCCAGGTCCTGGGCATATCTCACGATCGCGTTGAGGGCGACCTCGCTCCAGTCGACCCCCTCGTGCTCCTCGATGAACGTGTAGGCGTCATCGGGGAGGACGAGCTTGATCTTTTTCAAGCGGTTCCGTTGCCGTCTATCTGGTGCATGGTCGCCCTCATGGCCCGTCATATGACTCTAGTGGTCGTCCGTCCGTTAAATCAGATTGTGACTACCGCGAGTAGTACACAACCGTTAAGAGGCCTGAGCAGCTATGATACCACTCCAAGATCCCCTACCCAAGGCCACATCATTGGAAGGAACATACAGGAAGGGCGCCGAAAAGATGGTTAAAATGAATAAAATATTTATACAAGTGAATACATATGGTATTCATGCTTGAGATCATCCTCGGTTCTAGAACTCGCACGAGAGTGCTCTCTCTTCTCCTTCTCTCGCCGGACACACCTCTTCATGTGCGAGAGCTCGCACGGAGGTCGGACGTGAACATCAATGCCGTACGGCGGGAGCTCGCACGACTCTTGCGGGCCGGTATCGTACGCTCCTCCTCGAAGGGGAACCTCCTGCTCTACGAAGCAGATCCATCCTCACCGATCTTCGACGAGCTAAGGTCCATGTTCCTAAAGACGGAAGGGCTCGTCGGCGCGCTCGCCAAGACATTGTCCGGGATGGACGGCATCGAGAAGGCGTTCGTGTTCGGCTCGTTCGCCAGTAATGAGGTCACGCTCCAGAGTGATGTGGACCTCATAGTGGTCGGGTCCGTTGATGAGGACCGGCTCATGCACGCAGCACGGGAGCTGAAGGAGCGATTCTCCCGCGAGGTCAACTATATCCTCCTCTCGTCCGAGGAGTACGATCGCCGGCGCTCAGAAGGTGATCCATTCGTCTCAAACGTACTGTACGGCAGGACCATACCACTCGTAGGTGATGCCCCTGAAGCCTGAGGAACTGGAAGCGCGGCCCCACCTTGCACGAACCGGAACGGTCTTGCGGGAAGGTTTATAAGGCAAGGTCGGTGCTCCGATGTCCGTGTACGACCTGGTGGAGCAGGAGGAGCTCGTGGCCCACGGCAGGGAGCTCGTCGACTCGTACCTCGAGGGGATATACGGCGAGAGTGCCCCCGACGTCCCCGCTTACGTGCTCGACTCCAAGCACTTCCACCGGAAGGCTCAGCGGGACCCGCTGGAGCTGACAGGTCGTGTGGAGGTAGGCTTCTACAGCCCACACCGCAACCTCTTGCAGGGGATGCACAAGGCCGTGTACCTGGAGGACCAGGACGAGCACCGTGAGCAGTGCGTACCGCGCTACCAACGCATGCGCGACGAGGCGGCGAACGATACCTGGGACCCGGGACGCGCAGCAGCGATCGACCGTCAGCTCGCATTCTGGGACGCCATGATCCCCGAGATAGTCACTGTCCATGAGTACGCTCACGCCTTCCTCGACGACTACACGGGCAATCCAACGTGGAAGGACGAGCTCACGTCCGAGGGCTTCGCCACATTCACGGAGATGGCGGTGCTCGAGGGCTCGGGCTACTTCGACGAGGACTACATCGCATCGTACAAGGCCGCCCGGCTCCCTGCTCTCATGGACTCCCAGCGGGAGGGGATGGCGAAGTTCCAGCGCCTGTGGGAGAAGAGCCCGTCGCCCGAGTTCTTCGCGGCCTCGGTCAGGCTGCTTGGTGAGCGCAAGGGCTGGTTCTCCCGCGTGTGGATCGACGATTACATGACGGCACTGGACGAAGTGTCGCCCGAGGAACTGGCCGCCGCCAACGACATGTACGATATCGTCACACGAGAGCGGTGAGCCTTCAGTGGACCTCGCCGCACGCGCCCCCTACGTAATCCTTGCCTCATATTGGGGCATGTACGCCATCGTCATCCTCTTCTTCTCACTCCACCTCCGTGAGATCGGCGGTAGCTATCTCCACGTGGCGTCGCTCACAACGGTGATGGCACTGGCCACCCTGCTCGCCGTGAACATCTGGACGGGTCTGCGGGACGCCTACGGACGCACCCGCCCATTCCTAGTGGCGGGGACGCTGGCCATGGTCCTCACCATGGCGGTGCCGTTCGTCGTGACCGGTCCCGACGCCTTCATCGTGATAGTGGCCGCGCTCGCTCTCGTCCACTGCAGCGTCAATCCCCTGGTCAACGCTTACATCACTGTCGCCTCCGGCGCATCCTCGGGAGAGGCGGCCGGTGATCTCCAGACGGCCGGTTCCGGCGGGTTCTTCGCAGCATCCCTTCTCGGCGGCCTCCTGTTCGGGATGGGGGGGGTCAACGCCGCAGCAATCCTCGGTCTCGTGGGATGCGGCGTGGCCGTGGTCATGGCCTTTCTCATCGAGGAGGACGACCACAAGGAGCAGCAGGTCGGCGGCATGGACCTCTCCTTCATCTTCGTCAACCGTGCTCTGATGGCCGTGTGCCCCATAAGTATTCTCCTCAATACCGCTCGGTTCGGTTTCAGCTCGCTCTTCCCGCTCTACTTCATCTCCATCGGAGGGAGCGGCTCATGGCTCGGGTACCTCAACGCCACCGCCACCCTCCTGGCCATCCTGAGCGCCCGTCGCATTGGCAGGATGGTGGGTTCCGGTGGTGGGATATCCATCATGCTGGCCGGTATCGGCGGATACCTGGTGGTGTTCCTCGGGATGCTCGCTCTTCCTGTGCTCCCGGACACGAGCATGCGGCTCTGGGCCGTCATTTTGATGTGGGCGTTCCCCATGTACGTTCTCACGGAGGTCCCCACGCTCTCGCTCGTGGCAAACCACACCAGTGACGAGGAACGGGCCCGCGGCATGGGGGCACTGACCTTCGCCTACAACGCTGGTGCTGTCATCGGCCC
>MPMB02093889.1_pt1 | contig 10488 bp, 28 predicted proteins | sample 1617371 | NCBI WGS metagenome assembly MPMB02 (sample SAMN05944808, study PRJNA350692) | marine metagenome | biome: marine; feature: ODZ; material: water; isolation source: 300 m water sample filtered on 0.2 um supor filter | place: Pacific Ocean | collected 2012-04-08 | depth 300m m
ATTTATTCTCGTTAATAAATTTAAAATTAGAATTTAAAAGATTTAAATATTTTTCTTTTAATTCTTTTCTTAAATTACTTTTCGATAATAAATTTACGTTAGCTAATCTATTATTACTTAGCGTATCGTAAATATAATCTATACTTCGATAATTATTTTTAAAAGCGTCTTTTAAATTAATCGAATATTTTACGTTCTCGAATATATTATAACTTTTAGTATTAGAACGTTTAATATTAACTAATCTAAAAACGATCGTATCGTTAGAAATATTTCTAAGACTAATCGATACTTTATTTTCTTTTAAGTTTAATTTAGTCGTTATAGTTATCTATCTCGCTTTCTACTTTCTATTAATATATTTAAAAAATATATTTATTTAAGATAAGTATTCGAATTATCGTATATTTTTAAATAAAAGTAAAGAAAATAATTAATTAATTTAAAACTTTTTTTTCTACTTATACGTTATTCGCGTAATACTAGAATTGTGCGGTGTGAGGTGGAATGTGCGTTATTCTTATAACGCACACCACAGCAGCACTACTACGACTAAAATATAAAAGATCAATTCACGACAGTACCATAAAATCATTCTTCGTTATTCTCCATCCAGTCAGCGAACACCCACAGCCCAATACCACCGAATATAAGTAAGACACCAGCAGTTATTAGAACAGCTAATATTACTTCTTCGAACATCTATTCCTCTCAGTATCCTCGCCGATCTTTATCCCGACGAATAACGCGATCCCGACTAACGTACATAAGATTAAGAACTCCATCTATTTCTCCTTTTTTATTTAGTTTATAAATTAATTATAAATTATTAAATTTCCCGAAATACAACATTTATTATTTCGTACATTTTATTATTTCTTTCTTTGTTATACTCTTAAAAATAAAAGTATTATCATTATCGTTAGCGTATTTTTGGGCGTCTACTTCTTTATCGCTCCAATAAAAGACCATATCGTCTTTAGGTTTTTTTGGGTAGTGTAGTACTAAGTAAGTATTTATGAGGTGCATTTTTTCTTCTTTCTATTTATAATACTAATTTAGCTTACTGCTAATCTTTGGAATACAGCTTTTTTATTTAGAGGTATGAATCCCTCTGAATCCCGATGATACCTATATATCTATACCTATATCTATATCTATACCTATACCTAAAAAATAGTGTGTGATTCAACTTGAGTCAAGAATCAAGAATCAAGAAAAAACCCGGGCGAGATTAATCGCCCGGGCTGTATGTTGTTATTTAAGGTTGCTTACTAGTTTGGAGTAATGATCTTGCGCTTTTTTAATTGCGTCTGATACTTTATTACTCTTGATATAAGCTGCGTTTTGACTTAATAAATCTTGATACATTGCTTTTTTAGATTTATTAAGTTGAGGTTCTGAGAGTAGATTTACTTTCTTGAAACGATTATTCTTTGTCGTGTCGTACTCGTAATCTACTGCTCTGTATCCCTTGCTAAATGCTTCTGCGACTGTCGTAGAATTATTGACTGACGCGAAGACTGCGTAGGACTTAGAACTCTCTTGCTTCGGATTTACTAATCTGAAAAGAATAGTTTGGTTCTCGATGCTTCGTAAAGAAACGGGAACTTTATTCTCTGAGATTTTAAGAGTTTGACCCATAAGTTTTTTCTCCTTTCTAGATTTCTAAATCTGCTAGAAGTATATACTAAGGCGCCGCCTACGTAAACATCTTTTTTAATTAAATGACATTTTTTTTAGGTATGAATCCCTCTGATTCCTATTGAATCCCGGGCCATGCATCCTCCTACCTCCGCCTATATCCATAGGAGGCGGGCGGCGGCTTGTTGTTGCTGAGTCAAGAATCAAGAATCAATTCAGATCGTGTTCAGCTTTGATTGTATCAAGGTACTTGGTCAGTTCATCATCAGACATTGTGTCAAGGACGGTGGTCTTCACTTCCTTCTTTTCAACCAGGAAGCCCAATAGTTGTGCCTTCAACCTCACTGCGTTGACTGCTGCGGTATATTGTTGTTTGTCCATTGCCTTATCGTATACACGTTCAAGCTTTTTCACTTCATTGTCCACTGTTTCAGCGGTCATGCGTCGTGCTTCCCCCCTCAATCGGTCAATATACTGCTGTATTTTATCCTTTTTTAAGTTCCTTGCAGCTTGGACGTGTGCTGATGTTTCTGAGTATCCTGCATAGACAGCCGCGTCACGCTTACCTTTTCCGACAGCGATGCCCTCACAGAACTTCTTTTCCCGTGACGTTAAGAGTGCTTCATTTGATTGGTGGATTAGTTTGACATTTATCGCCATACTTAACAGTATAACGTTAAATCCTTTAGATGTAAATTAGTTATTTAAGGTTGCATATTCTAATAATATCGTCGGAATCAAAATAGTGATCGTGAAATTCTTTCTTCTGGACGTTTAATAATTTATACGTGCCGAGATGACTATCGTGTTCGGAATTAAACGATCCGACCTTTCTTCCCTTAAAGAATATATCTCCATCTTCATCATCCATACTAGAATATAGGTCCCGAAGTTCTTTTCCATCCTTAGTTTTATATTCGAGTTTCATAGTTATTTTCCTTCCTTAATGATGATTTCTACTTCTTTGACTTCTATCTCTCGTGCTGTATTAGAAGTAATGAAATCTGCTTTTTCTTTCGCTTCGTCTAATGTCTTTGAAAGAATATAGTTTTGTTTTATAAACTTCGCTTCGGTAGGTAGATAAGCTAATTTCGTAATATGGTCTGAATGAAAGAAATCGCTATATTGTCCCTCTTGGCGTTCTTTATCTATTATTGCATAAGCTTTAAGTTTCATTAGTTACTCCTTTTCTTTATTATTTAAAATTAATTTTAGAACGAGGATAAACCTAATTATACATTATGTTTTACTTTCATTTTCTAAATATCTTAAAGACCAATGATAAAGTACTTCGTGAAAAGTAAATTTACCTTTCCAAGCGATTAGAACTTGACCAAACCCATCATAGTAATCTAGTAAGGTCTGATCTTTCTTTTTGTCATAACGAATGGTCCCTTCTTCGTTCTTTCCATGAGGTTCAGTCGTACTAAACTTTCCAAGGTCTTTTATATCCTCGGAAAAATCTGAAACTTCGCCGATGTATGCATTATCTATTCTTTCAATTAACTTTTTCATTTAGTTCTCCTTTCTTTTATTTATATTTTTAGATGGATAATAAGTGCTACTTTCTATTTTAATAATATTGAAAACTACTAATAGTGTTCTCAATGGTTGTATTCCCTCAACTTTGAGATAATGAATTTCAGTTGAAAAGTCTTCTTTGAAAATTGAAACTTTATCTTTAAAGTCGTGAAAGATAGTTAATTTAGAATGGTCATCATCGCCCTCATATTGTGGTTGGTCGTGAGGACCATAAATGATTTTACTATCTTCTGATGGATGACTAGATTCATCCCAGGTCTGATAAACTTTATTATATATGTCCATCGTTATTCTCCTTTCTTTATTATTTAAAATTAATTTTAAAACGAGGAATAACCTTTTTATACATTATGTTTTACTTTCATTTCTTTTACGCCTTCGGGGTCAAGTTCTTCTATCTTGTCACAGAGTTTAAGTAGTGACAGAATATTCTTTCCCGTGCTATTGTTCTTATCTTGAATTATGGGTTTGCCATCTGCGACCCACTTCTTAATATCAGAATTAAGTTTCTTAAATCCACTCGTAGCTTTAGCTTTGACCTTATCTAGTTCGGGACTAGGTCTTTTCAATGGAATTACGACCTCGACTCCATTTCTTAAAAAGTATGCCCTCATAGTTATTCTCCTTTCTTTATTATTTAAAATTAAGTTTATACAACCTTTATATCTAACTCTTTCACTTCGCAGTCCTCACCATAATTACTTTCTCGGAAATCTTTATACTCATCCGCATCTTCTTTATTAATGAAAACTGGAAATTCTCTATAACGAGAAGTCTCCTTGTCAAAGTCTAACTTAAAACGCCCTGGCACACCAATATAGCTATATGGGTCATTCTTTAATTTCTCCTTTAAGTCGAATCCTCCCGTAATTATTACTATATATCCCTTTAGATTTTTTATTATCACGATTACTCCTTTTCTTTATTATTTAAAATTAATTTTAAAACGAGGAATAACCTTTTTATACCTTATTCTTTAAACTCCTTCGCCCTAAACTGTTCAATCTCACGATCCCTAGCCTCCCTTTGTTTATCAATATCATCAGCTAGATATTGAATTTTATTATTAACATTTATATCACAATTTAATAATTTTACTATATACCTAGTCATTTCTTCTCTTACTTCTGAAAGTAAAAATACATCCCTATATGTTCTTGGCATTGCATTGAAAACCCTTACAGTCATCCTATCCTTTACAACTTTTTCAAATCGCTTAATAACATCTGTCTCTGTATATCTTTCCATATTTCCTCCTATTCGTTTAATTTTCATTTATTCTCCTTTCTATATTATTTAAAATTAAATATAGAACGAGGAATAACTTTGTTATACCTTAAGTTTAATTCTTCTGGCGAACAGAAGTAACTTCGAATCCAACCTTAGAATAACTACTATCAACAGCATAACATGCTGCATATCTAGAAAGCATTTCTGAAAAAAACTCAGTAGCTTTTTGAATAGTAGTTTCATAAAGATTAGTTTCAATATAAACAAAAGTAGCGAAGTCTTCTCCATCACGTTTAAGACGAATTGTTCCTTCACAAGTATATTGATATTTATGAGCCATTACTTTCTCCTTTCTGTATTAATTTTCCAGGAATAGTTATTTCAACATTCCCTTTTTCTAATTGGTCAGCGAGATACTTAGGCATTGGACCAGCTTTAAAATACTTTCCAATCCAATCGTTTGCCCTTTTTAGAACTTTCTCACGAGAGCCCGAACAATTCAAACTCTTTTTTAACCATCTATAAGGCGATGGTGCCTTTCGTCTAGAAGTCATTAACATTCCAGCTCTAACTTCCATTGTCAACGCGACTACTTGACCACATACTCGAAACAATTTTCGATCTCTTTGCCAATCGTACCCTTTGGCTTGAAGATCACCTATCCATTCGTTCATAGTTCTCCTTTCTTTAATTTATATTTTATTTTAACTTAGGGAATAATTTCTTTATACAATTTCGTTAGTTTATGTTCCCTTTTCAGCGTACATATCAATGATCTTTTCTTTTTCCTCTTTCTGAGCATCAGCTTTATCTATACCAGCATTACGATATTCTTCGTCCTCTGTCATTGACATTCTCTGCAATAACTTAGGGTTAACATCAGTAATAATAGTATCCTTCGTCTCATCAATAGCACAAACAAAATTACTTATAAAGTCAGAAAAGACCTTAAATGTATCTTTCGTTGTTACCCGACAATCAAACTCTTTAAGAGCTTGTTCATCTTCTTCATCGATATATATTATTATTTTTTTCCATCTTTTAGCCATAATATATAGTATATTTTAATGTTACTCCTTGTTATACAAGTTGTTTTTATTCTTCCCAACTATCGATGATTCGTTCGCCTGTTGAGTCATCAACATATATTACCCATTTACCAATAGTAATATAGGCTACATTTTTAGCTCTTATATCAATTTTAATCATATGTTTTTATTCTTCCTATTATAGATTTTCTTGCTTGGTATTATTTTTGGTTTAAAAGTATTATCAGTTATCAATCGTAATGCCACTGGGTTTCTCTTACCACGTCGCAAGTATCGGTTTGCCTTGAGGAAGTAGTGATATAGCTTTTTCATATGTTATTTCTTTCACATGTATATTCTCATACTGTTCATCATCTGGAAAGTAAAATATTGGACTATTCTCCCACTCTCCCATTAGTTTTGGATGCATATATCCTAGCTGCATCCAAATACTTAAATGATTACTAAATGAGATAGGCTTACCCTTAAAGTCAAGCTTATTCTTTATACATTTAACTGCTTGATAAGATAAGTCAATCGAGTAGTTATATATATCGTGATAATGTTTTCCGAACTGATAATAGTTATCAACTACTACATCCTTTATGTGTATTCTATTTTTATTATCCTTTTTAAATTGAGTTCGTTGTTTTATTCTACCAAACTCACCTTCTCTTATCTTTTGAGCTATTGTTATTTTAGTCATATTATTCTCCATTAAGTAGGGCGCCCGGTTCCAATTCGTGTCTAGAACTATGGGGCGCCCATTTATTTTAAAGTTTATATGTAGACTTAGGTGATTTTGCAGCAGAACCAGGTTTATCTTTATCTTGAGTAGCGATAAATCCTCTTTCTCTGTCCCAATCTAAATCGATTGTTTTACCACCAGCTTTTAGGAACTCTCTAATTGTTATTCCAGTCTTATACAAAGAAAATCTTTTGTACCCATTAGACCCCTCTCTTTTCGGGTTCTTCTGGACGCAGACTTGAATTTTAGCGTCCCTATCATATTTATATGTACCCTTAAATTTCTTAGGGTCCATAACTCTAGCCCTAGGTTTAACCACCTTTGGTTTAACCAACGTAGGCTTATGTTTAGTTGCCGTTTGCGACATATGCTTTCTCCTTTCTAGCATTATTATTACTTATAATATAAGTATTGAATCTCATATATTATACAATTAATTCTATATATATACAAGAAAATAAAAGAAACAACAGTATGAACTATATTTCCAAAGCAGCCTCGGGAGGTATTGGCGGTATTGGCTCTACAATTAGTACCAATACCATCTATTATTACTGGTATATAAGGATAGTAAGACAAAAGGTATTGGTATTGGCTCAGGCTCGGAAATATTTTAGCTGATCTTCCAGATATTCCTATATTATAGAATGAGGATTAGTACAAGGATAATTAAAAAGGTATAGAATAGAAATTCTTTAAAAAGCCAAATCATCTCTATTTTATATATTATTTTTTTCGGGAGTGTATCAGATTAGTTTCGGGATATTTCAAGTATTGAAACTACACCAGATACAGCATTAGCTATGGTAGATTGAATATTAAGAGTTTCACTTTCGATTAGGACCAACGGCGCGTCAAGCAAGTTAGAATGAGTATTAGTCGCAAGTGAAGAGATGCTTGTATTAAAGCTCGTGCTTCCATCATTCGCAGAAAGTGTAACGACAGCGTTCGCTCCCGAATTAGTCGTCTGAATGTTTTTAATTAAAGCCCGGGAATCACTAGGAACTGTATAGATTAGATTAGCTCCCGTATTAGCTAAAGCAAATTTCTCATTTTTAAATATATCAGCCAATGAACCAGTTCCTCCTCATGTCTTTACTTTCAATATCTGTTAAATAGGTACTATTAAGTAAGTTAACCCATCGACGTAGGTCGTCGAACAATAAATCAAATATATTTCTTTGATATTCGTCGGGTGCCTTTTGAAGGCGCGTAGAGGGTATCTTGGCCATAAATCCTTTTTACTTATATAGTACAGTTTTCTGTGTTAAGTTGCTATCGAAAACTGTCCAATGTTACTGTTATCGTCTAGACTCCGTAACTCGTCCCTTAGTTCTCTCACCTTGCGACCCATTTGGACCATCTCCAGGGTTACATATCCGTTCGAGAGGTACTGGGAATTCCAAAAAGACTCCAATTTTATCTTTTCTGAGAGGAGAGTCATCTTTTTCTCATCCATCTAATATAAATACCCCCGTACTTATAAGGGTTTACATATCATAATTTATCGTGGTTGTAAAGTCTTATAATGGATCCATTTTTTTGGTCTTAGGGTTCCAAGTAGTAAGTTTCTTCTGAAGATCAGTCATTAAATATTTTCCGATATGTTCTTGCTGAGCCTCGTAGCTCCCATCATTAAAGTCGCTATTAGGGTCGTAAACAAAAACCTTTTTAATAGAAGCTAAATGCGCCGTTAAAGCTATGGCTAATTGCTTCTTTGTATTATGATACTCGATCCAATGATCGGGAGTTTTCTTCTTCTTTGGGTTCTCGCCCGTCTTCCATGCTATACTCATAAAATCCTCCTTTCTTTTCTTCCTAATTTCTCTTTAAATATTAATCTCATTCCCGATTTTATATATTCTTTTAAATTTTCACGAATATCAATTTTTAAAGTTTCGAACTGACCCTGATTATGTTTTCGAATTTCTATGATTAATTTCTTTTTCATAGTATCCTCATAACTTCCAACTCTGATACGCCACAAGCTCCCTTGATAACATGACGTTCGTGAAGATCAAGTTTCTTGATCGTGAGTATATCCTCCTCGTCGAAACCGTTCCTTATGTTAATATATTTACCAGGTTCTGGAATCCACTTCGAAGAAGGTGATCCATGAAACCCGTGCCACCAGACAATGTAGTATTGCTTATCCTCTCCAGCTTTATACTTCCATCCTGGTTCTATTACTTCCATTTTAATATCGCTATTCCTTTCACTTTCGTATTCTTGACTTTCTCCATATCGACAGGGTATCCCTTAGTTCCATACCCGTTTTGATACACGGTCCAATAACTCACATATGCCTGCGTCGCTTTATGATTAATTGCTAAGTCTTTTTTAAAGCAGGCGTTTTCGTCAACGTACATAACAGCCATATCTTCTCCGTCCCATCGGCCTTGAGTTCCTTCGACTACTTTCGTTCCTATAATCGTCTGAAGCGTGTCTAAATCCATCTTCGTCCATGTCTCATGGGTTAAAAAGTAACCATTAGTCCATATGATTGTGTATTTATGTTTAGCCATTATGTATCCTTATTCGTTCAGGGATAACCTTTTCGTTATCACATTTTTTACAACAGCGTCCATTCTCTACTAGAGGCTCTGCGTTATTACTCCATCCTGTAAAGACTCCCTTACAGAGACAGCAAGTAAAAACATCCTCTACTTTGATTTCTTCTATCTCTCTGAATCCTGCGCAGTTCATCTCGACAGCGAAGTCATCTATAACTACATCTTCTTCTGTTGTAACGATAAAACTAACTTTTTGTCGTTTGCTCATCTTTTATATATTCTCCTTTCTTAACAACTTGAGAGCCAGTACACTCGGGACATAGGACTTTAATCGAGTTCGTCATATGCTCTTAGCTCCTTTATTAGTTCGTCATTAATCTTCTCTAGTTGTTTAACAGGTACCTTATCTAGAATAAGTTGAAGGGACTCGATAAGAGTAAGGCTGCCGGCTAACATATAGTTGATGCACGGCTTTAGAACCTTATCTCTTTTCCCCTTTAGTTCGAGGATAGACATTAGTTTAACTTTCTTTCTTCCCCTACAGTTAGAACTTTTAATTGTTTATATAACTCCATATCGCAATCGATTTGATAAGTCTCAGCGTTCGGTGCCTCGATAAGACACCTCATGTGAGGCTTACAGCTCTTTCCCTTCTTATGGTTGTGTAAAAAATTAAATACGATTGGCCAGAATAGACTTCGATGTCTACTTCTAACAAACCGGTCTATGTTATCTTTAGTAAAGTGACGATTAAATCCTTCTTTCTTTGCGATTGTATTCGCCCTTATTAATTGCTTGGTCGAAAATACTCTAACTTTCATTTTTATCCTTTTTTTCCTTCTCGTAAAATTTATTAAATGCTTTTTTGACAACCTTTGGAAAAATTTTCACGAGCTTTTCTCCCAGGTCTCTTTCTTCCCTGGTGCCATGATCGATTAAGAAGGCCCAAATTTCTTGCGGATGGCCTTGCCATCTTTTTTGATATTCTTCCAGAGTCATTTTTGTTTCTCCGAAGAATGGTTGATCGAGTGTAATTGTTTTTTCAGTCATTTACTTTTTTCCTTCTAATTTACGCGTGGGCGGGCTTTGTACTTACGAGATTTTCACCTCTTACACCCGCCACCACTGTTTCGCTCAAGCTCTCTGTACCTAAACTAGCGAACTTATATATATTATAATTTTTTATTTCTCCTTTAATACCTTAACTTTTTTCCATTCTTCATTAATTTTATTTAAGTCTATAGTGTAACCTTCTGATAATTTTTCTTTATGTCTTCTCACCAGCATGGCAACTCTTGAATTACTTATTCCTAGACGTTGAGCAATAATAGTATTGGATAAACCCTGTTTATTTAAATACAAAGCACGCATGACTAATTCGTTCTTTAGTTTATAAGGTGGCATTTAATTATTCTCTCTAATATACCCTAACTTTTTTAAGACGCTGTCGAACATACATATTAATTTACATTCGAACGACAGCGCCTCCTTCTCTTATCTTGTTCAGTCAAACTAGCTGTCCCACCATTGTCTTGCGACTCCGATATCCAGTCTTTTGGTAGCTTGACCCCAGGTCTATCGCTTAGCGCCATGTTACTTAAAGACTAGGCTCGACAATAGACCAGGGCTCAAGTTTGGTCAAGTTACATTGAACGTTGCTACTAACTTGACCCCAGATCCAACCAGAGAACTCGAGTGTAGCTTCTCTTTCGATAATGCTTTTGACACGCCAATTGGATCAGGGCTCAAGTTTATTCTTATCTATTTTCTACCATCTTGCGAC
>MPMB02112373.1_pt1 | contig 10479 bp, 8 predicted proteins | sample 1617371 | NCBI WGS metagenome assembly MPMB02 (sample SAMN05944808, study PRJNA350692) | marine metagenome | biome: marine; feature: ODZ; material: water; isolation source: 300 m water sample filtered on 0.2 um supor filter | place: Pacific Ocean | collected 2012-04-08 | depth 300m m
GCTATCCGGTCCTGATTGCGGCAGCTGGAATGGATGCAGCACTTCCGAGCGTGCTGGGCGGCCTGGTACCCGGCTTGATCATCGCCGTACCGACCTCGGTCGGTTACGGTGTGGCCGCCGGTGGCCTGACAGCGCTCAATACACTGCTTGCCAGCTGCGCACCGGGCATCACAGTTGTCAACATCGACAATGGTTATGGTGCGGCCTGTGCGGCGCTCCGCTCGCTCCGCGGCCGGAATCCCTCCTGACTATCAGGTGCCAAGCCCAAACAAAGAAGTCAGCTTCGCGTCCTGTTCAAACCGCGCCATAATTTCATCGGCTGGCTTGGCTTCATAACGTGCTGCCGCATCCAGCACTTTCGGCAGAAGCGTGACGTCACCGACAGTGTTGATGAAAATTCCTGGGCGTGACAGGCACCAATGTACAGCCTTGTCGATCTCCTGCTGATCTGACAGCGGCTCGTACCACGTGTTGTAGGTCGCGGGCTTGGTGGCCCATGGGCCACGCGCGATCGATTTGATCGTCTGTACGGCAAAGTTCCGCTTTTCAGCAAGCTTCATGATGTCGTCGAACTCTTCGGCATAGCGCGGGTTGGCATAGAAGACCCGGTTGTAGGGCAGCAGCACTGAGTCGAAATCAAATGCCGCAAGAGATCGCTTGTGCATGGCTGCGATCGTCCAGCCATGGCCAGTAATGCCGATATACCTGACCAGGCCCTCCTCGCGCGCGTCGACCAAGGCTCGAAGAACACCGTCTTCACCGAATGCCGTATCCCACTCGTCGGGGTGATACAGCGCGTGCATCTGAATCAGATCGACACAGTCGGTCTTCAGGCGGTCCAGCGAGACGGCCAGCTGGTCTCTGGCGGCGCGCCCGGTACGTTGCTCGGTTTTCGTCGCCAGAAAGAAGTCTTTACGGTGTCCACTCATCCAGGGGCCGATCCGCTCTTCGGCGATCCCGTAACGTGGCGCCACATCAATGTGGTTCACACCGTATTCAAGGAGGATGTCGAGTGTCTTGTCGGCAGTGGGTTGATCGGCGTTCTTGAGTGCAGCAGCGCCAAAAAGGGTTACGCTGCTCATGTGTCCGGTCCGACCAAAGGGGCGCTTTTCGATGTTTCTGACCACAGCAAAGGTTCGCCGTTTGAGGCATGCAAAATCGTTGATTTGAGGTTGATTATAATGAGGTCTTTAGCGCCTGACCGAAATCTGAAACCCCGAAGACAAAGGCCAACACAGTGAACATCACCTTGAACTATGGCCGGGACGGCCTTGAGGTCACTCTGCCGGATGAGGCCGATGTCACGGTCATCCGCAAGCCACCCATGCCGCTAGTCGACCAGCCAACCGATGCCGTGATCAAAGCACTGGGTGACCCGGTCGGAACGGCACCGCTTTCCGAGCTTGCAAAGAACGCAGGCAGCGCCTGTATCGTGATCTGTGACATCACCCGCCCGGTACCCAACGGTCTTTTCCTGCGACCGATGATCGAGATACTCATGGCCAGTGGTATCTCTGCAGACCGGATCACCGTACTGGTCGCGACGGGACTACACCGTCCTAACGAGGGAGATGAACTGGCCGAACTGGTGGGCGATCCCTGGGTACTGGAAACCGTACGGGTGCAAAATCACTTTGCCCGAAACGATGAAGATCACGTCTCGCTTGGTGTCACCGCCACCCGCGGCACGGTTGTCCGCCTGGACCGACGAATCGTCGAGTCAGACCTCAAGATCGCCACCGGCCTCGTTGAGCCACACTTCATGGCCGGCTACTCGGGTGGTCGCAAGGTGATCGCCCCGGGCATTGCCCACGCCGAAACGATCACGACCTTTCACAGCGCACGCTTCATGGCCGACCCGAATGCTGCTAACTGTGTTTTTCAGAACAATCCGCTCCACGAAGAACAGCTCGAGATCATCAGAATGCTGGGTGGCGCGCTGGCGCTGAATACCGTCATCGACGAACAACGCCGGCTCTCTTTTGTCAATTTCGGAGAGATCCTCTCGAGCCACACGGCAGCAGTCGACTATGTGCGAACCTACTGTGAGGTGCCTGTTAACAAACGCTTTGGCACGGTGGTCACCAGCGCTGCCGGGTACCCGCTGGACACGAACTACTACCAGACAGTCAAGGGTATGGTCGGGGCTATGGAGATCCTGCAACCCGGTGGAAATCTGATCATCGCCTCGGAATGTTCCGAAGGGATCGGCTCCAGGGAGTTTGCAGATGCCCAAAGACGCCTGGTAGAGCTTGGGCCGGATGAGTTTCTCGAGAGCATCCTCAAGAAATCCCACGCCAGTATCGACGAGTGGCAGACCCAGATGCAGCTAAAACCCATGGCCATCGGCAACGTTCATCTGGTCACCTCTGGTCTTTCCAAGAAAGAGCTGGCGTTGACGGGTGTCAACATTGCAACCTCTGTAGAAGAGGCCATCACCCACAGTTTGGGAACATCAGCTGATCGATCCATCGCCGTGATCCCTGAAGGACCCTATCTCGTTCCCTTCTATCAGGCCCCTGAGTTACGGAGCGCTGCCGCCTGAAGCGGCACCTGATCGTGAAACTCGACGACGCTGGACTGGACTAGGCCTGAGCTTCCGTAGCGCCAGGCGGCTCAGAGGAATCTAAGCCTACGTAGGGCTCGCCGAATCCAGCTCAGAGTCCAGTTGTGTGAGAAGCTGCTCGGCCCTGATTCGCTTCTCCGAGTCAGCGTCGCGCTGGACGATCCGCAATAAAGAATCCCTGGCAGCCAGATCACCACGTTCGGCCATCTCGAAGGCCATTTGATCGCGCCGCTCATGGTAACTGGTATCCAGCGGCACGACCTTTACAGCAAAATCCCGCCAGTAATATTGCTGATCGTCTGACTTCCATCCGGCATACACGTTCTCCCAGGTGCCGCATCCGGAGTAAGTCCTCATGTTGGTCTCCGCGACCTGCTGTGTGGCCGGCTGATAGCGCGCATCAAATGACATACGGATCTCATTGGTCCGATTCGACAGTGCCCGGTGCACCGTGGTGTCGGTAAAAATGAGGGCGTCACCCGCCTCCAACGATCCGGTGACCCAGGTACCCGGGATGGGGACACAAATATCCATACCCCCGGCACCGGAACCAACCTTGGTGTCTAGAACCCCCGTTCGATGGGAGCCCGCGGCCACGGCCAGCGAGCCTTTCTCTGTCGAACAGTCGCCAAGCGGCACCCACATGGCGTGATTCGTGGCACCTCCTATATGGACTTTGTCCTGGTGGATACCGGTAGTGAAATCAAACCGCTCACTTTTCGGAAAAATATTCCGCTGGACGAACATGGGGTGAACGAAGGCTGGCTCGTCGAAGATCCGGTCGAAAAACCCCATCACATTCGGGTGGGTTCGAAGCCGGTGCAGTGTCTCGTCGGCCCACAGGCCACGGAAGACCCGCATGTAGGTCTCTTCGGGATCTTTGCACGCGGCAGAGGGATTGGCGACACCCCGTTCGACCGGGCTGGCCGGGTCGAGCCACCCGCCTTGCGCAGCCTTGTCGAGAAGTCGCCGACGGGTGTCGAGAATGCTTGAACGCGGCAACAGACCGCGCACGAAAAGATAACCGTCGCGTTTCAGTCGCTCGGAAAGTGCGGCACCGTTGTCGAGAAGATCAGTCGAATCCAGAAATGATTGCATAGTCTGTATTGGCTTGTCAGAAAATAAGCATTAATAAGGCCGCCAGCAAAAGTCTTGAAAGGGCTGCGTAATGATCACCTTAATCATACTCCACCGATCGATATCAAGCACGGCCAGAGCCGACACCACGATGGCTTTTTGAGATTTTCAGTCCGATGTGCTCACCGGCCGTAATAGCTGGATAAATCGGTGCTTTCCCCGAATCCAGGCATGATGGGATGCACTCGATCTCGGCATCGAAATTGGGGTGAGCGAAGAAACCGATCGACTGACGCTCGCTGTCCGTAGCGCGGATCTGGGGTGGATTGACAACCCGATGTAGCGTGGAAGCCCAGCGATCATTCGTCCAGCGCGCCATCATGTCTCCAAGGTTAATCACCAAAGATCCAGGGGGCGGCTTCACAGCTGACCACCGATTGTCTGGCAGTCGTACTTCCAGTCCTCCCGGGGCGTCGGCGATCGCCAGGATCGTAAAAGCCCCAAAGTCTGTGTGCGCACCTGTCCGCAACTGACCCACCGCCGGGTCATCAACCAGTGGCGGGTAGTAGTGGCTACTGAGAATACTGAAATGACGGTCAAACTTGCCAGCGAAGAACGCTTCGGGAAGATTGAGGGCAACGGCGAAGACCCTGAAAAGTTCACCTGCCAGATACTCATAAGCCCGGTACACGGCGATCAGTGCACCTGTAAGCTCAGCGGGTTCATCCGGGTAGATGTTGGGCGCGTAGGCGGTCTCTGACTCTGGATAAGCGGCAAAGAACGCGCGATGATCATCGACTGGGCCGAGAAACAGAGTCTCCCGCAGATCCGGCGGCGCCTGCTGGTCCAGGGTGTACGCCAAACCACGGGTCGCCAAAGCATGGTATCCACGCTGCCGGGCCGCACCCTTCGGGTGCCATTGGTCCTTTTTGTTCTGTTGCAGGCCAAAGAACCTGCGGCTGAGCCGGAACGCATCGTCAAAAACACGCTGGGGAATCCCGTGCCCACTGACGACAAGAAACCCGGTGGCCTCACAGACCTGTCTGATTCGGTCAGCCGTTTGCTGCTTGGCCGCAACGTTACCTGAGAGGAAGCCGCTGAGGTCAATAACCGGGATCTCTGGTGGGGAAGACAATGTTAATTCCTTAATATCGATCTATGCCGTGGGATTCCCTGTCTGTACATCCGCAAAACCTTTCGCAATCGCCCGCTGGTAGGGCACATCGTAACTGATCAGTCCGCCGGAAAGTAACGATGTTTTAAGGCGCACGAACGCAGAAACCGGCACTTCAGGCGACTCGGACCACAGCCCAGCAGCCTGGTACGACTCGATAATACGCGCCAGACATCTAAGATCAAGATCCGGAAAATAACGCGAGACAATCTTTGCGGCTTCTACTGCGGGGCTCTCCTTCAACCACTTTTGTGTTTGTGTCATCGCCCGCGTCAGTGCCTGACAGGTTTCCCAATGCGATTCAACGAACTGTCGGGTCGTGTAGAACGTGGTGTACGCGATCTCACCGCGAATCGAAAAACGGTGCCACAGATGACCGTCCCCGGTTGAGATCAGGTCATCAGCATAGGGGTCGAGAAGCTGGACCACGTCGACTTTCCCTTCACGAAGCGCGCTGACGTTCTCTGACATCGAAAGCCTCTGACCACGGTCGATCAACGAGGGGTCCAGGCCTGCGCGGTGCAGGTCTTCCTGAAAGGTCATCCAGGGTGTCGGGACTTCGCCGGCAATTCCGACTCGAAGCCCCTCCAGATCACTGAAACGAAAAGTCGAATTCGGCTCCCGCCCTACCAGAAGGAAAGGATCCCGAGCGACGACTTGACAGAAACAGACCAACGGACATTCAGGGTCTTCGTCGTGATGCATCATCACTCGCATGGGGCCACCCCAGGCGATGTCTGCCCGGCCTTCAAGTAATCCACGGGCCGTCTCGACTGTTGAAGGAGAAAGCTTAAGGTCAAGTTCCAACCCTTCGCCTGTGAAAGCGCCCTGGGCTTGCGCCAGGTAAAACGGCACATAGGGAAGTGCCCGCATGTTCTCATAGAGGATGATTCTTTCCATCAAATATGCCTCACTCCGACGGAGTTAAGTCAGGTTTCTGGAGGCTGTCAGAGGGTGGTCGGCTACCACAACTGCCGCGAAGCTACCGCGGCCCCTTCGACCAGCGAGGCCAGTTTCGCCCAGGCGATTTCAGGATCGACCGCCGGCCGCTCGGCAAAGGTGGCAAATCCGCAGTCGGTGCCGGCGATGACCCGTTCCCGTCCGACCTTGTTCGCATAACGACAGATGCGCTGGGCAACCAACTCCGGATGCTCGATGAAATTGGAGGTTGAATCGATCACACCCGGGATCACTATCTTCTCATCGGGCAGAGGATGCTTGTCGAACACGGCCCATTCATGTTCGTGCCGCGGGTTGGCGGCTTCCATGGAAATGGCGTGGGGCCGTGCCCGGTAGACGAGGTCCAGAATATCGGAAAGATCAATGTCGTGGTGGTGGGGCCCCTGGTAATTACCCCAGCACAGGTGAATGCGCATGGACTCGGGACTGATATTCGCCGTGGCCGCATTCAGCACTTCGACGTGATGGGCTACGACACGGCGAAATTCAGCCACGCTCTTTTTTCGGTGCACGACGTGACGTCCCATGGCAAGGTCCGGGCAGTCCAGTTGCAGGGTTATACCCGCTGCGACAATAGCCTCGTACTCTTCTTTCAGGATGCCTGCCAGCGCCTCGAGGTACGCATCGTCGTCCGGGTAATACTGGTTCTGCAAGAAGACCGAGACCACACCCGGTGAGGATGCGGTCAGAAAACCTTCGGTGGGCTGATGCGCCCTGATCGCTGCGGTGAAGTTGGTCAGGTCCTTTTGCAGTGGTGCAGCGTCCCGCACCGACAATGGCCCGTCACAGGCCGGCCCCTGCAGGCTGCGCTCTGTGCCGCCCTGCTCGACCAGGCGGCGAGCGTAACCGATAAAATCAACCAAATCAGCTGCCGCGCGATTCTCGGTTGCCGTTCCGTTGAAACCGTTCAGCCGATCCTTCAGGTAGGTGGCATAACTGATCTTACTCATCTCACCATCGCTGACCAGATCGATCTTTGCAGCCACCTGCCGGGCGACGATTTTGTCAACAGATTGCGCAACACATCGATCGAATTGCGCCTGATCATAAGCCTCGCCTTTCTCTTTAAGGTGAAGCATCCTGACCAAGTCATCGGACCTGGGCAGACTGCCGACATGGGTGGTCAGAATCCGTTCGGTCGAGCTCTTCATTAGGGATGTCAGATAAGTAGAAAATCTACAGCTGTGCCGTCTGATGCCTGAATCGCATCAGGGAAAGCAACGCTTTGCGGTCACGGCGCAACCGACAGACCATCGATCCCATGACGTTCGATCAACTGAGCAATGAGACCGGATGCCTTGGCCTTGTCGACGAAATCCCGAAGGTAGGCGCTGCTAGCAGCGCGCTCTATCGGGGTACCAACCGCCTGCTGCACGGCTGTGAACCGGCCATCGAGTATGCGTGCGTTGTCGATCTTTTGAACATCGTCCAGCAGTCGGGGCCTGAGACCCGCCAGGGCATCAAGGTCTTCAGCCACAAAAAGCTCGTACGATGCGTCCAGGCCACTCGCACGCACCAGTTCGGCGTGCTCCAGATGCCGGCTGAGATAAAGATCGTAGGCACTTCGTTCCGACACCGCGATACGCACGCCAGGCTGGTCTACATCACCGATAGCCTGGATGCTGGAACCACCCGGAACCAGGTAGGTGGCCTCGATCTCGACGTATGCCTGAGTGAAGTCGATGTGCTCGGCACGCGCAGGTTCAGCACCGATCAGACCAACATCCCAGACCTGTTGAGTGACCGCGTCTGCCAGCTCCCCGGGAGACTTGAACGTGATATAGGTAACACCCACACCGAGGTCCTCAGCAATACAGGCTGCAAGATCCGGCGCAACTCCCTCGGGATCGCCGTTCGCCTTGTGGCCACTGACCAGAAGAAAATTCGACAGGTTGATCGCGGCACGCAGGGTGCCGGTTGGTGCAAGTTCAGAGGCTACTGAGGCTGGCATTCAGATTGCTCCTTATGGCGACGAATCACGCATTGTATGTTCGAAACACTCGGACGTCTGCTACGTTACGCTTATCGTCGACTAGGCAGTGATGTCGGGTATCGGACGTCGGGTCGTCTCACCTTGCTGCAACAGTTTCTCAATCGAAGCCGCAGCTGCCAGGGTGAAAGCGTCACTGTGCCGGCGCGGGCCTACGACCTGCATCCCCATGGGCGTACCCGTGTGATCGAGCCCGATCGGCACAAGAGTAACAGGATGACCGGTCAGGGTGATCGCGGAGGCAATACCGAGCCACTCGACGTAATTCTGTGTCTTTTTGCCATTGATCTCGTCGCAATAGAGCTGTTCGACAGGAAAAGGCGGCACAGCGTTGCCTGGACACAGGAGCAGGTCGATGCCCTCAAAAAAGGTTTGAAAGCCGCGATAAAGGCGCGTCTGTTCCGCCGTTGCCCAGGCGATCTCCTCGGCGGTCATTTCAAGACCGGAGACTACGTTACCGGCGACATTCGGCCCCAGTTTGTCGGGAAAGTTCCGGTAGTTCTCCAACTGCGCGGCCACAAAGTGGACACCGCGAATGATCCAGAAGGTCTCAAGAGCGTTTGTCATGTCCGGGTCACAACGCTCGCAACTGCGAAAAGCCGACGCCACAGACCCTACGCGTTCGGCAAAAAGACGGGCGATCGTATTGTCGACCGGAACCGAACCAAGATCCGGTGACCAGGCCACACGCAACTGGCTCAAGTCCACGTCGGGGAGACGGGCAAAGGCACCCGATTCCACGGGGCCGGCCAGCGGATCACAGCTGAGATTTGAGGCCATCACAGAGAGCATGAGCGCGGCATCGGGCACGTTGCGGGCCATCGGGCCCTGAACGTTATAAGTCGTCAGGCCAATCACCCGGCGGTCGGAAGGCACAAGACCTGGCGTCCCTCGGTGTGCGGCCACGCCGCAGAACGAGGCAGGCGTACGGAGACTACCCCCGGTGTCCGAGCCCGTCGCAATTGGCACCATTCCGCAGGCCAGCGCGACGGCCGAACCGCCGGATGAACCGCCACAGATTCTGGCGGGGTCAAACGGGTTACCGGTGGGGCCATAGACCCGGTTGGTGGTATTGGCACCGGCACCGAATTCTGGCGTGTTGGTCTTGCCCAAGACGATCGCTCCGGCCCGCCGAAGATCAGCGATGATGCGCTCATCTTGGGCCGGCACAAAATCAACGTGCAGTTCAGAGCCGAAGGTTGTTCGAACACCTTCAGTGACATTCAGATCCTTCACACCCAGGGGTAACCCGTGCAGACGACCCAGATGATCACCCTGCATCACGGCTTTTTCAGCGGTCCTGGCTTCATCCCGGGCCCTGTCATAACAGGTCGTGACCATAGCGTTGAGCGCAGGGTCAACCTGTTCAATACGGGCGATACAGGAATCGACCAATTCGACCGGCGACAGGACTTTATCTCCGATCATCCGCCTGGCCTGCAGCGCAGTCAGGTCACAAGCATCGGTCATGACCCTGCACCTTGATGAGTGCCATCTGTCAGTCTGGAAAGATCGGGCACGGGCCGTGCCAGATCGAGGTCACTTGAGAACAGTTGTTCCAACGCCGCAGCGATCCCGAGCGTGAACCAGTCACCATGCATGGGTCCCACCAGCTGCAAACCAAAAGGCATACCCGTGTGATCAAAGCCGCAGGGGATTGCGACACAAGGGTTGCCTGCCAGCGTCAAGGATGAGGTCAGTGCCGACGCATGCATATAGTTGTCCATGGGCAGGTCATCAATCATGGTCACGTTACGCTGATCGACGGGGGTCGGTGTAATGGGCTGACCCGGCGTGATGAGTAGATCGTAGTCTTCAAACAGGGTCTGAAACTGCCGGTAGAGTCGCGTGTGCTCTGCATGCGCCCAGCCAATCTCCTCAGCGGTCAGCTTCAAACCGGACTCGACGTTGACGACGATATTCGATCCCAACTGGTCGCGATGATGACGGTAGTGATCGAGATGCCCGATTAGAAAATTCACCCCACGCAGGATCCAGAACACGTCGAGTGCGGTGTCCAGCTCTGGGTCGTGAAACTCGCAGCACCGGAAAATTCCCCGGAATTTTCCCAGCCTTTCGAGAAACGTCGCGCGTATCGCCGATGCTACAGGTGCGAACCCAAGATCGACGCTGACCGCGATCCGCAGCCCTGAAAGATCGATCACCGGTAACTCCCGGTAATCACCACCAGGGACGTTGAATGCCATCGGATCTTGAGAGTGGTTGCCGGCCATGACCGAGAGCATCAGAGCGCAATCCCTGGCTGTTCGTGCCATCGGCCCCTGGACGCCGAAATTAGTCAATCCAACACGTCGCGTGTCCGAGGGCACCAACCCAGTGGTCGGTCGTATTGCGCTAACGCCGGAGAAAGTCGCCGGTTTGCGCAGACTCCCGCCACTGTCTGAACCCGTACACAATGGCAACATGCCACAGGCGAGAGCCACCCCGGATCCACCAGACGAACCGCCACAGGCGCGCGAAGGATCAAACGCATTTCCGGTGTAACCATGAACCGGATTGACGGTGGTATTACCCCCGGCACCGAATTCGGGCGTCGCTGTCTTGCCCACGACGATGGCACCGGCCTTGCGTAATCTCGCAACCAGCAGCTCGTCCTCATCCGGCACGTGGTCACGGTAAAGCGGTGAACCGTATGTCGTGACCAGACCTTCGGTGTCTTCCAGGTCCTTGACACCCAGCGGCAAACCGAAC
>MPMB02120095.1_pt1 | contig 10463 bp, 10 predicted proteins | sample 1617371 | NCBI WGS metagenome assembly MPMB02 (sample SAMN05944808, study PRJNA350692) | marine metagenome | biome: marine; feature: ODZ; material: water; isolation source: 300 m water sample filtered on 0.2 um supor filter | place: Pacific Ocean | collected 2012-04-08 | depth 300m m
GAGCGGGCGATGAGAATCGAACTCACGTCACGAGCTTGGGAAGCTCGGGTAATAGCCATTATACGACGCCCGCGTTGAGGTTGAATTTATATCAGAAAATAAGCCGCTCCAGCGTTTCTATTCCAAATTTTTTCATTTTGCTTATCCCATCGTCGGAGAGCATTTATAGAGGAGTTTGCTATCTCGTTTTCTCGCTCCTTTTTCACACATGTTTTGGGTCAGTAAGTGTGGACAAATTGTGGATAACTGCAACTAACTGTTTTTTTTCTCGAGGATAAATCAAGATATTTCACTTTTGTTCTTGGAGTGTTTTTCTGTGAGATATATATTGGTGGTGCCAACCAAGTCTATTATCACTTTTTTATTTTTATCAACCGATAGTTAGAACTGTTTTTTTACAACCCCACATACCAAAATAGGAACGGCGGTCAATGGCAGAAGCAATAGAACTCAACTTTCCCACTGGGAAAACAACCTCGGGTGAACTCAATATTATGGTTGAGGAAACCGTCCGCGAACTCACAAAAGAAGTGGATGGACAAAATATTTCAGAAGAATTCACCCCATATCTTATAGAAAATTATTACAAAGATGATTCGCTCGGTGCGGATGTACTTAAAAATAAATACCTGGCCCCATGGGAAAACCACCCATACGAACTTTGGCAGCGACAAGCCAATGCCTTGGCGTCTGTTGAACGAACTAAAAAACTGCGTGAAACATGGAAAAAGAAATTCTATTCCATTTTAGAGGATTTCAAATTCACACCCGGTGGCCGAATCATGCACGGCGCTGGCAGAGAAGATATCACCACAACGCTTAATAATTGTTATGTGGTTGGCATCCAGGATGATTCCATCAGTTCGATATACAAAACAATCCAAGAAGAAGGCCGTACGTATAAATTCGGTGGTGGATGTGGGCATGACTTATCTGTATTACGCCCATCTGGAGAAGCCATTAAGGGCACAGGTGGTGAGTCATGTGGTCCTGTAGGATTCATGAACCTCTTTAGTGAAAATACCAATACCATCGCCCAGCACGGGCGCCGTGGTGCCAACATGCAGACCTTAAGAATCGACCACCCGGATATTGAAAAGTTTATTGAAATTAAAACCGGCGATATAAACATGGTGAAATATTCAAATATTTCTGTTCTCCTCACCCATAACTTTATGGAAGCAGTCGAAAACAATACTGATTTTGAACTGAAATGGGGCGGGAAAGTTTATAACACGATTAATGCAAAAGTATTATGGGATAAAATCATAGAGCACGCCCACACTAGTGCTGAACCAGGTCTCCTCTTCTGGGATACCATGACCGATTACCATAATGCTGAATATTGCAGCCCCCTTGTGTCTACGAATCCATGTGCAGAACAACCTCTCCCCGATGGTGGTTGTTGCAATCTGGGCTCCATCAATCTGGAGCGATTTGTGGATGGAGAAGGCAATTTTATGATTGATGAATTTAAAGAAACTGTAGGGGTTGCCACACGGTTTCTGGACAATGTCATTGATTATAATCTGGACAGACATGCCTTAGACTCCCAAAAGAATAACGCTATCAATGACCGTCGAATTGGATTGGGTATATTGGGCCTCGGAGACATGCTTGTACGGATGGGAATTAAATATGATAGCGACGATTCGCTTCAAACTGTAGAACAGATTATGCAAATATTTCGTGACAGTGCTTATGAAACCAGTGTTGACCTGGCAAACGAAAAAGGATCATTCCCAAATTTTGACTGGACTGGATATAGAAAAAGTCAATTTATTAAAAATCTTCCCAGAAATTTAAATAGGAAGATTAAAGACAATGGTATTCGTAATTCTACTGTGCTCACTGTAGCACCAACGGGAAGTGGCGCTATTGTCTCTCAAGTTACTTCCGGAATTGAACCTATTTTTGCCACATCTTATAAAAGACGGGTAAAAAAGAATGATGGATTTGGAAAAACGTTTGATGAGTACAAAGTATACCATCCCATTATCAAAAAATTATTCGGAACTGATGAAAATCTCCCTGATTATATAACAACGGCTCATGACATTGATCCCTTTAATCGGGTCAAATTACAAAGTGTCATTCAAAAGTATATTGACAGTTCTATTTCATCAACGGTAAACCTTAAGGAAAATGCGCAACTTGAAACTGTAGCTGATATCTATATGACAGCCTATAAAACTGGTTTAAAAGGCATCACTGTTTATCGGGAAGGCTCGAGAGAAGGAATTCTTATTTCAGATACGGAAGAGAAAAAGAAAAAAGCCGCACCCACAACAACAAAAACCAGTGAAAAACCTTATGAAGAGAAACGGCCACGCATTCGACCCAATACCACCGAAGGTGTTACCCGCCGAATTCGTACGGGAGAAGGCACACTGTACATTACAATCAATCAGGACGAAAACGGCCTGTGTGAGGTCTTTACCACCATCGGAAAAGCCGGTGGAAATGCCGCTGCGCAATCAGAAGCGATTAGCCGACTCATATCTCTTTCATTAAGATCGGGGATCGATCCCAGTGCGATTATTAAACAATTGAAAGGGATTAGTGGCCCAAATCCCACTTGGGAAGATGGCCGTTTGATCTTATCCACACCAGATGCTATCGGGAAAGCTCTTGATGATTATCTAAGTGAGAATCAAGAAGTGGCTAATGTTAATACTGCAGATGCGATTGAAGAATCTAAGCGGAAAACATCAATTACGATGGCGACCCAAGCAGAAGCATCTGAACATAAAATGGAAATGACTGATTTCACTTTTAAAAATATTTCCATATGCCCAGATTGCGGAAGTTCAGTTATGCACGAAGGTGGTTGTGTGACTTGCCCTGGGTGTGGGTTCTCTAAATGTGAATAATTGATCTATTTCAATCACTATAAAAAAAACCCTTCGCGAATGCGGAGGGTTTTTTTTATTTCTTTTTGGGTCGGAAACTAAACCACCATGAGTTCTTTTTCTTTGAATTCTTGCATATCATTAAGTGTCGTCACATGCTTATCCGTCAATGTTTGCATTTCGGTTTCCTGACGATGAATTTCATCTTCTGAGATATGTTCTTCTTTTCCAAATTCCTTTACATGATGCAAAGCATCGCGACGCACATTACGAACGGAGACACGACCTTCCTCGACAAGTTGATGAACATATTTGATTAAATCTTTCCGTCGTTCTTCTGATAATTGGGGAATAGGTATTAAAACAGCATGGCCATTATTACTGGGTGTTAAACCCAAATTTGAATCCATAATAGCTTTTTCAATAATTGGAATTAATGATTTTTCGAATGGTTGTAGTGTAATCAATCGTGGTTCGGGTACCGAAACGGTAGACACCTGATTCATGGGCATCATTGATCCATAATACTCAACTTGGATTGTATTGAATAAATCCGGATTTGCACGACCTGTGCGAACTTTCGCTAACTCCATTCGTGTATGTTCGATCGCCTGATCCATTCTGTGGGATGCGTCTTTATGTATTTCTTGCAGCATATTTGCTAATCCATTACGGTTGTGCCAATATCTTCACCCGAAAGAAGGCGTTTTAAATCTCCGTGATTGTTCACATTAAAAACGCGTATTGGAAGTGTATTTTCTTTGCATAAGGTTATGGCCGTTAAATCCATCACTCGAAGATTCTTAGATAAGACATCATCGAAGGATATTTTTTTAAAACGTTTTGCATCAGAATTTACAACGGGATCTTTATCATACACACCATCCACTTTCGTTCCTTTTATTAATACTTCTGCTTGAAGCTCTGTCGCCCGAAGCGCTGCAGCCGTATCCGTAGTAAAATAAGGATTTCCCGTTCCACCGGCTATAATGACCACACGACCTTTTTCCAAATGACGTAGGGCTCTTCTCCGAATGTAGGGTTCTGCAATTTGGGATACTGTAATTGCAGACAAAGTGCGCGTTTCCACACCCACCTTTTCTAAAGCATCCTGTAAACTTATGGCATTCATAATGGTGGCCAGCATACCCAGATAATCGCCAGTGACCCGATCCATACCTTTACTCGCGGCTTGCAAACCGCGAAAAATATTACCCGCACCAATAATGAGGCCAATACTGACACCCATTTTATGGATCGATTTAATTTCGTTGGCGAGCTCAGTCGCCTTTTCTGGATTAATCCCAAATCCTTGCTCGCCGGCTAACACCTCCCCGCTTAACTTAAGAAGGATACGCCTGAAAGCAGGACTTGACATCTATAATTTAGTGTGGTTGTCCGTTACTGGAATCTTCGCCAATAGCGAAACGGATAAATCGGTTCACAACAATATTTTCTCCCAATGTTGCTACCGCTTGTGTAACGAGATCCCCAACTCTTTTGTCAGGATCTTTTATAAATGATTGTTCCAGTAGACAGGTTTCTGCATAGAATTTTTCCATCCGACCTTCAACAATTTTTTCAACGATATTTTCAGGTTTTCCCGAATCCTTTACTTGATCCATGAAAATATTTTTTTCATGTTCCACAACAGATTGATCAATATCTTCTCTACGAATCGCCATAGGATTTGTGGCGGCAATTTGCATTGCTATGCTATGTGCCAATTCGGAATAACCTTCCGTTTTAGCCACGAAGTCAGTTTCACAATTTATTTCAACCAATACACCTAAACGACCACCATGGTGAATATAGGAAAATATCAGACCTTCTTTTGCCGTTCTTTCACCCTTTTTCTCAGCCTTAGCAATACCTGATTTGCGTAGATGATCAATGGCATTATCTATATTGCCATCTGTTTCTAATAATGCTTTTTTACAATCCATCATACCTGCGCCTGTCTTATCACGCAATGCTTTTACTATTTTAGCGTCAATACTCATTTTTCTTCTCCAGTCGCCTCGGCAGGTTTTTCAGGTTTATTTTCTGCAGGGGCATCTTTTTCCGATGTACTATCAGAAGCGACTTTTTCTTCAGGTTTAGCATCTACTGCTGTTTCTTTCGCTTCCTGTTTTGTATCTTTTTCTGCATTTCCACTAGGTTGACCACTTGAATCTATAATTGCATCAGCTATGACCGTCATAATCAATTGAATGGTACGAATTGAATCATCATTGGCTGGGATGGGATAATCAATTACTGTTGGATCCGTATTTGAATCAACAATCGCAATAATTGGGATGCCTAATCGTGTGGCTTCTTTTACAGCGGTACTTTCTAACTCTGTATCGACGATAACCACTACATCGGGAAGACGTCGCATATCTTTGATGCCACGGTGCTGATCTGAGAGTTTAATCCGTTCACGGTTGAGCATCTGGATTTCTTTCTTGGTCTGATTCTCATAAATCTGTGACCCTTCTTTTTCCAGCATATTCAGCCGTTTAATGCTTTTCTTAATGGTTGTAAAATTAGTGAGCGTACCACCTAACCAGCGTTCGACCACATAAAACATTGAACAACGATCCGCTTCTTGCTGTACGATATCTTTGGCTTGATTCTTTGTGCCAACGAATAGGAATTCACCTTTCTTTTTGGCTTTGGCATGGATAAATCCAATTGCAATATCCAAACGACGAATTGTTTCATCCAAATTAATAATATGAACCCCGTTCTTTTCCATTAGAATAAATGGTTTGTATTTGGGGTTCCACTTCCGAGTTACATGCCCAAAGTGTGCGCCTGTACCCAGTAAATCTTCAAATTTAACTTTTGATTCTGCCATAATATTTATCGTTTTGAAAATTGGAATTTTTTACGAGCGCCAGGTTGTCCATATTTTTTACGTTCCACTTCTCTTGCGTCACGTGTTAGGAAACCAGCTGCTTTTAATTGGGGGCGAAAATCGGCACTCACATCATTTAATGCACGGGCAATTCCCAATCGAATGGCACCTGCCTGTCCAGATAGCCCGCCACCTTTAACGGTCACAGTTATATCATAAGATTCTCTTTGGTCAAGTAAGTTCAGTGGTTGTGTCACGACAATAGCGAGACTTTCTCGACAAATATATTCTTTAAATGGTCGGCCGTTGATGGAAATATGTCCTTTCCCCGGTGTCATAAAAACACGAGCAATGGATCCTTTCCGACGACCAACAGAATTGTACACAGCATTCGCCATTAAATATCCAACTCTTTCGGTTGTTGCGCTGAATGGGGATGATCGGGACCCGTATACACCTTAAGATGCTTAATGATGGCCCGCCCCAAGCGGTTTTTAGGAAGCATTCCCCAGACGGCTTTTTCCACAATCCGTTCTGGATGTTCACGCCTCATATGATCCAATTTTGTAAATGTCGTTGCACCCGGATATCCTGAATGCTTAAAATAAGTTTTATCCGTTTCCTTTGCGCCGGAAACCTTAACCTTATCTGCGTTAACGACAACCACAAAATCACCCATATCCATATGAGGTGTAAAGGAGGGTTTATGCTTTCCGCGTAAAATTTTTGCGACTTCACTGGCGAAGCGTCCCAAGGTTTTACCCTCAGCATCGGCTATGAACCAGTCTTTTTGTATCTCAGAGGCTTTTAGTGATCTTGTTTTCATTATTTTCAGTTCTAAATTAGCCCGAAAAATTAGACTTGTCTTTCAATCATAGTCAACTATAATTCACAAATAAATTATTCACCCCTTTTGGGATATTAATCAGAATTGAAATCCAACTTCAATTGCATATCCCTCCCTCGGAGCTATCAACGATTCAGTCTAATTCTAATGACGTAATATGACCTTTTACTATGGTAATGAGTGGACGACCAATTAATTCTTCACCCAAATATGGTGAATTTTGAGATCGCGAGCGAATATCATTTTTATGAAAAGTCCATTTTTTATTCGGATCAAATATAACCAATTCAGCTGGACTACCTTCTGCAAGTAAATCCGTTTCAAACCCCATAATTCTTCGGGGATTGACAGTGAGCATTTGAACCAAACGAGTCAAATCTATTTTATTCTCTTTAACCAAGACCCGATTCACTGCACCCAAACACGATTCCAATCCAATCATACCAAATGGAGCGAGGTCAAAAGTGCCCTCTTTTTCTTCAACGGTATGGGGTGCATGATCGGTAGCAATACAATCAAAGGTGCCATCCTTTACCCCATGAATGAGCGCTTCTTGGTCAGTTCGAGTTCGAATAGGTGGTGCCACCTTTAAATTCGTATTGTACGATGTTAAATCTTCATCCGTAAAAAACAAATGATGGGGGGTGACTTCGGCTGTTATATTCTTATTTGACTTTTTCATTTGGCGAATATGATCTGTGGATTTGGCAGAACTCACGTGGGGTACATGAAGTCGGCCACCTGTCAACTCTGTCAACGCCAAATCACGGTGTACCATATTAGATTCTGTAATACTGGGGCTGGCTGGTAGACCCAAATGAGTGGATACTTTCCCTTCATGCATGACACCATCCTTTTTTAAACATAAATCTTCTGCATGGTTAATAACAGGCACATCAAACATAGTGGCATATTCCAATGCGTTTCGCATCATTCCGCTATCCGTAACCGGAAGTCCATCATCACTAAACGCCACAGCTCCCTCAGAAAGCATGACACCCATTTCAGTCAATTCCTTTCCATCCTGGCCCTTAGTAATGGCGCCAATGGGATGAATGTGAATTGGACATTCTTCTGCCCGATCTATTGTATACCGAATGGATTCTGGCGAATCCAAAGGAGGCTCCGTATTTGGCATCACGCAGACACGGGTAAATCCGCCTGCCAAGGCCGCCATAGAACCGGAATCAAGCGTTTCCTTATCCTCACGTCCCGGTTCACGAAAATGGACATGAATATCACAAAATCCATGGGTCACAATCAATCCGCTACAATCAATAATATCTACCGATTTGGACGGGGTCACTTTTCCGGTAGATTTTATCGTTCCATTTTCAATAAGAACATCACCTTTTTTTAGGAATTCATTGATGGGATCTAAAATCATCCCTCCTTTTAATAAAACCTGTTTTTTTAATTTAGTTGTTTTCATTTTAACTATCCCCCTCTTCTTGCTTACCGCCCAATAATAAATATAAAATGGCCATACGTGATGCCACGCCATTCAATACCTGATCCAGGATGATGGCTTGATCGCTGTCTGCCACCGAACTGTCAATTTCCACCCCGCGATTCATAGGACCCGGGTGCATAATGACAATTTCCTTTTTATGCATGGATAAACGATCTGTCGTAATACCAAACAGATTTCGATATTCTCTAACGGATGGCAATAGCCCGCCTCCCATTCTTTCCCTTTGGATTCGAAGCACATTGAGTGCATCTGCCCATTCAATCACTTCATCTACATTATAATTCACCGAAACACCTAATTCTTCTGCAAACGGCGGAATTAATGTGGACGGTCCACAAAGTGTAACCTCTGCTCCCATGGTTTTTAATCCATGAATATTGCTTAAAGCCACACGGCTATGAGCAATATCGCCAATTATTCCCACTTTCAACCCCTTTAAATATCCAAATTTTTCGTGAAGACTTGTCATATCTAAAATGGCTTGAGTCGGGTGCTCGTGAGTACCATCCCCTGCATTTATTACAATCGAGTCAATATGATCTGTTAAATGCAGTGGCGCACCAGACGTAGGATGTCGCATGACGACAGCATCAATTTTCATCGCCTCAATATTTTGAGCAGTATCCTTAAATGTTTCGCCTTTTTTCAAACTAGAGGTAGAAGCAGAAAAATTAACCGTATCAGCGCTGAGTCTTTTTTGGGCCAATTCAAAACTAATTCGTGTCCGGGTAGAATTTTCGAAAAAGAGGTTAACAATTGTTTTACCCTGTAAAGAAGGAACTTTTTTGATGGGACGGTCTAACACTTCTCTAAAGGTGAAAGCTGTATCAATAATGGTTTGAATATCTTCCCCAGGATATCCCGCTAACCCCAGTAGATGTTTTTGTTGTAGCATCAGTTATCACCTCTATACTGGGCCAAAGCGACTTGATCTTTTCCATCTATTTCTTTTAATTGAACATCTACATGTTCCCCCTCATGGGTAGGAATATTTTTACCAATAAAGTCCGCACGAATCGGCAATTCTCGATGTCCTCTATCCACCAGAACCGCCAGTTGTACTTTTTGAGGTCGACCAAATGCATTCAGTTCATCCATAGCCGCCCGAATGGTTCGTCCGGTAAAAAGGACATCATCCACCAAAACGACCGTTTTATCATCAATGGAATCGTTGATATTGGTACCCTTTACCTGAGGGACGACCAGGCGTTCCCGGAAGTCATCCCGATGAAAAGTGATATCCACCGATCCCATGGGAACATCAACTTCAGAAATTTTTTGAATGAGAGATTGCAAGCGCTTGGCTAGGGGTTCACCCCGGGTGAGAATACCAACCAGCAACAGTTGATTCGCACCACCATTACGCTCTAAGATTTCATGGGCCAGGCGTGTGACCGATCGGTTCACAGCTGTGGAATCCATAACTTGTTTTTTGCGCGTCGATGCCATGGGCACCTCCTCATAATAAAAAACCTCCGGGCAGCTTGGATTCCGTTCCAACAGATTCCTAAATCGGAGGTTTAATTGCTGCCCTTACCTTCTCTCTGGAACGGTTTAAAGGACGCCTAAATTTAAAAGGAAAAGGAATAAGGAAAAAGGGTTTCCTATTTCTTATTATTTATTCCATTGAGGATTTCTTTCACTACATCCCCATGCATTCGTTTGGGATCCATATCAATTGAAAGGTCTACTTTTTCCTTCCTAAACCATTGAATTTGGCGTTTGGCAAACTGACGTGTACGAATGTTAATTTTTGATTTCATTTCTGTTTCAGATATCACACCATTTAAAAATGATATGATTTGTCGGTATCCAATTGAATCTAATGGATGGAGGTGTTTATTTGGGTATGCTTCCAATAGATTTTGAACCTCCCGAACCCACCCATCCGATAACATTTTTTCAGTTCTTTCCGCAATGCGATCTTTTAAAACGGCTCGCTCCCACTCAAGATATACTGTAAACAAATCCAATTGGGTGGATGATGAAGCTTTTTGATCCTGAAAATGGCTGGAGGGCGTTTTCTCAGTTAATTCATAAATCTCCAAGGCACGAACAAGGCGTTTTTTATTATTGGGGTGGACATTTTCCGCATAATCCGGATCGACTTTTTGCAGCCGTTCCAACATGAATTCGCCACCATGATCATCATATCCTTTTTCTAATTTTTTCCGAATATTAGTATCGGAGAAACTCCCTTCAAAAATTCCTTTTGTTATCGCCCTATAATAGAGTCCAGCGCCTCCACAAATAATAGGTATCTTTTTTCTTTCAATAATATCTGCTACTACCTTAATAACCATTTCCGCATAATGCCCAGCAGCCACTTCCGTATCGGGGTTTTGAATCCCAATGAGGTGATGGGAAATACCTCCCTGCTCTTCCAATGACGGCTGTGCAGTACCGATGGCCATACCGCTATATATTTGACGGGAATCCAACCCA
>MPMB02046884.1_pt1 | contig 10460 bp, 11 predicted proteins | sample 1617371 | NCBI WGS metagenome assembly MPMB02 (sample SAMN05944808, study PRJNA350692) | marine metagenome | biome: marine; feature: ODZ; material: water; isolation source: 300 m water sample filtered on 0.2 um supor filter | place: Pacific Ocean | collected 2012-04-08 | depth 300m m
CGATTCACCCATCGGGTGAGCCATATCAACACCCCAAGTCTGTCTATAACATAATGATTCTTATACCATAATCCGGGTGCGCTGTCGTCAAATTACAGGGTCATCTGGGCAATGCGGGCTTAAATCCTGTATAACGCCCTTGGAAATCCATGGGGAGGCAAGGCATGCGCGGGGCGGTAATCGGCATCGTTATTGGTTTGGTGGTTGGCGTCGTCATCGGCGCCACGGTGATCGCCCCCCGGCTGACATCGCCGCGCCAGCAGGCGGGGTTGGGGAACGCCGGCGGCGGCAATTCCCCGGCGCCGTTGTTGCCGGCCAAAGCCAAGCCGTCGGTACACTGGAAAATGGCCAGCGCCTACCCGGCTTCCCTGCCCCTGCTGGGAACCCTGGCCAAGCGCCTGGAGAGGAAAATTTGGCGGGTATCCGGAGGCGAGATCGAGATCAAGTTCTTCGCCCCCGAGGCCTTGGTTCCATCCCGGGAAATTTTCGACGCCGTCGCCTCGGGGGCCATCGACGCGGCCTTTTCGTCGCCGGGCTTATGGAGCGGCAAAATCCCCGCCCTGCAACTGTTCGCCGCCGCTCCCTTCGGTCCCGGTCCGGCGGAAAACATGGCCTGGGTCTATCTTGGCGGCGGCCGGGAGTTGTTCGAGGAGATCTATCGCAAAAATGGTCTGCACGGCGTTTTTTGCGGCCTCGCCACGGCCGAGGCCGGCGGCTGGTTCCGCAAGCCCATCCATGTCTTGGAGGATTTCAAGGGCCTTAACATGCGGATCCTGGGATTAGGTGCCAAGGTCATGGAAAAACTGGGGGTGGTGACAAGCGGGTTTTCCGAAGGCGACCTCTTCATGGCCTTGGAATCGGGCGCCATCGACGCCGCCGAGTTTTCCATGCCCGCTATAGATTTTCAGCTAGGTTTCCACGAGATGAGCAAGCACTACTACTTTCCCGGTTGGCAACAGCCATCGACCTTTTTCGACCTGATGATCAACTTGGACAAATGGAATGCCCTTTCGTCCATCTCCAAGTCCCGGATCGAGGCCGTCTGCGGCGATAACGTCCGCCACGGCCTGGCCGAGAGCGAGGCGATGCAGTTCACGGCCTTGAAGGAATTCACCGCCAAGGGAATCGCCATCCACCGCTGGCCGGCGGAGATCATGGAAGCCCTCGATGGGGCCTGGCGGGAGGTCGCCGCCGAGGAGGCGGCCGCCGATGGCGACTTCCGGCGCGTCTGGAACTCGTTGACCTCGTTCCGCGAGGATTACGCCATCTGGAAGGAACTGGGCGGGCCGTGAGATGACGCCGCCTGGGTTACGTCAGTTGGCGCCGATACCGTTTCCGGCGGGGCCTTGGCGGAGCGGAACAGCCTTTCGCTGATCCCCTTGTGGATTTTCTTCGTCTTCGTCTGCAAAAATTTTGGGGGCCGTTCCGGATAACGGTGCGGATAGTCCGGAAAAACCCTTCATTCCGATGAAGGGGCGGTAAGGCTCTGAAAACGCGGATGGAAAATACCCCAAGATGACCGTTATCCGGGACAGCCCCAAATTATGTGTTATTCGAAAACGGGATCTGGTTTCCGTTCGCTTGTCTCCACCGCTTCGGGACCGGGTACGGCGGACGCCGGTTCGGGCACCGTCTCCGGGTTGGCCGGCTTGGCCGGCTTGGCCGCGGGTGATGGTTCAGCGGCGTCCTTTTTCGTTTTGGCGGCATGCACGGTGCCGGCGCGGGCACGGGCGATGGCGATCGCCTTTTCCAGATCGGCTCCGGAACAGAGTCCCAGGCTAACCGGGTTCTGCGGTTTGATGTTGGGAGCGTTCCAGTGACTCTTTTCACGAATGGCGTTGATGGTCGACTTGGTGGTGCCGATGAGCTTGGAGATCTGCCCGTCACTGAGTTCCAAATAGTTTTTCAGCAGCCAAGCGATGGCGTCCGGCCGGTCTTGGCGTTTGGAGAGCGGCGTATAACGCGCCCCTTTCGATTTCAACTTCGACAAGGGGACGCTGGGAGCCGCGGGTTTCAGGCTGGCGCTGGGATCGGTGGTGCAACGGTCAATCTCGCTTAGGGTCAGTTGGCCACTGGCGATGGGGTCCATGCCCTGCATGCCGGTGGCCGCTTCCTCATCGGCGATAGCCTGCACTTCCAGGGGATGCAAAAAGCAAAAGCCGGCGATTTGCTCAAACGTAAGGGCGGTGTTTTCGACAAGCCACACCGCCGTCGCCTTCGGCATAAGAGGCCGCGCCATTGGTTGCTCCTAAATCAAAATCAACGGAAGGGCCCGACGTTTGGGCAGGCCATGACCGAAATCCTAGTTTCGTTTTCACTATACCGCCGGATAAACTGCCGGGTCAAACCACCAGCACGATCTTGCCGATATGGTTGCCGCTTTCCATGAGGCGATGGGCCTCGGCGGCTTCGGCGAGCGGGAAAGTGGCGTGGACTACCGGTTTGATGCCGCCCGAGGCGATCAACGGCCAAATTCGCTCTTTCAAGGCGCCGGCGATTGTTCCCTTGCGCTCGACGGTTTGCGGGCGCAGGGTCGAACCGGTGATGGTCAGCCGCTTGAGCATGACCGGCAAAAAGTCGATCTCCGCCTTTGATCCTCGCAAATAAGCGATGTTGACCAGGCGGCCGTCGGCGGCGAGCGCTTTGATGTTGCGCTCGATGTAGCCGCCGCCGACCATGTCGAGAATGACGTCGACGCCTTTGCCGTTACCGAATTCCTTGGCGGCGGCCACGAAGTCCTCTTGCCGGTAATTGACGGCGCGCTCCGCGCCCAGCTCCATGCACGAGGCGCATTTCTCGGGCGTTCCGGCGGTGACGATGACCCGCGCCCCCAGGCGGCTGGCCATCTGGATGGCGGCGGTGCCGATGCCGCCGGCGCCGCCGTGGACGAGCAATGTCTCGCCGGGTTTGAGGGCGGCCCGTTCGAAGACGTTGGTCCAGACGGTAAAAAAGGTTTCTGGGATTGCCGCCGCCTCGACCATGTTCAGTCCGCCGGGTATGGGCAGGCACTGGGGGGCGGGGACGGCGCAGTATTCGGCGTATCCGCCGCCGCCGGCGAGGGCGCAGAGGGGGTCGCCGGCTTTCCAGCCGGCAACGCCGTCGGCGACGGCGGCGGCGACGCCGGCGACTTCCAGGCCGGGGATGTCGGTAACGTCCGGCGGCGGCGGGTAGAGCCCCCGACGCTGAAAGATGTCGGGACGATTGACTCCCGCCGCCGCCACCCGCACCAGCACCTCGCCGGCCGCCACCTCGGGCGTTGGCCGGGTCGCCGGTTTGAGAACCTCGGGGCCGCCGAATTCGGCGATCTCGATGCAGGTCATGGAGGTTGGCGGTTTGCCGCTCATGCTGTTCTCGCTTGGCCGTATCGGCGCCGGTCTAGTATGTTCGCACCTTTCCGGCAAGGAGAACGAGCCATGGACGCGGATGATCCGGAGCCCCGAAAAGAGCAGCCCAAACCGAAAGATCTGGAAGTCATGTCCATCGAGGCGCTGAGAGACTACATAGCCGAGCTGGAGGCGAAGATCGGCCGCGCCGAACGGACGATTGCCGCCAAGGAGAAGGCGCGAGAGGGAGCCGAAACGTTTTTCAAAAAATAGAACAGCGCCGCCGGGCCGGAACCGGCGGCATCCCGGAATAGCAACCTGCGATTAAGGGTTTCTTAAATTGTCTCGAATAGTCTTAAAAATGGACGGGGCGGGGTCTATCAATGGCCCTTCAAACGTTTCGTTCATTTCGACGCCTCCCTGTAAAACTAGACCGCCCCTCTCGGGGCGGTTCTTTTGTTTGTGTTTACAGATGCGGCTCTTGACCCCTGCACCATATGCGTATCGGGAGACAACATACGTATTAATATTCCTATCGCCCCATCGCCGGCGCGTCCCTAAGCCGCGCCGCCTCCGACCTTGCGCCCCGGCTTTCCGGGCCGGAGAGCGCGGCCCAGCTTCGCTTCCAGCCAGGATATGAAGCCCTCGCCGCCAAGTGGACGGCCCGTGCGTGCGTGACGGCGCAGGGTTTCGGCCATGTCCACGGCAAGCCCGGCTTCGAGGAAGTTCCGCCAATCGGGAACCATCTCCAGGAGCGGTTTTACACGCACCACCCCGTCGTTGCGTCCCGCGAGATGCGCCTTGGCGCTGCTCCACGGCCAGTCCCCTGGGCTTTCGCGGAGGCCAGCCCGCACCGGATTGAGCTCCACGTAACGGGCGGCGGCAAGCAGATGGGCCGCGTCCATCGGAAAAGAAGAGAAGCGTCCCTGCCACAGGTGCCCACGCCAGCCCTCGCGGGAATTGATCCGCCGGGCGTATCGGCGGTGGGTCTCGCCGATGGCCCGCGCCAGCCCGTCCGCCGTCTGTGGAACGGCGATCAGGTGCACGTGGTTTGGCATCAGGCAATAGGCCCGGACCGCGACGCGGAAGCAGGCGCACCATTCAGAGAGCAGTCTTAGGTAGGCCTTGTAATCGCTGTCGGAAAAGAAGGTCTCCTGCCGGCGGTTGCCGCGCTGGGCGATGTGGTGGGGAACGCCGGGAACGACGATGCGGGCCAGTCTGGCCATGGATCGTGCCTCCTCCCGCCTTCGCCGAAACGAAGGGAACAGTTAAGGGAAGGATAGGATAGCAGAACCAAGAGTAGGTATCAAAATACGTATGGTGTCCCCTTATTAAGTAATGCTGCCAACCCAAAGAGGTGAAACGTAACATCGGAAAAATCCCGAGCGAACTCATGCCGGATGGCGGACCAGCCAATTCCCCACCTTCCTATCGCGTCATTGCATTGGAAAGCGGGAATCCAGGATTATCAGGAGGTTACTGGATTCGGGATCGGCGCCATGCGGCGTCCGGAATGATACCGGGAGGATAGTCCGACGCCTTTTCGCACCGGCGTGCCCGGACTTTTACCGATGTTACGTGAAAACGATTGCACCGCCCTTTAAAAAAGTATTATAATTTTTTCCAGCATCACTGAGTGCATGGTCAGCATAGGTTCGATTCCTGCTGCATAATATGTTAATATTTGAGGCGGTTCGGGACCGCAACCCGGTCATTTGAGGATACGTCCAAAAAACGTTGTGTCATTTCAAAAATGAATCCGATGGATGGGTCGAGAACTGCTGGGAAGTCTAGACACATACTTTTATAGAAGGGATGGTGTGTAATGAATGCTTACGAAGTAACAGGTGTATCAATATTCGTCGTATTCATGATACTTATGGTAATCTTTTTGTAATCTAAGTAAGATGCATAGACCTACCGCGAAAAGTCCGTATTTGAGGGTCCGGCGCTTCTGATGCATCGGCCCTTATCGGTTTTTTCTCGGTATCCCATCTTCGGATTGACGATTCCGGCGATGATGTTGAGTTGATGCCGTAATCCACGGTGTGCGGTTGCGGCATCGCTCGCAGAGGATGAAGGAATATCTTGAGGCGGCGAATGCCGTTCTCCACCTTCACACGGAAGCGTGAAAGGGCGTGGTTTTATTCTTTTTCGTCTTTTACTGAGCCGTTTTCCCTTTTGCCGCTTGTTAAGGTAACTTCGTTTGCTGGTGTTGTTTCTGTAATCCCTGGTATCCGCTATCCACATAGGCGCGGGATGATCCCGGCAACGGTAGCCGCAGCCGCCTGACCTCAATGTCATGGACGGCGCGCCGGGGAACGGCTTGGAAACGGTGACGATGCGCCCCCCTTGGTGCCTGTAGCTCGGTCTTGATGGTCTGGCATTTCTTCTTCCCGGAATAGAACTTCAGCTTCACCTCGCGGCCATCCCGGCCGGACGCGCCCGGCGATTTCCTCGGACTCCGCCGCCGTCACCCCCGTGATGCGCCCAAACTCCCGGCCACGGAGACGCAGGCGTTCGTGGCAAAGGACCTTGTTCACGCTCCACCTCCCGACAATCAACGCGGTTCGGGGGCAACAGTGGCCTCGCAATGGTTTTGAAAAAGCTGCAAATTGGGGGGAGAAGACCGGAAGCCTACAAAATATGGACTTTCGCGGTAGGTCTATTTAACCAGTGCGGGCCTCAAAGTTGGCAAAATAGCCCATATAACTGGAATAATAGCCCTGAAGGCTTGGCGTAGTATGACGAAGCCGTCCCGTTTGAAATTGCAAACCTGTTCATGGCCGGGCATGGCTGTTTTCAATATGGGCGAGGTGTGTCCTTGTCGTGCCATGTGGCGTGGGAATTTTCGGCGTCTTTTTCCAGTTCGAGCTTGACCGGCAGGATGGGGCGGCCTTTCCAGCCCATTCCGCCCTGGATGTCGAAACTGTTGTTGCCGGCTATTTCACTCTCTCCCTTTCACGGTCAGCACCGAGTTGAAGCCCTCGAAGTTGGGCTGCCCCAGATAGACTTGCCTGCCTTTTCCGGCCTGGGAGTGGGCCTTGCGGAAGGCCTCCGACTGGGCCCAGTCCTCCATGCTTTTCTCCGACGCCCAGACAGTATGCGAGACGTACAGCGTGTGGTCGTCGGATTCTGGCCCGCGCAGCAGGTGGAACTCCACGAACCCAGGAACCTCGCTCAGGCTTGAATCTCGCTGAGCCCACCTGTCCTCGAATGCCTGCTCCTCCCCCTTGATGATCTTGAAGCGATTCATTGCGATGTACATCCGGTTTCCTTTCCTGCTCCTCGAGCGCTCTTAGCTCGACAACTTGAACTCATCGACGATCTCGTTATCGCCCATGACGGCGGGCACCGTAAAATCGGGGGCTTCTTTTCCAGCAAGTACGGCGATAATCAATCTCCATTTTATAATGATAATACAGCTATCTGGGATATTCATCGTTGCAAGTGGAATTCACCTGGATTTGTGGAGCCCGCAATTCCGCCACTTTCCGCCATTTATCTCTTGCCAGTCATTCCAAATTCGAGGCGGCGAAGTCCCAGTTGACCAGATGGTCGAGGAACGCCTGCGCATAGTCGGGGCGGCGGTTCTGGAAATCCAGGTAATAGGCGTGTTCCCAGACGTCACAGGTGATCAGGGGAATCTGGCCGCCGACGATGGGGGTGTCGGCGTTGGCGGTCTTGACAATCTTGAAGGTGCCGCCGTCGACCACCAACCACGCCCAACCGCTGCCGAACTGGGTGACGGCGGCGTTCTTGAACTCCTCCTTGAATTTGTCAAGGGAGCCGAAGGTGGCGTCAATGCCGGAGGCGACGCCACCTGACGGGGCGCCGCCGCCAGTTCCGGCCGGTCCATCAACAGGATCTCCATATTTTCCAGGTCGCCGCTGTCCGGCTCCCGGAATCGGTCGGCGCCCGACGCCTTGAAAAAATATCCCCGGCCACAACCCAGGTTGCCATTGACCATATATGAGCCAAGGGACGTCCACCGCGCCGCTTTGTATCCGGTTTCCTCCAGCAGCTCGCGGCGGGCGGCATCCAGCGGATTTTCTTCCGGTTCCAACTGTCCGCCGGGGAGAGTCAGGCTGGTCCGCCGGGGACCGTGCTTATACTGGCGGATGACCAGTACGCGTCCCTCTGGCGTCTCGGTGAAGACGACCGTGAAGTCAGGCAGTTCCAACTGATAGAAATCGTCAACGACCCGTCCGTCCGCGACCTCCACCTTCTCCACCGATAGCTTCAGCCACGGGCGGGCGGCGAATACCTCCTTGGTATCGAGAACCCGCCAGGGTTGGTGGTGATTGTTCGGCATCTTCTTTACTCCGCCGCCACGGCGTAGTGAGACGTTTCCTTCTTTTGCGCCGGAACACGTCCGTAGACATCGTCCAGGCGGACGATGTCGTCCTTGCCCAGGTAGTCGCCGTATTGCACCTCGATCAGGTGCATGGGCTCGCTGCCCGGGTTGTGGAGGCGGTGAACCTCGCCGACGGGGATGAACACGGATTCGTTCTCCGACATCATCCGGGCGCTGTCTCCGACCGTCACCTCGGCGGAGCCCGAAACGATGATCCAATGTTCCGCCCGGTGATGGTGGTACTGGGACGACAACTTGCCGCCGGGGCTGACGACGATGTGCTTGACCTGGTGCTTGCCGCCCAGGTGAATGCCCTCGTAAGTTCCCCAGGGACGGTGCACCTTGGCATGGCTGTCGGCCTCCTGGCGCTTCGAGGCGCGCAGCCGCTCGACTACCTTCTTGACGTCCTGCACCCGGTCCTTGGGCGCCACCAGCACGGCGTCGCCGGTCTCGATGATCACCTAGTCTTCAAGACCGACGGCGGCGACAAGGCGGCCGGAACTTCTGACATAGGTTCCTTTGCAGCCTTCAAGCAGCACATCGCCCTCGGCGACGTTGCCTTCCGCGTCCTCCCCGCCCAGGCCGGCGAGCGATGACCAGGAACCGACATCGCTCCAACCGAACGAGGCGGCGACCATGGCCGCCGCGCCGGTCCTTTCCATCACCGCGTAGTCCATGGAGATGTTCTCGGCGGTGGCGAAGGTTTCCGCGTCGGGCAGCACGAAGGCGCCGTCGCGCCCGCCTTTTCCCAGGGCTTCGATACAGGCCGATAGGGTAGCGGGGTTGTGGACCCGCAATTCTTCGAGGTAGCGGCGCGCCGTGAACATGAACATGCCGCTGTTCCAGTGATAGTTGCCATCGCTCAGGAACCCCTTGGCCGTTTCCAGGTCGGGCTTCTCGACGAAGCGATCGACATGGAAGCAACCATCGGCATGGGTCAGGGGCTCTCCCCGGCGGATGTAGCCGTATCCGGTCTCGGGTTTATCGGCGCCCATGCCGAAGGTGACCAGCCGGCCGTTCATGGCCGCCCCGTGGGCCGCTTTCACGGTGTCGAGGAATGCCTGCCTGTCGCCAAGGACATGGTCCGAGGGCAGCACCAGCATGCAGGCGTCGGGATCGTTTTCGCTCAGTTCCAAGGCCGCCAGGGCGACGGCGGCGGCGGTGTTGCGGCCGCGCGGTTCCAGGATGACCACGTACAAAGAGAACACCGCGAGGTTACCGAGCGGGTGGTCTTGAGCATCTGCAACCAGCTCCGCGAGATGGGAACGCCGGGAACCATCTGGCTCGGTTCCGGCGATATATACGACGAGGACATCATCGCCGAATACCTCCGCCTGTACGCCCGCGAACTGGACCTGGAATACGTCATGATCCGCCAGAACCAGCCGGGCAAACGTCTGGCCATCGGTCTGGTGCTGAGGGCGATGAACCGCGGCCATATCGAATCCGACGACGTCATCGTCTTCATGGACGGCGATTCCATCCTCGGTGACGGCTGCGTTCGAAGATGCGCCTCCCTGTTCCAGATCGATCCGGAACTTCAGGCGGTGACCACCGACGAGGAAGTGATCTGCTTCGGTCCGGGATGGGTGCGGACTTGGCTGACCATGCGTTTCGCCCAGCGCCGCATCGGCATGCAGAGCCACGCGCTCTCCAACAAGGTGCTGACGCTCACCGGGCGGATGTCGGTGTTCCGCGCCAAGCATCTTGCAAGCGTCAAACTGATCCGTCTGCTCGAGGCCGACCACCTGAACCACTGGCTGTGGGGGAGCTTCCGCTTCCTGTCCGGCGACGATAAGAGCACCTTGGTATTATATGCTGCTACGCAACGCCAAGCTGCTCTACGTTCCGGACGCCGTTGTCTACACGGTGGAGTACATCGAGGGCACCGGCCTCGAGCGCATGGTCCAGAACTTTCGGCGCTGGTCGGGCAACATGCTGCGCAACGGCTCGCGCGCCCTGGCCCTGGGTCCGAGGAAGGTCGGCTTCTTCATCTGGTGGTGCGTGCTCGATCAGCGCATCGCCATGTGGACGATGCTGGTCAGCCCGGTGTTGGCTATAATGACCAGCTCCCTGCATTCAGCCGATTATATCGTCTCCTACCTGCTGTGGATCGCGGTGTCGCGGATGGCGCTTTCCATCGTGCTCTTCGGCTACACCCGGCGCGTCAACATGGCCTTCCCGTGGATGCTCTACTTCAACCAGCTCATCAACGCCTCGGTGAAGGTCTATTGCCTGTTCAGGCTGTCCAAGCAGAGATGGAGCAACCGCGGCGACCAGCGCTCCGAAGACGGTACCGGCCTCGCCGAAACCCTGCGCGTCGCCATGGCCAACTATTTGACCCTCTTGTATGTCTCCATCCTGTGCCTTGCCGTCATCACCTATTCCGAGCTGCTCGACCTGCCCAGCCTGAACGCCGCCCGCACTCTCCTTTTCGGATAATCACGGAAAGTGAAATTGCATGGGGCGCCGATGTACCCCGGGCAAGCCGACATCGGGGCAAGCCGTTCGACCGCCGAGGGCCGCAAAGCGGACCACCTTCAACGCGCTCGGGTTCTTCCGGAGATGGCCCATTCCTAACGTCACCGTAACTCAATCTTCCCAAACCATTAACTCTGTCCTGCTGCCCCAAAACGATGTTAACCCCCATTTCCCAAATGACCACACCTTTAACTGACCTTTCATCATGATTCTGCTATAAGAATCATTACGTTATAGGCGGATTTGGGATGTTGATATGGCTCATCCGATGGGTGAATCGAAAGATGGGGTTCTGAGGC
>MPMB02118992.1_pt1 | contig 10459 bp, 8 predicted proteins | sample 1617371 | NCBI WGS metagenome assembly MPMB02 (sample SAMN05944808, study PRJNA350692) | marine metagenome | biome: marine; feature: ODZ; material: water; isolation source: 300 m water sample filtered on 0.2 um supor filter | place: Pacific Ocean | collected 2012-04-08 | depth 300m m
CAACCACCCGAAAGGCTTTCGATCTTTCTCTGGAAAAAACATCCGAGTCCACGCGGTTTGGCAGGCACGAGTTCGGCCAAAGCCTGCTGCTCGCTTCACGGCTGATTGAAGCCGGTGTGCATTTTGTCACCGTTCGGCTGCGTCCGGCCGAGTTCGATTTTGACACCCACTTGGATAATTTTTCGCGGCTTAGTTCCTTGCTGCCCCCTTTCGACAAGGGCCTGGCCTCACTGATCGACCGGCTGAAGGAGCGCGGTCTTTTCGCCTCCACGGCGATCATGGTGGCCGGCGAGTTTGGCCGCACCCCGAAAATCAACGGCCAAGGGGGACGCGATCATTGGGCGCGAGCCATGTTTGCGCTGATGGCCGGGGGCGATGTTCAAGGAGGTCAGGTGATTGGAGAAACTGATGACCGCGCCGGTGCCCCGGTCGGAAAGGGATATTCGCCAAGTGATTTGGCGGCTTCTTTTTTTCAGAACATCGGCATTGATCCCAGGGGCGAATTCCAATCCAATAACGGTCGGCCGATCACTCTTGTCCGCAACGGAAAACCGATTTCTCAACTATTCTCATGAAACAATACACCAATCGTAGCGGCAGCGATGTCCTTGAAAGCACGGAACGCCCATGGGCGGTAGCAAAAGGAATCTATGATTTCATTGATGCTATAATATTTAAACCGCTTGAGGCCCCATTGGACTATGAACGCATCCAGGCAACACGCCCCGAAATTGTCGAGATACTGCGCTAAAGTGGGGGTGAAGAGTCGTCCGACTGTAACCAAAGTTGGGCGTTTTCCCTATAAAACATTGTGTCCCGCCTCTTCAGGCGGCATTATTGGGGAATAAAACCCTTGGCTGAACGTATTATTATACCAGATTTATGAAACATCGATTCATTATACCGGTCGCAACAGCACTCCTCGTGGGGTGCGCAGGTTCGGAGGCTCCGGCCCCGCAAGCGGAGCCATCAAGCTCTTCAAAGGCGGCAGCGGAAGCACCCGCTACTAGCATTGGCGGCGGCTCGAAGGCATTGAAGCTCGACGACATTTTCCCGAGGGATCGGTTGCTCGAGGTCGATATCAAGGTTGCCGACAAGGATTGGGACACGCTCCGTTACCAGTCGCGCAATTTCTTCGAGGCCCTGCAGCCCAGAAGGCAGTTCGAGATCGTCGATTCACCGTATACCTACGTCGAGGCCAGCGTGACAATCGACGGCGTGAGCTTCCCCCGCGTGGGCATCCGCAAGAAAGGTTTTATCGGCTCGCAGAGCAGTTCCCGGCCCTCCCTCAAGATCAAGCTGAACCACACCGACAAAGAAGGTGGCATCGAGGGGCTGACCAACCTGACGTTCAACAACAACCAACAGGACAACAGCCAGATGAGTCAGTTCATGGGCTACGCCCTGTTCAATGCCGCCGGCTCGCCCGCGCCCCGTTGCGCCCTGGCCAAGATCACCGTCAACGGTAAAAACCTGGGGGTCTATGCGCACGTGGAGAGCATGCGCAAGTCGCTGGTCAAGCGCGGATTCGGGAACAGCAAAGGCACCCTGTACGAGGGCACGGTCGTGGACTTCCACAAGGACTGGGAAAATAGCTTCGAGAAAAAGTTCGGCAAGGACAAGCCGGGCCGCGGGCACATCGTCAAGGTCATCAACGCACTCAAGGGCGAGGAGGGTGATGCCTTTTTCGGCGGTGAGGTAGCCGGGCGCGCCTGGGTACCCACCAGCGGCGAACACGACGGCGAATGGTTCAAGCCGGGCTTCGACGACTCCACCTGGACCGCCGGCAACAACGGCGCGGGTTATGAGCGTGAGGAGGGCTACGGGCCGCTTATCAGCGATGGCTTTGATTTCGAGGAGCAAATGTACGGAAAGGCCACCTCGCTTTATCTGCGGTTTCCGTTCGAGATCGATGACCTGGAAAAAATAAACTCTTCGGTCAACCTTTTGCTGCGTATGAAGTGCGATGACGGTTTTGTTGCCTATATTAACGGGCATGAGGTGGCGCGACTAAATGCACCGGAAGTTGCCGAGTGGGATTCTATGGCGACTGGAAGTGGCAACGACCAGGCATCGATGCAGTTTTCGGCATATGATATTTCAGGCCACAAGGACAAGCTGCAGAGTGGACGAAATATTTTGGCGATTCACGGCATGAACATCAGCGAACGAAGCTCCGACCTGCTTTTTGTCACCGAGTTACAGACCAATGATAGCGACTTGGAGCAGGAGATATGGAAACTCATTGACGAGGAGGCGTTTTACACCTTCTGGACTGTGGAAGGTCTGCTTAGTTTTTGGGATGGCTACTCCGGTAATCGGAATAATTTCTTTGTCTATCTCAACCCTGAGACCGACAAGTTCCATTTCATGCCGTGGGGCGGCGACTGTATGTTTGAGAAATACAGCCCGCTCGGGGTCGATCGCCGCTCGCCCCGCTCCGTGCGCACCGTGGGCCTTGTGGCCCACAAGCTGTATCAAATCCCGGCCGTCCGCAAAAAATATTCCGCAAAAATAAAGAAACTCATGGCCGAGCATTGGGACGAGGACAAACTCCTGGCCGAGACCGAGCGGGTCGAAGCCATGGTTGATCCGCATCTCTCCCGCGAACAGCGCGGGTCGTTCTTAAAAGGGAAGGTCGATTACGAAAAAATACGCCGCTTCATCCGCAATCGCCGTGCTGATGTCGAGCGTGAAATCTCCGGCGACGACATGCCGCTCTGGAGCGCTGCCCCCGAGCCGCCTCCTGTCCTCGGGGGAGATTGGGGCAGAGGCAAGGGAAAAGATGACGACGGGGATTCGGAAAAGAATGAAGACGGCAAATCCACTGCCAAGACCACTTCACTTTGGGACGCAGCCAGGACCGGTAATATATCCATGCTCAAGGAACACTTGGCCAGGGGTATGGATGTCAATGCCAAGGATGAAGGCGGCGGCACAGCGCTTAGTCTAGCGACTCTCGCCGGACACACCGAAGCGGTGGAGTTTCTCATTGAGAAGGATGCTGACGTGAACCTTTCTGGCAATGATGGGAGCGCCCCGCTTCACGGGGCCGCTTTCCTTGGTCAAGAGGGCGCCGCAAAACTGCTTGTCGAGGCTGGGGCCAAGGTGAACGCGCGGAACAACAATGGAGAGACTCCTATTGACTCCGGTGCCGCCGAGTGGAGCGAGGAGATTCAAGGAATCGTGCAGTTCATTTCTGCCATCGTCCAGGTCAAGACCGATGTCAACAAAGTGCGTGACGGTCGGCCCAAGGTCGTCGCTTTGCTGAAGGAGAACGGCGGCAAAGCCGGCAAGGCGCTGGCCAGCGCCAGCCCCGGTGGACTCTGGGCGGCGGCCAAGGCCGGCGATTTGGCCAAGCTCAAGGCCGGCTTGGCCAAGGGCGCGGATGCCAGCGGCCACGACACCATGGGCATCACCCCACTCTCATGGGCGGCCATGGCCGGCCAAGCGGAAGCCGTTCAGCTACTCATCAAGCAGGGGGCCGACGTAAACGGCCGGAACCGGGACGACAACGTGCCCCTTCACAGCGCAGCCTTCTTTGGCCATCCGAAGATCGTCGAGCTGCTCATCCGGCACAAGGCCAACGTGAACCTCCGCAGCGACAAGGGCGAAACCCCGCTCGACACTGTCGCCGCTGAGTGGAGCGAGGAGATCCAGGGTATCCTGCAATTCATCGCCGGGCTTCTCAAACTGGAGGTCGACGTCGAGCGCGTCCAAGCGGCCCGGCCAAAGATCGCCGCGATCCTCCGCAAAAACGGTGGCCTGACCGGCGAGAAGTTGAACTAGCTTTGGGCTGTTTGGCCAAGGCAGCATGCTCCCGCTGATGACCCATTGTGGTCGGTGGTGCCTTCCCTGCCCTGTTGAAGCAATGCAGTCGGCCCCAGACACAGACGGCAAACGCTGGCACGACCTCGACGCACTTCGGGCGTTTGCGATGCTGCTGGGGATCGGGCTGCACGGCTTCATGTCGTTCGTGCCGTTCCCGCTGCCGGTTTGGCCCGCGCAGGATGTCAACCAACACGAGGGCTACCTTTTTGCACTGCACGCCATTCACGGTTTCCGGTTGCAGCTCTTCTTTTTGGTCAGCGGTTTTTTCACTGCGATGCTGTTCCGGCAACGCGGGCTGCGCGGGCTAATCAAGCATCGGGCCAAGCGCATCCTGCTGCCACTGGTGGTCTTCACCATTCTCCTGAGCCCAGCCATCATCGGCATCGGGATTTACGGCAGCACCCTCAGCTCGAATCGCGGTAGCAGCGAGAACATCTGGGCGGCAGCCAAGTCGGGCGATGTCGAGGCGATCCAGCAGCACTTGGCCAAGGGCGCCGACCCCAGCCAGGCGGATCCCGCCGGGCTCATGCCCCTGTCGTGGGCGGCGCTGCTTGGCCAAACAGAGGCGGCTAGGGCGCTCATCGAGGCCGGCGCTGATTTGGAAGCCACTGACAACGACGGCTCGACCGCGCTCCATTGCGCCGCGTTCATGGGCGAAGCCGACGTGGCGCGGTTGTTAGTCGAGAACGGGGCCGACATTAACGCCGCCAGCAATGATGGTGGCACGCCGCTTTCGGCGACAGAAACGGATGACGTAACCACCCAGTTCATTGCCGGGTTGCTGCAGATTCCCGTGGATGAAAAGAAGGTGGCCGCTGGCCGCATTGAGATCGGCGAGTTTTTGAAAACCAAGGGCGGCCTCCCGCGCAAAACTGCTGTCGAAGACCCGATGGCCTGGCTGTATCCCTTTATCCCCGGCTTCAAGCCGATCCTTGATCAATTGCCCGCCTCGGCTCAGGTTGTCGCCATCGCGCTGGCCATTAACTGGCTGCTCTCGGTCATCCCCATATTTCAGCACCTGTGGTTTCTCTACTACCTCGTTCTGCTGGTAGCTGGCTTCGCCGTGGTGGCCTGGATCGCACGCAGGCTGAACTGGAAACCAGTGCCAGCGTGGTTCGTCGCCTCGCCGGTGCGCCTGCTGTGGCTCGTGCCGCTGACGTTCGTGCCGCAGTTTTTCATGGTGACCGATTTCGGGCCGGACACGACCGCGAGCCCTATCCCTTGGCCGCCGGTACTGGCGTATTACACGGTTTTCTTTGGCTTCGGGGCGTTGTGTTATGGGGAGGTGCTCAAGAAAGACGTCGGGCGGCGCTGGCCGTTAAACCTGCTGCTAGCCATCCCGGCGCTGCTGTTGGCGCTGCATTGGTACGAGCTGCGCGGCAGCTTTTTCATCAGCAGCGAGTCGAATCATTTACCCGATCTGCTGGTCAACCACTTGCTCTGCGCACTATTCAGCGTACTGTATGCTTGGCTGATGGTCTTTGGCCTCATCGGGCTGTTCCGCCAGTTTTTCTCCGGTGGCAACCGGCGCATCCGCTACATCTCCGACTCGTCGTACTGGCTGTATGTTGTTCACCTTCCACCGATCATGTTGCTGCAGATATGGGTGAGCGACTGGCCTTGGCCAAGCGCGGTCAAATTCCTCGGCATCTGCACGGTCAGCACGGTGACGCTGCTAGTGATCTACGAGTACGCCGTGCGCTACACGTGGATCGGTACAATGCTCAATGGAAAGAAAATCCGGCGCAACCCAGACAGCTTGGGGTGAAGCATTGCCCCTGGCGCCCAAAGCCGCTACTGTGGGCCGCGCTGTTATCAGCCCCCTCCACCAGCCTGAACTCTGGCTGATGTTTGCACATGAACATTTTCAAAACCTTGTGGAAGACAATTGATATTGCCCTCGCGATGTCGGGACTCCGGCTGGATGCGGGACGTTTTCTTTTTGCATGGATTCCGTTGCTCGGGGCGAGCGCTTGGCTGGCCTATCAGGCGGAGCAGCATGATTACGTGATCGAATTCGCAATCGCTTCGTGGATTTTTTACTACGTTGGAATCAGCGTGATTCTTGGCACCGGGCTCAAGCGGTTCATCCTCAAAAGACTTGGTGAAAAATTTGCCCTGAAACTGTACGACATGATTTGCGGCCTGATGTTTTTCAACATCGGCTTGGGAGTCGGGGTAGCTGCCCTTCATCAGGAGGGGGCACCACTGCCTGCCGTCCTGAAGTGGAGCCTGTTTGTCCTACTGACCGTGGCGGGGCTTGGGATCAAGTTTTGGGCAACCTGGATCGTGGGCGTGAATACCTACTATTTTCGGGATTTGTTCCTGGAAAAATCCCATGGCCACTTTACAGCACGTGGCCCGTACAAATGGCTGGCAAATCCAATGTATGGTGTCGGGAATTTTCATGCCTACGGCCCTGCTTTGATCACGGGATCCCTCTTTGGTTTTTGGTTCGCACTTGCCTGCCACATAGGCATTTATGCCTTCTACCTGTTTATTGAGAGGCTGTTCATCAAGCGGACCTACGGGCCAGGCTAAACCCGGGGAGCCGTAGCTCCCGCGGCAGTCATACATCGGGCAACACCCATGGCTTGCGCCACTCCGGGCGACCTCGCATCGCGTTTGCCTCGTCGTCGTTCACGAAGGTCTCCGTCCTGGCGTCAAAGGTGATTGTGCGCCCCAATTGCGTGGCAATGTTGCCGGCATGGCACAGCACAGACGCCGGATGGCCGACGGTCTCAAGGTCGCAGTAAGGGCGCTTGCGCGTCTTGATGCAGTCGATGAAATCCTGCACGTGCGCCGTCGCATCGCTGTCACCCCCGTGTTGCTTCACCATCTTGCCGCCACTCGTGTAGGCCCGCCAGCCGCGGTTGCCGAGGATGATGTAGCCCCGATCACCAAACACTGCGGCTCCCTCCCCCTCGCCAAGGTATTTGTACGGCGCCCAGATGCGCATTTCGTAGGTAAGGATGCGCGGCGGCGTCCGGGAGTATTCGTAGGTCACTTGCATGGTGTCGGGCCATTCCTGTGCGTCGTCAAAATACCACTTGCCGCCTGTGCCGCTGATTTTTCGCGGCATCCGGAGCGGCTCACCGCCCTCGGTTTCCACTGCGGCACTGAGCGCGGCAAAAGCCATGTCCAGCCGGTGCACCCCGTCGTTGCCAAGGTCGCCCGCGCCATAATCGAAAAACCAACGCCAGCTTCCGTGAAAGCGCTTGGGATTAAATGGCCGCTTCGGCGCAGAACCAAGCCACATGTCGTAATCCACCTCCTTGGGCGCCTCACCGTCCGGCGGGTGGCCGATGCTTCCCTGCTTCGTGCTTTCCCACGCCTTGGCCACGAGACACTTGCCCAGGTGCCCCTCGCGGACATAAGCCAGAGCGGTTTTCATTCGCTCGGTGCTGCGGTGCTGTGAGCCCATCTGAATGATCCGCTTGTGCTTGCGCATGGCCTGCACCATGCGCTGGCCTTCTACAATGTTGTGGCTGTCCGGTTTCTCCACATATATATCCTTGCCTGCCAGGCAACCTTGAATAGCCGGGATGGCATGCCAATGATCCGGTGTGCCGATGCAGAGGGCATCGATCTTTGGGTCATCTATCAGTTCGCGAAAATCAGTGGTGGTCTTCGGCTTATGTCCCTGAATCTTCGTGACTCCCTGCAACGTATTCGGCAGCCGGCGCGGGTCGATCTCGGCGATGGCTGCAATGTCGACGTTCGGATTGTTGGCAAAAATGCTGTTCAGCTTCCCCGCACGGCCGGCCGCGCCGACCATGCCGACGCGAACGCGCTCGCTGGCGGGTGCCTTGGCAGCTTGGCCGCGTTGGGTGAGAACAAACGGAAATGCCACTGCCCCGGTGATGGCTGACTGCTTGAGAAAACGGCGACGATTGATTTTTGACATAACTACAATGAATCAAGGGTTTTGCTTGGTGCAAACGTGGCATGAAACGCCTCCCTGATGAAGTTTTTTGGCAGAAAAAGTCCTGATTTCAGCCACTTGGCAAAGCGCTTGGCCGAGTGACATTTTTTATGGGAATAAAAACCCGGGTTGCGCGTAGTACTTCCGACGTGGTGAACTGCCTGCCCAATGCAACAGCCCGACGGCAATGGCCCTTGGCCGGTGAGATGACGGCCGACAGCCACCTCCCGTTCAGCGACGAGTTGGAAGCGTTGAGCGAATCGGGCTTCGCGCTAGCCATCCAGTTGCTTGGCCGTCACGAGGATGCCGCAGACGTGGTGCAGGACGCCCTGCGCAAGCTGATTCACAGCGGCCGCTACAAAGCCCAAAAGGGCAGTCCACTTGCCTGGTTTTTGAAAGTGGTGCGCAACGGCGCGCTCGATACCCTGCGCCAACGCAGGCCGAACGACGGCGAAGCCGTCGCCAGGCTGGCCGCGACCACCCCACCGCCAGACATTGCAGTTGAGCGGGAAGAACTGGCCGGAATCATGCGCCGCAAACTCGAAACGATGCTGGTGGATCAGCGGGAAATCATCCTGCTGCGCGACTTCCACGACTTGAGCTACACGGAAATCGCCGAGGTGCTCGGCATCGCGCCGGGTACTGTGATGAGCCGCCTGCACCGCGCTCGGAACGAACTGCGCAAGCGCATGAAAAAATATTTGCAATGAAACATGACTGCCGGGAAACTGAACCACTGATTTCCGGCTACCTTGACGGGGAGCTGACCCAGTCCGACCGGCAACGCGTGGATTTGATCTTGGAGGACTGCGAGCAATGCTCCCTGGTCTTTGCAGAAATGAAGAAACTCCGCAAAGGCGTGGGCAGCCTTTCTTTCGATCAACTAACCGAAACGGAGAAAAGCAACATGACTAAAAATGCAACATCAGGAGCGGGATCGAACCTTGGCCAGTTCCTGGCCATTACCGGCTTGATCCTGGTTTACGGCGTGGGTGCCTTCTGGCTCTGTTGGGAGCTGGTCATCGACGCCAAGTTTGTCGAGACCGGCGACGCAAAGGACAAGGTGCCGATGTTCATCCGGCTCGGTTTGCCGACGCTGATCGGTGGTGTCGGCATTCTGTTTTTCACCGTGCTGTTCCAGCGCTTGAAGGCGGCCAAGACAGACAAATACACTGACGTGCAGATTTGAACACCATGAGCGATACAAACAAAATCATCGTCGTAACCACGCCGGGCATCCCCGGGAAAAACGTCATCCGCACACTGGGCCTCGTGCGCGGTAACACCATCCGTGCCCGCCATGTAGGCAAAGACATCATGGCCGGCCTGCGAAACCTGGTGGGCGGTGAGGTGACCGAGTATGCCAAGCTGCTGGCTGAAAGCCGCGAGCAGGCGCTCGACCGTATGGTCGACCAGGCGGAGGAGCTCGGTGCAAACGCCATCATTGGGCTGCAGTTCCAGACCTCTGTCATCATGGGCGGGGCAGCCGAGATGATGGCCTACGGCACAGCTGTCGTGGTCGAGTAAAGGCGCTTGGCCAGGCGCTACTGCTTCTTCGCACCGCCCTTGGGCAGGACGTGCATCATGCCGCGCATCAATAGTGCGTGGCCGGGGAATGTACAGACGTACGGGTAGTCTCCCGGCTCTGGCGCGGTGAAGCTGATGACCGATTTCTGTTCGTAGTCGATCATCGTTGATCCCCACAAAATCTTCGGTGTGTCTGGACGCCACTGCTTCTTGAAACCGTCGTTACCCAGCAGGATTGCAAGGTTGGCCACCTCATCGGCTGTGCCCGGCTTGACGATCAGCAGGTTGTGCGGCGGGAAGTCGTTGTTCACGAAAGTCAACTGCACCGGCTTGCCGGTCTCGACGCTGAACTCTTTTTTGTCGTAAATCATCTTGTCCTGCACCGTGCTGATGGTGATGCGAAAGGGCTCCTTTCGCCTGGCACCACTCACGGCCATCTCCAGCGAGTAAAAGCCGGTGCGGGCGGTGACATAGAGCGTTTTCAAATCCTTGCCGCCAAACACCACGTTGGCCGGACTCTCCGGAAACTTCAGGTCAGCGACCTGTTCGCCCTTCGGGTTGAACACCTTCACGCTGCCTGTGGTGAGGTACACGTTGCCGTGCTGGTCAAGCGTCATGCCGTCCGAGCCGCTTTCGCAGAAAAGCTTCCGATCCTTCAGCATACCGTCTGACTGGATGGCGTAGCGGTAGATTTTTTTGTCGCCTATGTCGGCAATGTAGAGCGTTGAGTCGTCCGGAGTGCCGACAAGGCCGTTCGGACGCTTGAAGCCGTCAGCCACTCGGATCACCTCTCCGCCGGGCGGGATGTAATACACGTGCTCGCCATCCTGTGTGTGCTCCGGGTTGCCGTAGTTGGGATCGGAGAAATAAACACCGCCCTTGCCATCGATCCATAGGTCGTTCGGCTTGTTGAACTTCCTGCCGTCGTAGCGCTTGGCCAATGAACTGGTGTCGCTGCCGTCGGCTGTGTAGGCGGCCACGTGCTTGGCCAAGCCCTGGCAGGCGTATAGGCTCCCATCCTCCGCGAAGAACAGGCCGTTGGCTCCCTTGCTGTCCTCGGCAAACGTCGAGAGTTTCCTGTCGGCAACCGACCATTTGTGGATGCGGTTGTTGGGGATGTCTGAGAAATACACATCGCCGTTGGCCGCCACGGCTGGCCCCTCGGTAAACTGGAAG
>MPMB02028930.1_pt1 | contig 10450 bp, 9 predicted proteins | sample 1617371 | NCBI WGS metagenome assembly MPMB02 (sample SAMN05944808, study PRJNA350692) | marine metagenome | biome: marine; feature: ODZ; material: water; isolation source: 300 m water sample filtered on 0.2 um supor filter | place: Pacific Ocean | collected 2012-04-08 | depth 300m m
GCACCTGCTCCATCCCGTCATGCCTTTCATCACCGAGGAGCTGTGGGAGAAGATGGCCCCCAACCGCGAAGGGAGGCTCATCACTGCGCGCTGGCCGGAATTCACCGAAACCCTCGCTGACCCCGGGGCCGAGGCGGAAATGGACTGGGTCATTCGCTGTATTTCGGCCATCCGCGCCGTGCGCTCGGAAATGAACGTGCCGCCGGCGGCACGGATTCCGCTGATGGTGGGAAATGCCGAGGAGGCCACCAAGACCCGCCTTGAAACCCACGGCGGCATGATTTCAGTCATGGCGCGGCTCGACGCAGTTACCCTTGGCGACGAGGTGCCCAAGGGGTCCGTGCAGATCGTCCTCGACGAGGCCACATTGATTCTTCCCTTGGCCGGGGTCATTGACGTGGCTGCCGAGAAGGTGCGCCTGCAAAAGGAAATAGCTCACCAGATGGATGAGGTAGCCCGTTTTGACAAGAAACTGGCCAACGAAAAATTCCTCGCCAAGGCACCCGACGAAGTGGTGGCGGAACAGCGCGAAAAGCGCGAGGTGGCACAAGGAGAATTGGACAAGCTGCGCCAGGCGCTGGAACGGCTGGAGGCGCTATAGCATGGAGCCCGTCTAGATGGCCATGCATCAGATAACCTTGGGCGAGAGTTTCGACCTTGTCATTTTCTGCGAGGAACGGCTCCTCGAGGCTGCCAATGACTCTTCTGGGGGCTCTCCCGGCGAACTGGTGCTGTTCTTGCACGGGCTAGGCTGTGACCACTCCTCCTTCGCCGGGGCCTGGGCCGAGGGAGGGTTTGCCGGCTATTCCCTGCTCGTGCCCGATCTTCCCGGTCACGGCGCTTCCGGTGCCCTGGAGGATCTAACCTATCGTCTTCAGGACCACGCCGAGATCATTCTCCGCCTTCTCGCACAGGTGCCCTTCGAGCGTCTCCACATCATCGGCCATTCCATGGGCGGGGCCATCGGGCTTATGCTTGCCGAGCGCGGAGACCTGCCGCTGGCCTCCTTCATCAGCGTCGAGGGCAATCTCCTGGAACACGATTGCGGCATACTTTCGCGCCGCGCCGCTGAAACCCCGGAAGAGCTTTTTGTCAGCGACAAGTTCGTCAAGCTGTTGGAAAAAGCCTCCAGGGCCGAGGCCGCCGACACCCGCGGCTGGGCGAAAATGGCGGAACACACCGACGCCTACGCCTTCCACCGCTCGGCGGTCTCGCTGGTGGAATGGTCCGACAGCGGCCGCCTCTACGAGATGTTCGCCGCGCTTGCCGTGCCCAAGGTCTATATATATGGCGAGCGCAGCGCTAATGCCGAGGTGATCGCCCGTCTCGACGGCGTTCATAAGATCGAGATCGGCGACGCCGGCCACTTCCTCACCACCGACCAGAGCGAGCTCTTCCACGAGACCGTGGCCCGCATCATTGCCAACGGGTGAGGGGGCCGCATATAACGCAATACATTGTGCCAATTCCCATCTGACGGCTATGTTCCGTTTGTCAGGCTCTTAATCCCTCCAGCCTTATGTGAAAGCAATACCTCATGCCCGAGTACCGATCCCGCACCTCCACCCACGGCCGCAACATGGCCGGCGCCCGCGGCCTGTGGCGCGCCACCGGCATGACCGACGAGGATTTCGGCAAGCCCATCATAGCCGTCGCCAATTCCTATACCCAATTTGTACCCGGCCATGTGCATTTGAAAGACCTGGGCGAGCTGGTGGCCGGAGAGATCACGCACGCCGGCGGCGTCGCCTGCGAGTTCCACACCATCGCCGTGGATGACGGCATCGCTATGGGCCATGACGGCATGCTCTATTCACTGCCCTCGCGCGAGATTATCGCTGATTCCGTGGAATACATGGCCAACGCCCATTGCGCCGACGCCCTGGTGTGTATCTCCAACTGCGACAAGATCACACCCGGCATGCTGATGGCGGCGCTGCGGCTTAATATTCCCGCTATCTTCGTCTCGGGTGGCCCCATGGAGGCGGGCAGGCTGGAGGTGGACGGTGAGGAAAAGTCCCTGGACCTGATCGACGCTATGATCCAGGCCGCCAACCCCGATGTCTCCGACGAGGAGGCCTTGGCCTATGAACGCTCGGCCTGTCCCACCTGCGGGTCGTGTTCGGGCATGTTCACCGCCAATTCCATGAACTGTCTGGCCGAGGCGCTGGGATTGGCGCTGCCGGGCAACGGCAGCCTGGTGGCGACCCATGGCGACCGCCGGGAACTGTTTCTGGAGGCCGGGCGGCGCATCGTCGAGTTGACCCGCCGCTATTACGAAGAAGAAGACGAGAGCGCCCTGCCGCGTTCCATCGCCGGACCCGAGTCGTTTGCCAACGCCATGACCGTGGACATCGCCATGGGCGGCTCCACCAATACGGTGCTGCATATTCTTGCCGCCGCCCAGGAGGCCGGCCACGATTTCACCATGGCCCATATTGACGCCCTGTCGCGCAAGGTGCCGAACCTGTGCAAGGTGGCGCCGAGTTCTCACTTTCATCTCGAGGACGTACACCGCGCTGGCGGCGTCTTCGCCATTCTGGGCGAACTGGAGCGGGCCGGACTCATCAATGCGCAAGTGCCCACGGTGCACGCGCCCACATTGAGGGAGGGCATCGAGGCATGGGACATCGGCCGCACTAAGGACGAGGCTGTGCGCCGTTTCTACATGGCCGCGCCCGGCGGCGTGCCAACGCAACAGGCTTTCAACCAAGAGAACCGCTATAACTCGCTGGACGATAACCGCGAACTTGGCTGTATCCGCGACGTGGCGCACGCCTACAGCGCCGATGGCGGGCTGGCGATCCTGCACGGCAACATTGCCGAGGACGGGTGCATCGTCAAGACCGCCGGGGTCGAGGAAGACAACCTCACCTTTTGTGGTCCGGCGCATATCTTCGAGAGCCAGGACGCGGCGGTGGACGGCATCCTCGGCGATGAGGTAAAGGCGGGCGAGGTGGTGGTGATCCGCTATGAAGGCCCGCGCGGCGGTCCCGGCATGCAGGAAATGCTCTACCCAACCAGCTATCTCAAATCCAAGGGGCTAGGCAAGGACTGCGCACTCATCACCGACGGCCGTTTCTCCGGCGGCTCGTCGGGATTGTGCATCGGCCATGTGTCGCCCGAGGCGGGCGAGGGTGGAGCCATTGCATTGATCGAGGAAGGCGACGCCATCGAAATCGATATTCCGGCGCGCTCCGTCCGCGTGGCCGTGGACGAGGATGAGCTGGCCCGCCGTCGCGAGGCCATGGAGGCTAAAAACAGCGGCGCCTGGGGGCCGGCCCAGCCGCGAAAGCGTTTTGTTTCCGGGGCGCTCAAGGCTTACGCTGCCATGACCACCAGCGCCTCCAAGGGCGCGGTGCGCGACGTGAGTCAGGCCGAAAAGTAGCCGCGATGTGGGACCAGCAACGCGATGACCCAGTGCAGAGTGATGGACATTCTTCCATATGAGTCTTTGGTGTTGCAGCACTGCATGGCGGCCTCTCCAAAAGAATGAGTGATTACACCTTAAGGATATAAATTCTCCGGGCATTGTACAATCCGCCGTTAGTAAGGGTTTTCCTCGTTCAGTTCGCACCACACCGGGGTGTGGTCGGAGGGTTTTTCCAGCCCCCTCGGTCCACGGTCGATGGCGCACCCAGAAAGCCGGTCGGCGGCCTGTGGCGATAATAGAAGATGATCGATACGCAGGCCGTGATCCTTGTTCCAGGCGCTGGCCTTGTAATCCCAGAAGGTATAGGCGCCGCCGCTCTGGTCGATGGCTAGAACGGCGTCGGTGAATCCGAGGTTGAGAAGGGCGCGGAAGCGGGCGCGGGTTTCGGGCCTGGCCAGGGCGTCTTCGCGCCAAGCCTCGGGGTTGTAAACGTCGCCGTCATCGGGGATGACGTTGTAATCGCCGCCCAACACCAGCGGTTCCTCGTATGTGAGAAGATCCCCGGCATGGGCGGCCAGCCGTTCCATCCAGGCCAGCTTGTAGGGGTATTTCTCACCATCCACGGGATTGCCGTTGGGAAGGTAGAGGGAGGCGACGCGGATCATGCCTTCGCCGAATCCGGTCACCGCCTCCACATAGCGCGCCTGTTCGTCTGAAGGGTCGCCGGGTAGTTTGGTGATCACGTCTTCCAAGGGGGTGCGCGAGAGGATGGCCACACCGTTATAGGATTTCTGGCCCCGTACCGCGCAGTTATATCCTGCGGCCTCGATTTCCAGAGTCGGGAAGGCGTCATCCATGCATTTGATTTCCTGCAACAGCACCAGATCGGGCGTGGCCTTGTCCAGCCAGCCCAGCAGATGGGCCAGACGCGCCCGCACCGAATTGACGTTCCAGGTGGCGATTTTCACTGTTCTACCGAGGCTCCCGTACACGAAAAAGCCCGCACGTGGCGCGCGGGCCCTAGCTTAGAGCTGGTCAGGGCTGACATGATCACAGGAAATACTATATGGAAAAAGACGTGCCGCAGCCGCAGGTGGAGTCGGCATTGGGATTGGTGACGCGGAAATAGGCGCCCATGAGGTCTTCCACGAAATCCACTTCGGAACCGGCCAGCAGGTCCAGGGAGACATCGTCCACCACCAGGGTCGCGCCATCGCGGGTAAAGGTATGGTCGTCCTCATTGACCGCATCGTCGAAGGAAAACCCATAGGAAAACCCCTGGCAGCCGCCACCAGACACGGCGATGCGCAGGTTCTGGCCCTGGTTTTCCTCACTCTCCATCAGGGTGAGAACGCGCTTGGCCGCGGCCTCGCTGAGGCTCACGGCGCGTTCCGTTGCTCCTGTGGCTCCCTGTTCGGAAGAGAGTTGAGTTTCCTGCGATGCTTCGTTCATAGGGAAATTTTACCCTGTAATTGAGACTACATTCTGTCCCTTATGTAGGGCTAAACCCCCAAATGTCAATTTTTCATGGTCCCTTCGGCAGCCAATGGATGATTGCCTGAAAGAGGGAGAGCCGGTAGTTTCCGGGCAGTATGAACGCCGTTCTCAACCTTGCCTCCTATGCCTGCCGGCCCGAGACCAGCCGCGGCCGTTTCCACGAGGAACTGGAGAGCGCGAACCGCTCGCCTTTCCAGCGCGACCGCGACCGCATTATCCATTCCGCCGCCTTCCGGCGCTTGAAATACAAGACCCAGGTCTTCGTTTTCCATGAAGGGGACAATTACCGCACCCGGCTTACCCACAGCCTCGAGGTGTCGCAAATTGCTCGTTCGGTAAGTCGGGCGCTGGGAGGAAACGAGGACGTGGCCGAGGCTGTAGCGCTGGCCCATGATCTCGGCCATACGCCCTTCGGCCATGCCGGTGAGGACACCCTGGACAAAGCCATGGCTCCCTATGGCGGCTTCGACCACAACGACCAGGCGCTGCGTATCCTGACCACGCTGGAGCGGCGCTATGCCGACTTCGACGGACTCAATTTGACTTGGGAGACCCTGGAAGGGGTGGTGAAACATAACGGGCCACTGGAGGGGGAGGGATCCGGCGCGCTGCCCACCACCATCGCCAACTACGTGAAAAAACACGATCTGGAACTTCATACCCATGCCGGGCTGGAGGCGCAGATCGCCGCTCTGGCAGACGATATCGCCTATAACAACCATGACATCGACGACGGCCTGCGGGCTGGGCTTTTCACCATCGAGGCCTTAAAAAAGGTGCCCCTGGCCGGTCCCGTCCTGAGCGAGGTGGAAGGGAAATACCCCGGTCTGGAGCTTTCGCGCCTGATCCATGAAACAGTGCGGCGTATGATCCACCTCATGGTCACCGACCTTCTCGAGGAAACCCGCTCCCGGCTGGCTGCCGCCAAGCCCAAATCGGCCCAGGACATCCGCAATCTGGGGGAGCCCACAGCGGTGTTCTCCGAAGAGATGCGGAAAAACGACAGGGCGCTGAAGGAATTCCTGTTTTCTTCCATGTACCGCCATGACAGGGTCACCCTTATGACCAACAAGGCCCGGCGGGTGGTGGGGGAGCTTTTCCGTCACTTTCACCATGCTCCCGATCAGCTTCCAGAGGAATGGCAGCAGCGCTGTGACGCTCCAGAAAGCCTCCGGACCGCACGCGCTATCGCCGATTACATCGCCGGTATGACGGACCGTTACGCCCTCGACGTGCATGGGGGTATTTTCCCTGGAGACGGGGAAACCCCATGACCTTTCATAAACGGCTTTCGGCGCTGGTGGAGGAGACGGTGGCGCAGCTTTCCGCGCGCGAGGCGCTGCCCGGCGGGCTCGATTGTAGCCAAGCATCGGTAGATATCCCCCGTGATCCCGGTCATGGCGAGGTGAGTGCCAATAACTCAATGGTTCTGGCGAAACAGGCGAAGATGAAGCCGCGGGACATTGCCAATCTGATCGCCGGGGAATTGGAGCAGCACCCGGATGTGGCGCAAGTGGAGGTGGCCGGGCCGGGTTTCCTCAACTTGGTGATGACCCCCGGTTTTTGGCAGGGTCTGCTGGCTGAACTTTTGGAAAGCGGCACGGATTTTGGTGCCAACGACCTTGGCGGCGGCGAAAAGGTCAATGTGGAATTCGTTTCCGCCAACCCCACCGGCCCCATGCATGTAGGCCATGCCCGGGGCGCGGTGGTGGGGGATGTTCTGGCCTCGATCCTGGAAAAGGCGGGATATGACGTAACCCGGGAGTTCTACGTCAACGACGCCGGAACCCAGGTAGATCAACTGGCGCGCTCGGTTTATCTGCGCTATTGCGAGGCCTGCGGCGAGGCCATCGGCGATCTCCCCGAAGGTCTCTATCCCGGGGACTATCTGAAACCCGTAGGCGAAATGATCGCCGCGCGAGATGGCAAGAAATGGCTCAACCAGGACGAGACGGCCTGGCTGGAAGCCTTCCGCGAGGCAGCCGTGCGGGAGATGATGAAGTTGATCAAGGAAGATTTGCTTTCCCTGGGGGTGCGCCATGATGTGTTTACCTCGGAGCTGGCATTGCAGGAGGCGGGCGAGGTGGAGAGCGCCTATGAGTTCCTTCTCGGCCAAGACCTGATCTATGAAGGCGTGCTGGAGCCGCCCAAGGGCAAGAGGCCCGACGACTGGGAGGAACGGCCGCAATGGCTGTTCCGGTCCACGAATTTCAGCGATGATAGCGACCGGCCCTTGAAGAAGTCCGACGGCGACTGGACCTATTTCGCCTCCGACATCGCCTACCACCGCGACAAGGCGCGCCGTGGTTTTTCCAATATGATCGACGTCTGGGGGGTGGATCACGGCGGTTATGTAAAGCGCATGAAGGCCGCTGTGGCGGCGGTGACGGAAGGTAGGGGGGCACTTGACGTTAAGCTCACGGCCATGGTCAACCTCAGCGACAGTGGTGAGCCGGTGAAGATGTCCAAGCGCGCCGGGAGTTTCGTCACTCTGCGTGACGTGGTGGACAGGGTGGGCAAGGGCGTGGTGCGCTTCATCATGCTCACCCGCAAGAACGATGCGCCGCTGGATTTCGATTTTGCCAAGGTTACGGAACAGTCCCGCGATAACCCGGTGTTCTACGTCCAATACGCCCACGCCAGAAGCCATTCGGTGCTGCGGTTGGCGAAAGAAGAGATGCCCGATATCGACCTCTCTGTGGCGACTCTGGCGAGGGAGCCTTTACACCGCTTGACCGATGAGTCCGAGCTTGCTTTGATCAAGCAACTCACATCCTGGCCGCGTCTGGTTGAAAGCGCCGCGAAGGCACATGAACCACATCGTTGCGCTTTTTATCTTTACGACCTGGCGGCGGTTTTCCACGCGCTTTGGAACAAGGGTAAAGATGATGCGCAGTTGCGTTTTCTCGTTCAAGATGACAAGGAGCTGACCATGGCGCGGCTGGCTTTGGTGCGTTCCGTTGCTTTGGTTATCGCCCTGGGCCTGGAGATGTTCGGCGTCGAGCCGCTTGAGGAGATGCGCTGATGCCTTCCGATCAAGGTCCTCCCGGAAACTATCCGGGCAATTATCCAGGGAGCTATCCTGGAGGCGCAGCCATGGGTCCTGAAGCCCCCCCTCGCAAGCAGCCGGGTTTTTTCTCCCAGTGGCGGGATTCTCTTTCGTCACAGAAACAGGAAGAATACCATCCCGATTCCGTGGATATGGGAGCGCCGTGGTGGCGTTCCATGAAAATCCTGGCGGTGATCGTTTCTTTTGGATTCTTCGCCTTCATTGTCTGGTTCAGCTATCAGCAGGGATACCAGGAAGGTTCGGAAAGTACGCCGCGCCTGATCACGGCCGACGTGAACCCGACCAAGGTGCGTCCCGACAAGCCCGGCGGCATGGAAATTCCCGACCAGGACAAGCTGGTCTATAACCGTGTGGATCCATCCGCCCAGGAGCCCACCGTGGAGCGGCTTTTGCCACCGCCTGAAAAGCCCCTGCCCCGTGGCCAGTCAGGGCAACTTCCGGAACCCTCGTTTCCTAAAACCGGGAAGTTTTCCGATATCCCGGTTCCGGTCATTCCCAAGCAGCTGCCGCCCCAGTTTGAATCCGACCAGGCGGCACCGCCACCACCCGTGCCCCAGGCACAAAAGCCCCGGCAGCTTGTGCCGGTGCCGCCTGCCGCGTCCCAACAGCAAGTCGTCGCGCCTGCCACCGGCGGTTACCGGGTCCAGATCGGTGCCTTTCGCAGCGAGGATGCCGCACGCACTGCCTGGACCCGTGTACAAGCACAGCACAAGGGTCTGTTGGCCACCATGACTCCCTCGTTCCAACGCGCGGACCTTGGCCCCAAGGGGATCTTTTTCCGTCTTCACGCCGGCCCCCTGGCGAACGAATCAGATGCCAAGAACATCTGTGCCGAACTGGCGAAACGTAAAACCGGTTGTCTTGTCATCAGGCCTTGAATGGTCGTTTATAAATGAGTACCTCGTCTCCCGCCGCCGTGATTTTCGGATGCGCCGGTGAAACTCTGGAGAATCGTGAGCGGCGTTTTTTCCCCCGCGCCAACCCCCTGGGCTTTATCCTTTTCGCCCGCAACTGTGGGTCACCCGACCAGATACGGGCATTGACCGGCGACCTCCGCGATGCCGTGGGCCGTGCGGACGCCCCCATTCTCATCGATCAGGAAGGGGGCAAGGTGGCCCGTCTGCAACCACCACAGTGGCGCGATGCGCCCGCCGCCGGGACCATTGGGGAGGTGGCCCGGCGCGACCGGGAAAAAGGTGGCGAGGCGGCCTATCTCAACGCCCGCCTGATGGCCATGGAGCTCACGGAGTTGGGTGTTGATGTGGACTGTGCGCCGGTGCTTGACCTGCTCCAGCCTGACGCCCATGACATTATCGGCTCTCGCGCCTTCGGTAACGACCCGGAAGTGACGGCGTTCCTTGGCCGCAGGGCCTGTGAGGGATTTCTCGATGGCGGCGTCACCCCGGTAATCAAGCATATTCCCGGCCATGGTCGCGCCACCTGCGACAGCCATGAACAGCTTCCGCTGGTGACGGCCTTGCGGGAGGACCTCGAAAACCATGATTTTTCCCCCTTCCGCGAACTCTCGGATATGCCTTGGGCGATGACGGCCCATGTGGTCTACGAGGCTATCGACCCCAAATATCCCGCCACCATTTCGGCCGTCGTAATCGAGGAGGTCATCCGTGGCTACATGGGGTTTAACGGTGTTCTGGTCTCCGACGACCTTTCTATGAAGGCGCTCAGTGGGGATTTGGCCGGGCGCGCCAAGGCGGCGCTGGAGGCTGGCTGTGACCTGGCGCTTCATTGCAGTGGCGAAATGGGCGAAATGGAGGCGGTGGCCGAAGGGGCGCGTCCGCTGTCATCTCAATCCACCGCCAGGATAGAGCTTTCATATAATATGAGAAAAAATGATAAAGCATTTGATTTTAAAGAAAATATATCAATTCTAAACGAGCTTTTGAGCCATGTTTGAAACGGTTCTCTATACGGCTTCGGTCTGGGTATTGCCGGTGCTTCTGGCCATCACCCTGCATGAGGCCGCGCACGGATTCGTGGCCTGGAAGCTGGGCGACGATACGGCCAAGCTAATGGGCCGCGTCACCTTCAATCCGCTGAAACACGTGGACAAGTTCGGCACCATCCTGCTGCCGGCTTTTTTGCTGTTGATGCGCGCGCCTTTTCTGTTCGGCTGGGCGAAGCCGGTGCCGGTTGATTTTTCCCGACTCCGCAGCCCCAAGCAGGATATGGTCTGGGTGGCCGCCGCCGGGCCCGGGACTAATCTGGCGCTGGCCTTTGTTTCCGCCTTGCTGATTCATTTTGCGGTTCTGGCCGACGATCCATTGCGCGGCTGGCTTATTTCCAATCTTACCAATTCGATCTTGATCAATCTGGTGCTGGCGATGTTCAACCTGTTGCCGCTGCCGCCTCTGGATGGCGGCCGCATCGCCGTGGGCCTGTTGCCGCACCCCTATGCGCTGGCCCTGGCGCGGCTGGAAAAATGGGGGCTGTTCCTCATCGTCGGAATCCTGTTTATTCTGCCTATGATCGCCGCTCAGATGGGAATTCAC
>MPMB02076809.1_pt1 | contig 10432 bp, 9 predicted proteins | sample 1617371 | NCBI WGS metagenome assembly MPMB02 (sample SAMN05944808, study PRJNA350692) | marine metagenome | biome: marine; feature: ODZ; material: water; isolation source: 300 m water sample filtered on 0.2 um supor filter | place: Pacific Ocean | collected 2012-04-08 | depth 300m m
CAAGCCCGAGGGCTAACGCTACGCTCTGGCTGAATTTGCGAAAGCATAATGGCGGAGAGGGAGGGATTCGAACCCCCGGAACCTTTCAGTTCAACGGTTTTCAAGACCGCCGCATTCGACCACTCTGCCACCTCTCCATGGGGCCGGTCCAAGACAGACCGAAACCGATAGTGCTCTGAATTATAAGGTTTCGAGCACACTAACCCCAAGCTTTGACACCGCAGTGGACCTTGAAATCTGGCATAATTACCCCAGATAAAAGTTGTACTTTCTATTCCAACCGAACTTATGGAGAGCCTTCGCACGATGATCAACCGTCAAACCCTTAGCGCGACCCGCCCTGCCGTACAAGGCGTGGAATTCAACAGAGTTCTCAGGAACACCTATGCTCTACTGTCAGCAACGTTGCTCTTCAGTGGGGCAACGGCCGGTCTATCCATGATGATGCAATGGCCGCACCCCGGACTTGTTATCACGCTCATCGGCTACTTTGGACTGATGTTTGCTGCAAGTCGTTTTCGTAACTCTGCTCTGGGCCTGGTCTTTGTCTTCGCCCTGACCGGATTCATGGGCCTGACCCTCGGTCCGATCATCAGCCTGTACGTTAATTCACTGCCCAACGGCGATCAGCTGGTGATGACAGCCCTTGCGGGCACTGGCCTGATATTCGTGGGGTTGTCCGCCTATGCACTAACCTCTCGAAAGGATTTCAGCTTTTTAGGTGGAATGCTATTCGCGGGCATTCTGGTTGCCTTTCTGGCGGGCCTTGGGGCCGTGATTTTCAGTATTCCGGCGCTTTCGCTAGCCGTCTCGGCGATGTTCATTCTGCTGATGAGCGGCCTGATTCTCTATCAGACCAGCGCAATCATCCATGGCGGCGAGACCAACTACATCATGGCTACGATCACGTTGTATGTAGCGATCTACAATCTGTTTCTGAGCCTGCTGCAGATTCTTGGGATATTTGGCGGCGACGACTGATTCCAGTCGAAAGTGTTGCATTTAGGCCCCGGCACCCGCCGGGGCTTTTCGTTAGGGGGTAATGCTCTCGATTCCACCCATGTAAGGCCGAAGGACACTGGGAATTCGGACCGCTCCCGATTCATTCTGGTAGTTTTCAATAATCGCTACCAGTGTTCGCCCTACCGCTAAGGCCGAGCCATTCAGGGTGTGCACCAATTCCGGCTTGCCGGTAGCGGCATTACGCCAGCGCGCCTGCATTCGTCGTGCCTGAAAAGCTTCAAAGTTACTACAGGACGATATCTCCCGATAGCACTGTTGCCCTGGTAGCCACACCTCCAGGTCGTAGGTCTTGGCGGCGGAAAATCCCAGATCGCCACTGCACAAAGTTACGACGCGATACGGTAATTCGAGCTTTTGAAGAATGACTTCGGCGTGCCCGGTTAACTCCTCCAGTGCATCCCAGGATTTGTCCGGCTCCACTACCTGCACCAGTTCTACTTTCTCGAACTGGTGCTGGCGGATCATTCCCCGGGTATCCTTACCATAAGACCCGGCTTCACGCCGAAAACAGGGTGTATGACAGACGCGCTTGACTGGCAATTCTTCCGCATTGAGGATGCCACCGGCAAAAAGGTTAGTGACCGGCACTTCGGCGGTAGGGATCAAGTAGTAAGGCGGATCTCCCGTCGTCTTGAATTGATCATCGGCAAATTTGGGCAGTTGTCCTGTGCCGAAAAGCGATTCGGCATTCACCAGGTAAGGAACGTAGGTCTCCTCATACCCATGTTCGAGGGTGTGGACATCGAACATGAACTGAATAAGCGCGCGGTGCATTCGAGCGATACTATTTGTTAGGACCACGAATCGACTTCCGGTCAAGCGCGTCGCAGATTCAAAATCCATCATTCCAAGGCCGGTACCCAAACTAACGTGGTCCAGCGGCTCAAAGGCTAAAGCCGTCGGCGTGCCCCAACGCCTTTGTTCAATGTTATCCGCTTCGCTGTCGCCAGTCGGAACACTGCTATGTGGGATATTCGGAATCTTGCCAACAATATGATCCAGCGAACGGCGTACCTCCTCAAGACTCGACTCAACCTTGGCAATCGCCTCTCCCAGCCCGGCCGTCTGTGCGATAAGTTCGGCGGCATCACCGCCAGAGGCTTTCACCTGCCCAACCTCCTTAGCCGAACGATTGCGCTCAGCTTGAAACTCCTGTTGGCGCGTCTGGAGAGACTTTCTTCGGTTTTCGAGTTCGGCAAATTTTTGCACGTCGAGAGCGTAACCTCGCGATGCCAGAGAGTTAGCTACCCCTTCGGGGTCATTGCGCAAAAGTTGTGGGTCGAGCATTTCCTTCCTTATTGTTTACTGTTCAAAATTGACGAGCGGCCGCAACGCCAGCGGCGGCACCAAGCAGGCACAACAATACACTGGATACGATATTTACCAGGGCTCTTTGCCACTGCTCGGCTTCAAGCAGGGACAAGGTTTCTACCGAAAAGGCAGAAAACGTAGTAAACCCCCCCAACAGTCCAATACACAACCCGCTGCGTAGAAGATCTACGGCTGGCCCTCGCGCGCTAAGAATGACTACGAGGACGCCCAGAAAAAACGAGCCACTGATATTAATCAGCAAGGTGCCCCAGGGGAATCCAGGCCCTGTCAAGGCCGAAATCCGGGTGTGGGCAAAAAAGCGCAGCATCGCGCCTAATGCGCCGCCGGTGCCAATCACAAGATAATGAAGCACCTTGTTAAAGCTCTTCTTGGATGACGTCAACCCCTGCGGGCAGTTTCAGTCTAAAAAGATCTTGCGGCAATTGATCGTTGACGATTACGTTATCTAACCGGAGTCGGGTAATCTGATCTAACTGATCCAGCATCTGCACCAGACGCAAGTCGCCATTTTCAAACCCGAGCTGAATCTGAGAAAAGGGTGCCGAGGAATCTTTGGGAAAAAGAGTGATCCACGAGATTGCACCCTGTTTGCCGAGGTGCTCTATTAAATAGGAATCACCGGGGTTATCCTCACCGGCGAGTAACGCCGCTGGGGTATTGCCCAGGGTTTTTGATTGATTTCGAACGATCACCTGTTCAAGCCCAACGTCATAGACCCAAAGACGCAAGCCATCTGCCAACACCTCTTGCTCCACCGGTTGCCCATAACTCCACCGAAATCGGCCTGGCCGGGCAAGCCACATTTGCCCGGAAGTCTCCTGCAACGGCGCAAGATCCTCGTCGAGGACAACCTGATGAAAATCAGCTTGCAGTGTACGAACCTTAACAAAAAAGTCTTCCAGTAAACCCTCATCAGCGAAGGCCGCTGGCATTGGGATAAAAACCAGAACCGTCCCGGCCAGTCCGAACACCAGAAACCGGTACCAGCCCCGATTGGTTATTGGCATCAAATTCTGTTTCATTGTGGTGGGGGCGGCGCCAGTATCTCCCGTTTGCCGTTCTCGAGGGGGCCTACAGCACCGGCCGCCTCCATTGTTTCTATCATTCTGGCCGCGCGGTTGTAGCCGACCCGCAGATGGCGTTGAACCGATGATATTGAGGCTCGCCGGGTCTCGGTGACGAAAGATAAAGCCTTGTCATAAAGTGGGTCATCTTCCCCGCTGTCGCTGGCTCCCAAACCCTCGACCGATACAGAATCGCCAAGCGCGGTGTCATCGACCACAGCTTCCAGGTACTCCGGCTCGCCGCTGCTTCGCAACTGGTCTGCCACTCGGTGAACTTCCTGGTCTGAGACAAATGAGCCGTGAACCCGAATGGGAAACCCCGTGCCAGGCGGTAAAAATAACATGTCTCCGTGACCCAGCAGTTGCTCGGCTCCCATTTGATCGAGCACCGTGCGTGAATCGGCACGTGACGACACCTGAAACGCGACTCTGGTCGGAATATTTGCTTTGATCAATCCTGTGACCACATCCACTGAAGGCCTCTGTGTCGCCAACACCAGGTGGATGCCAGCCGCTCGAGCTCGCTGGGCAATTCGGGTGATGAGTTCCTCAATCTTTTTCCCGACCACCATTAGCAGATCGGCAAACTCGTCGACGATAACTACCACATAGGGAATGGTCTCGAGTTGAGGTGGATTTACGTCCTCTCCCGGCAGCGGGATAAACAACGGATCGTCCAAGGGTTTGCCCGCATCAATTGCAGCTTTCACTTTGCGGTTGTAGCCCACAATATTTCGAACCCCAAGGGCCGCCATAAGGCGAAATCGCCGATCCATTTCCACAATGCACCAGCGCAGCGCATTAGCTGCCTTTTTCATATCCGTGACCACCGGCGTCAGCAGATGTGGAATTCCTTCATATACCGAAAGCTCAAGCATTTTTGGATCGATCATAATCAAACGGACATCTTCAGGGGTAGACTTGTAGATGATGCTCAAGATTATTGCGTTAATACAAACTGATTTTCCTGCCCCAGTAGTGCCAGCTATAAGTAAGTGCGGCATTTTGCATAGATCTGAGACGATGGTCTCGCCTGCGATATCCTTACCAAGGATAAGGGTCAGCGGGCTCTTGCTGCCCTCGTATACTTCTGAGGCCAACCCTTCCAGCAGAAAAACAGTCTCTCGGCTTTCATTGGGAATCTCCAGGCCAATGTAGGTTTTGCCGGGAATGTTTTCCACCACACGAACGCTCACTACTGACAATGCGCGGGCGAGATCCCTGGCCAAACCTACAATCTGACTCGCTTTAATGCCTGCTGCCGGGTCGATCTCGAAGCGGGTAATCACGGGGCCCGGTTGTACCGAAACCACTCTGACCTCCACATTGAAATCACGCAGTTTTTTCTCTACCAGGCGCGACATCATTTCCAACGCCTCTTTACTGTACCCTCCGACCTGTTCACCCGGCCGATCCAGTAGCTTCAGCGCTGGAAGATCCCCTTGAGGCCCCTTGCCTTCGATAAATAGGGGAATCGAAGCTTGTTTTTCTTTGTGGATCCGGGCACCTTCCCTGCTTGGGGCAATTTTTGACTCTATCCGAGGCGGCTCCTTTTGATCCATCTCGCGGCGTAATTCCGCAACACTCTCCTGACGCTGGCGCCGGGAACGAGCGCCCTGAACTTTGTCTGCCCAGGTGGCGACTAGCGACCAACTTTTATCCGCCAGTTCGCAGGACCATGCCCCGACACGGTCCATGATGGTAAACCACGAAACGTCAAGCGCCCAGGACAATCCAGCGACAAGAGAAACAACCAGCGCGACAGTCGCTCCAACTGAACCGAAAACATCGAGCAACCAGCTTCCTGCCACAATACCAAGCCACCCGCCGCCGGCGCCCAGGCTATGGTCGAGTCCAGAGCCAAAATGGAGAAATTCGATACCGCAAGCCGAGACCACCGTCAAGGTGAAGCCGAGTCCGTGCATTATGCGGACATGGCGGCTGTTAACCTCCTTTGAACGCCTCAAAATACGGGCACTCAATAGAGCGAAAATCAGAGGAAAAAGATAGGCCGAATAACCAAAGGCATGAAGAAAAAGATCCGCGAACCAGGCCCCAAAGCGCCCTCCCAGGTTCCGGATCGGCCCTCCCGCGCCGGTAGAGGTCCATCCCGGATCAAAGGCAGAGAAAGACACCAGGCAAGCCAGTAGATAACCTGTTAAAGCAACCAGCCCGATCACTAGCACCTCTCGACCTAGCCGAACCAGGCGCGGCGATATACCGGTATTATTCGCGTTACGTGTGTTTTTCTTTCGCGCCTGCGTCAAGTGACAATCACCTTTGCGTAAATTTTTTGCCCAATCGCCCCGGGATTATATCGAAACGTGGCTTTTAACCCGTAATGGATGCATTAATCTGACCTTCTTCGATAGATTAAATGGCGAATTCTTGGGAAAATACCGCTGAATAATTCAAGACGGAGTTTTTAATGACAGCCACCCGCCATAGCCGACTATTGATTCTTGGCTCTGGGCCCGCCGGCTACACCGCGGCAATTTATGCGGCTCGCGCAAACCTTGACCCGGTGCTTGTCACTGGAATAGAGCAAGGTGGCCAACTGGTGACGACCACTGATGTCGATAATTGGCCCGGAGACCCTCACGGCCTGACCGGTCCAGCCCTCATGTCAAGAATGCTTGCCCATGCTGAACGGTTTCGTACCGAAATCGTTTTTGATCATATTCATACAGCGACATTGGGCGCCTCGCCTTTTCGGCTCGATGGCGATAGCAATTCATATACCTGTGACGCGTTGATCATCGCAACTGGTGCGTCGGCACGCTACCTCGGCCTTCCTTCTGAGGATGCGTTTAAGGGAAAAGGTGTGTCTGCGTGTGCAACCTGCGACGGTTTTTTCTACAAAGACAAGCCAGTGGCTGTTATCGGAGGAGGCAATACTGCCGTTGAAGAGGCGTTGTATCTGTCTGATATCTGCTCTCAGGTAACACTGGTCCACCGCCGCGATCAACTTCGGGCAGAGGCAATCCTGCAAGATCAACTGCTGGCACGAACTGGCGCATCGGGCAATATTGAGATTGAGTGGCACCACAATCTCGATGAAGTATTGGGTGATGATTCTGGTGTTACCGGGGTCCGGCTGAAATCGGCGAGTGACGGGGACGCGAAAGACTTGGCGGTCCACGGAGTCTTTATCGCAATTGGCCACACCCCCAATACCGGCCTCTTCGAGGGCCAATTGGATATTTCCAATGGTTATATCCGGGTAAGCTCCGGGATCGACGGCAACGCAACTGCAACCAGCATACCCGGCGTTTTTGGCGCAGGAGATGTCATGGATCACGTATACCGCCAAGCAGTAACCTCCGCTGGGAGCGGCTGTATGGCGGCCCTGGATGCCAAGCGGTATCTGGACTCTGGATAATCGGCAACTATGGTAAAGAAACCCCCGAACGTCAACGCTTCAGTATCGTCTGCCGAGGCACAGCTTTTTCGCAACTCGGTTTCACAGGTCCAGCCCCTGAGTTTCGAAGAGCGCGCTGAGGATGTTCGGCCGCAAAAAAAACGCCGCACAACTGCACCGCCGACCCACAGCCGGGAGGGCATAGAAAAACTGGATGGAGACCTTTTTTACCGGCCCGGAGTTTCCCGTCGATTACTTAATGATTTACGTAATGGGCGTATACGTCCGGGGCCGGTAATCGACCTGCACGGCCGTACCAGGGTCGAAGCCAAGCGGGAATTGGCCCACTTTATGGAGCGAAGTGGAGACTTATACGAGCGGTGTCTTCTCGTTATTACCGGGCGTGGATCACATTCGCCCGATGGGTACTCCCCAGTTCGTGAAGAAGCTCTAGCCTTATTACGACAATTGCCGGCAGTTCGAGCCTACGCCTGTGCTAAGGCTGATGATGGCGGCAGCGGCGCTTTTTATGTGCTTACCGGCCGGCCAAGTCGGTAAGCAACACAATTGCCTGTGCCGCAATCCCCTCTTGTGCGCCGGTAAACCCAAGGCCGTCAGTTGTCGTGGCTTTGATATTGACATTCCCTGTTTGGATCTGAAGGTCGCAGGCCAAGTTTTCTCGCATCTGGGGAATGTAGTCGGCCAATTTAGGTTTTTGGGCGATGACCGTGGCGTCGACGTTGACTACCCCAAATTGTGAAGTATCGAGCAATTGGCGGATTTCAATCAGAAACTCCCTGCTCGCGCGACCGGCGTGGGCCGCATCGCTATCAGGAAAATGCACGCCGATATCCCCCTTACCGGCCGCCCCAAGCAGGGCGTCAGCCAGCGCGTGAATTAGAACATCGGCGTCACTATGACCTTCGAGTCCGCGTGAAAATGGGATCTCCACACCCCCTATCCAAAGGGGCCGCCCGACAACTAAGCGATGGGCATCATAGCCCTGACCTATTCGGTACATGAAGCTGCTTCTTGTTCCTTGAGAATCGCGCTGGCAATAACCATGTCTGACTGGTGTGTCACCTTAAAATTATAGTCTCCACAAATAACCAGTTTCGGCCTTAACCCTAAAGCTTCGATAGCCTGGGCTTCGTCGGTGCAAGCCTCGCCGCGATCGTGACAGTGGTCGATTGCCTCGATAAGGGTTCTTACCGGGAAAAGCTGGGGCGTTTGGGCACGCCACAGCCCGCTGCGCGAAACCGTGCCAGAAACGCGACTGTCCGTGCCCCCTGATTTCAGAGTATCAACAGCCGGCGTTGCAAGCAACCCTCCTGCTGGATGAAAGTTAACTTCCCGAATCAATCGTTCTATGTCGGCGCCTGCCACGCAGGGTCTCGCTGCATCATGAACTAATACCCACGATTGAGCTTCCCCGCAGTTCACTAACTCATCAAGCCCAAGGCGCACGGTTCGCGAACGTGTTTCGCCCCCGACGTAAGTGTGCGGGGATCCGGGTATTTCGCCCTTTAAGGTAACCCACTGGCTATCCTCTTCAGCAAGGCCAACGCTGATCCCACGGATAGCATCAATCTCTGACAGACGCTGCAAACAATGAAACACGAGTGGAACCCCGTTTAATTGCTGGTACTGTTTGGGCTGGGTTTGTCCAAATCGCCGGCCACGTCCGGCACACGGAACCAACGCCCAGATGTTGTATTCGGCGCTATTCAATTACTGTATATCCTGGTTGGCAAACCTTCGGCTCCCAAGTTTACGATAAAATAGATTACCCATTTCTGTCTCGCGCCCCGTCGTTGCCCTCACTCCCTTTCCCAATCCAATTACCTATCGATGGGAACTCAGTGACCATCTGGGGTCGGTTACCAGGGGCTGCGCTCGCCCTTGCCATTCGCCAGGTCAGCCGTCAGCAACGACACCTCGTGGTGGTTGCCGAGTCTGCGCGGCAACTTCAGCTGCTCAGTGATGAAATCCGCTTTTTTCTCTCAGACAATGATAACGATGTGTGCATCTTGCCGGGTTGGGAGTGTCTCCCCTACGATCACTACTCCCCACACCCCGAAATCACCTCCGAGCGCTTAAAGACGCTGACCCGACTCACCAGCGGACAACCGTTTATCGTATTGCTTACGCTGGACCAACTGATATACCGGATTCCACCGACGCACTATATCTCAGGTTGCAGCTTCAACTTGTCTCGAGGTGCGAGAGTGAATCTGACAACTTTTCGAGACCGCTTGGCCGATTCCGGCTACCTTTCGGTATCTCGGGTCTTAACCCAGGGGGAGTTCGCGGTGCGTGGAGGGCTCATTGATGTCTTTCCGATGGGTCATGAATGGCCGTTTCGCCTGGATCTATTTGGGGACGAGCTGGAAAATATCCGATATTTTGACCCGCTAACCCAAAAATCAACCCAGCTGACTGAGAAACTCTCCATTCTTCCGGCTCGGGAGTTTCCTACCGATTCGAAAGCAATCGAGACATTTCGGGCAAACTTTCGGAAACAATTTTCTGGCGATCCCCAGGGTTCACTTATTTATCGCGAGGTCAGTCAGGGGAGTTTTCCTGCTGGCATAGAGTTCTATCTACCGCTTTTCTTTAATTCGCCAGGAACTTTTTTCGATTACCTACCGGCGCATACATGCTTTGTCGTTCCTTCCGACCTTTCTGCACTTATGGCTGGCGAATGGGCTACGCTCGACGATCGCTATTCTCAGGCCGGCATTGATCCTGAGCGTCGACCCATGCCACCAACTTCGATCGCACTGACCCCCGACCAAGCCGCAGAACGCTTGAAAACCTTCCGGCAGATACAATTCAACGCCTCGGGCGATGTCGGCGCCGCTAAACCTGTCCCCTTTTGCGCCAAAGAGTTACCGCAATACCCGGTCAATCACAAGGCCGAACAGCCATTTGCGCGCCTGATCAATCGGCTGACTCATCCCGAGGCTCCACGAGTTTTGCTTAACGTGGAGACGACCGGCCGCGCTCAAACGCTTGGTGAACTACTAGCACATCAACAGGTCGCCACTTTGGAATATCCCAGTTGGGATGCTTTTCTTGACTCGGATTCGTCGGTCACCGGTATCACTGTATCAGCCCTGGACCGAGGGTTGTGTGTTTCGCATGCCGAGCTGGAGATTATCGTCGAGTCACAACTTTACGGCGAACGAGTTCACCAGCGACGTCGTCAGGTGCAGTCCGTGGACGCTCACAAGATCATCCGATCTATCGCGGAACTCCATTCGGGAGACCCAGTGGTCCACCAGGATCACGGTGTTGGGCGCTTCCTCGGGTTGACTTATATCGGGGTCGGTGATGAAGAAGCGGAGTTTCTTATCATTCAGTATCGAGATGAAGGCAGGCTCTACGTTCCCGTCTTGAACGTTGGTGTTTTATCGCGCTACATTGGCGGCGATACGGAGACAGCACCGCTGCATAGGCTCGGAGGCGAACAGTGGGATAAAGCCCGCGATCGTGCCACGAAACGCGCACGGGATGCGGCAGCCGAGCTTCTCAGAACCCAGGCGTTGCGCCAAAGTCGCCAGGGTGAAGCTTTTGTGATCCCCGAGGATAGCTACACAGCCTTTTGTAGCGGTTTTCCTTACGACGAGACTATCGGCCAGGAGACGGC
>MPMB02006499.1_pt1 | contig 10360 bp, 9 predicted proteins | sample 1617371 | NCBI WGS metagenome assembly MPMB02 (sample SAMN05944808, study PRJNA350692) | marine metagenome | biome: marine; feature: ODZ; material: water; isolation source: 300 m water sample filtered on 0.2 um supor filter | place: Pacific Ocean | collected 2012-04-08 | depth 300m m
AGAGCTTCACAGCATCATTCAAATTTTGGGTTAGATGCACCCTGTCTGAATTTCCAGAGAGGCCGAGATAGGGAGTGGAATAAAGGGGTGCAACCGAGAAGGAGGTCTTGTTCTTGCCACCACTTAAGAGACTGGTCATCCCCTCCATGGAGCTGGAATTTTGAGCAAGATCGAGCTGATAATCGAGCCTGCCATAAGAACCACTGAGTGTTGCTGCCCTACTCTGCAACAAGCCATTGATCACAGCCGGTTGGCCGAGGCTGAGTCTCAGATTTTGATTTAGCTCAAAGACCATTATCTCGCGGAATCGCTTTTGATTAAGGCCACCAAGCGATGTCAAACCAATATCATTGGCGGGGTAGAGGCTCTTTGGCAGATCAATCATGAATGAACGTCCATAACCATCAAGCGCCAAAGTCTCTTCAACTTCATCCTTCAAAGAACCATAAAGAGCATAGCCGACGGCAACCGCTCCTGCGGCGATTGCAATTCCCCCACCACCTCCGGTTGGGACTGACAACCCATTAATCGGTGTATTTAATGCTGCACTGAGATCCAATAACCCCCTTCCATAGATCGCATCAGTCCCTGCTTCCCCGAGATCGAATGCAGTGGTCAGCAGTATATCGACCGCCTGGCTCGAGGTGAGGTGAGGATCCCGGTCAATGACCCGGGAGGCAGCAGCGGCAACTATTGGTGCTGAAAAAGAGGTCCCCCCGCCACCATCAGGAGCAACAATATAAAAATCCTTCTGGTCCCCTGCACGATTACTATAGGACCGGATACGGTTTTTCCCATCAACGGCCCCTACTGCTATCCCCGAACCCTTCATGGTGCCGACAAGCCTTGCCGGAGAGAGAGGTTCTGATCCACCACTGTTCCCTGCTGCTATAACAACTACTTTATCAGCATCAACGGCCAACTGAAGGGCATCAAACTCCTCTTCTGAATATCCTTCACCGGCAAGGCTCAGATTAATAACCTGAACATCAGGGTGGTTGGCTGCAAAGCGAATCCCCTGAGATTCAACAGTAGTATTTCCACCACCATAGGCAAATATCCGTATCGGAAGAATTGAAGCACCGGAGTAGTAGTCAACTACAGTACTGGCGACATTAGTCCCGTGGCCAAGGAGATCCTGGGGGTCGCTATCAAGATCGATAAAATCATAGCCATCACTGCGAACGTGGCCAACAAGATTACCCGTTGGGTTTACACCGGAGTCGATTATTGCGACCACTCCGGCGAAGAGGGGGGAAGAGAGGAGTGTTGCCGATAAAACAAGAAGTGCTGTGAAATATCTTTTTGTAATAGTACTCTTTCGGGGATAGTGCAAAGACCTAACCATTAGTGACTCTCTCAAAAATCATTGGATCCAACCCGCCCTGGCTGTCAAGCGAGAGGAGTTCCATACAGCCACCGATATATTCCCCATTGATGAAGATCTGAGGCACTGTCCGGCCTCCATTCGAACGTGACAGCATCTCCTGACGCTTTTCCGATTCCTGATTGATATTGTATTCGGTAAAGGTCACCCCTTTGTTGTTAAGGGTCCGTTTGGCTATTACACAGTAACCGCAGAAAGGCCGGGTGTAGATCTCTATTTCAGCCATCTACTCTTGTCATAGGGGTTTTTAAAAGAGCACAGTGACCATGAAATAACGAACACACACCATTAGCCAACAATAAGAGCATAATGAGAGATGGTGAAGATCGACCTATCTTGATGCTGACCAGGAGCCAGTGAATGCGTAGGCTGAACACCCTGTGATAGGGCCAGATTCTCCATCTAGCTTCGCTGTTGCTGTTGCGCCAGAACCACCCCCACCTTCTAACTTTGCTGTTGCCGTTGCGCCTTCTTCGCCATCTGTACCGGGATCGTCAATTGTGATTACTGGGGCAACATAGTATCCGCTTCCATAATTGGTAATCAGAATTTTTTCAATTTCTCCGTTATCCGTGACCTCTGCTACTGCTGTTGCCTGTGTCCCTCCTGCCAGGTCAGGCGCAGTGATGGAGACTGTGGTTGTTGCTTGAGTATACCCCGATCCGGGATTGGTAACTGTTATCGATTCGAGCTGGTCGGTTATACTGGTAATCGTAATTACTGGGGCAACAAAGTATCCGCTTCCATGATTGGTAATCAGAATTTTTCCAATTTTTCCGTTATTCGTGACCTCTGCTACTGCTGCTGCCTGTGCCCCTCCCGCCTGGTCAGGCGCAGTGATGGAGACTGTGGTTGTTGATTGAGTATACCCCGCCCCGGAACTGGTAACTGATATCGATTTGAGCGGTTTACCAGTATTTATAGGAACGCTGGTTCCTACAGTTGCCCAGTTGCTGTAAGAACCGGAGATGGTGCTACCGCTGACCGTTCCATCCATATCCAGTTGTAACCCCGAATGAAGGTTCATTGAAACCCTGACGGCAGCTGGGCTCGTAGCAGTCTGCGCTGTATAACTTGCTGAACCTGAGTGAGTGTAGCTCTCGTCATCACTATCAACATCCCCATCTCCATCACTATCGTACGCCATAGAGAGCTCAATATTGGTATCACCAAAATCAAGGCAGTTATCATTGCTAGAGGCGTTTGAATCAAAATCAAATTGCATGGCCGCCGTCAGGGTGGCTTCTTCACCACTTCCTGTTTGCTTGAAAGTCAATGAGAAATCAAGAGACTCGTCCCCGGGATAGTTGCTCGAGGGGGTGTTTGGTGCAATGGCAAGACGTCCCCTCCATTGCCCTGTGATGTTTAGATCGACATCCCCCGGATAGTCAATCAGCGGCTCGGTTCCCACCCCCATAATACTGCTTCCGCTGTCGCAGCCGGTCAGCAGAAGGAGGGAAGTCATGGCCCCGGTTTTTATGAGCTTCCCCAGGTTTGAATTGATAAAATTTAAAGTCATCCTGATCTCCTTACCAGCATGATCCCGTATTACAAGCTACCCCATGCCGATTTGAGAAGGTTCTGTTATTCTGATCTAACCGGTACCAGTCCGATCCAGCCGCTGCTTTTGCTTCAGCCTGGAATGAGGTTGCGTTCGCGGCGGTGATACAGTACTGCCAGTTGTCTCCCTTGAGTTCTGATTTGCCTTCAAAAAGATCCGTATTCAATGCATTGAGTGAATTCGCACTACAGGCTACCGGCCCATAGTAGGTGTTGTTGTTGCTTTTCCAGTTCTCCTGCATCAGTCGTATGGAACGCAGATTGTTCTGTGCCTCACCCGCCCGGGCTTGATCCAGATACCCGACATACATGGGTACACCGATCGCAGCAAGAATCCCCACAATCGCCACCGCGATAAGCAACTCGATGAGCGTCATTCCTGACTCGCTCCCGCTGGCGATGGGCGTAGTGGACAACAACAATCCTCAAATCCTCAAATCCTCATAAAATTCCATTCTCCGGCAGCAATCGGTTCAACCCCTCAGTGCCGGCTGCTCTTTGTTCAATAAAACACCCCACCCTCTGTCAACAGATCGTGGGTGAGGAGTTTCCCCTGTCAGCGTTCGTCGACGACCGTATAGGTCGCCTTGTCAGCTGCCACACAGGTTCCAGCCGAATTACCCGGCTGGCCTGTGATTGTAATGGTGCCACTAGCTTGGCTGATGCCGATCGCACCACATGTGGTGCCCGCATCACCCGCGATGACCGCGACATCGCTTGTGGCGTAGGTATTCATGAAAGCGTCTCCTTCGAAGTGGGCGATAAGTGCGGTAACGAAAGCAGCGGTGCTGGTCGTACTTTTTGCGCAGGTCATCGGCGCGGCACTACCGTCCGCTTTTTTCAGCGCGACGGTTGGCGCGCCGGACGCGCAGTAGGTAATGGTGGAAGAGGTGAAGTCCCTTGCCCGTATTGTCATCTCGGTTGTTCCACTGAGCTTGGCGTTAAGGACATACCCCTGATACATGGGGACGCCCACTGCGGCAAGGATACCGATGATGGCCACTACGATGAGTAGTTCGATCAGGGTAAATCCTTTCTGATTCTTGTGTTGTTCGTTACCCGATGTTGCCGAAGTTCTGTTTGCAGCGTTGATGCTCATCTTCCTTCTCCCGTTGGTTAATACTGCCTTTCCTGTCAGATCCTGCCCTTAGTTGTTACTATAACTACGGTAGAATATCAGTTAGATAGATTAAGTATACCTTAATAGGCTTAATCCGTTTTGTATGTGACGGCGATCACATCCTGCAGCAGGCAATTCTGCTACAACCGGTGTCTGATCTAATGCAATGTCTGCCCCATCTGGAAGATAGGCATATACATCGAGACCAGTATACCCCCGATGGTAATGCCCATAAATACAATCATTATCGGCTCCAGCATGGCGGTTAAATTCTCAACCGCGGCATCAAATTCCTGTTCATAATAACCGCTGATGGAGCCAAACATCTCCTCCATACCCCCGGTCTCCTCCCCGACGGCAATCAGTTCGGTAAACGTCATCGGGAAGAGCTTTTGGTATTTCCGATAGAGGACGGAGAGGGGCTCTCCGGAATAGACTCCCTTCTTGACCTCAATCAGCGCCTCCTTGATGATCAGATTGTCCGTCGCCTCAGCAGAGATATCAAGGGAGTCGAGAACCGCCACCCCGGCAGCAGCCAGATTTCCCTGAATCATGGCTATTTTTGCCAATGCACTCTTTAGCACCATATCTCCCAGGGCCGGGGCTTTCAACTGCACCGAATGGAGGAATTTTCGAAAACCATAAAATCGTGCGGCGAGTACTTTTATGATCACAAACAGACCGACAATGGTGCCGCCCAACATGCCGCCCCGGGTCGGATCACGGAAAAAATCGCTGATCGCCATCACAACCTGGGTTGGCTTGGGCAGAGTCCCGCCCTTGAACATATCGGCAAACACAGGGACCACAAAAATCATCATTATGATAATCACCAGGATCGCTGTCACCAGCAGGATGGATGGGTACATCATCGCTTTCTTTACACTTGCCTTGATCTTCTCGGTTTTTTCCAGACTGATGACAAGACGTTCAAGGAACTCATCCAGACGGCCGCTCATCTCTCCGGCCTTGACCATGTTGACATAGATGTTGTCAAACACCTTTTTGTGCTTGCCAAAAGCCTCCGACATCGGAACACCCGATTCCACATCCCGATGGATCTCGTCAACCATCTTTTTGAAGGTCTTGTTCTCGGTCTGATCTACCAGCATCTGCAGTGTATTCAGGATCGGCAGCCCAGACTTCACCATGGTGGCAAACTTCTTGGAAAAGACCATCACCTCTTTGGTCGGCACCTTTCCTCTCCCCCGAACCGAGAGCAGCCCGCTTTTGCCCCTCGACTTATCCTGCAGTTCGAGGACGGTAATAATGATCTTGTCCTTCTTTAACCGGGAGACCGCATCATCCCGGCTGGCTGCGATGATGGAGCCATTGACCTTTTCACCCTGTTTCAACCCGGCATATGTGTAGTTCGGCATCAGACGATTACCTCAGCACCAATACCTGTTGATGCTCTTCAAGCGTCGCCTGCGATCCCGGATCAACTGCAATCCCCGCAGACCCTTGCGGTTTCATCAGATCACTCGGGGGGAGATAAACACCAGAAGTTCAGTTCGATTATCCTTGACTCGGGCTTTACGGAAGAGTTGGCCGATAAACGGGAGATCTCCCAGTCCCGGCACCTTGTCTTCGGCATCTGCGGTCTCCTGTTTCTTGATCCCGCCGATCACTACTACCGCCTTATTGGGAACCAGGAGTTCAGTCTCAATGACCCGCTGAGTGATATAGGGGTTCCCCTGCACGGCCTTGCTGTCATCGGGCACATCCCAATTGAGTTTGATCTCGAGGACGATGTTGCCGTCTCCGACAATACTGGGCGTCACTTCGAGGAGCAGGTTGGCCTCTTCATAACTTACAGAAGCCGGTTCTGATCCGCTGGCCGGCGTTACCTTGGGCACCTTGTCACCCTGTTTGATCAGGGCCTTCTTGTTGTTGAGCGTAAAGACCTTGGGGTTGGCAACCGTCTTCGAGAGCCCCTCTTTCTCCAGGGCGGAGAGTTCTAATTTCAGAGCCTGGGTGCCGCTGGAGAGGAGCAGTCCGATCCCTCCTGTGGCTGTCTCTGAAAGGGCCAGCAGATCACTGATTGAGCTCGTATTATCCCCTATCCAGGAGGCGGTATCTCCAAAACCCACCGCGGGAGGAATACTCCCTGAAGCGGCACCGGAGGCCAATCCTGCAGCACGTCCCACACCCCCGAATATGGTTCCAGTCTTGTCGAGCCCCAGTCTGGCCCCCAACTCCTCAAGAAAGTTATCCGTAGCGTTGACCACAATGGCCTCAATCAACACCTGAACATTGCGCACATCAACCTGCTTGATGATTTCGTGGATCTGGTCCAGTTCACCGGACCGTGCTTTGACTACCAGGGAACGAGTGCGCTCATCAATAACCACCTGGGCGGTACCCGCTGCCACTTTGGTCGCCCCTTCTCCTCCTTCCGCCTTGCCGAGAATACTTTCAATCTCGGTTTTCACATCTTCCGGGTCAGCATAATAGAGCCTGAAGATCTCCGTTCGCAAGGGTTCCAGAGCGCGCTGGGCATCGATGTTTTTCTGGGCATCTTCCGCCCGCATGCGATCGAACTCCTCCTGGGCCACCAGTGCCTCCTGGGAGTGAATGCGGATAATTCCCGATTCATTATCCACATGCTTGGCCAGTTTCTTGATCTTCAGAATATTGTCGAGCACCTTGTCCCAGGGAATATCCTGCAGGCGGATACTCACCGTACCGCTGACCTCATCTCCAACAATAATGTTCATCCCGGCCATTTCCGAGATCATGTTAAAGACTGTGGTGATCTCCACATTCTCCACATTGATGGAGATGGGAAACAAGCTCTCACCCGGATTTTGATTGCCCTGGATAGTGGTGTAATCAGTCACCGGATCCTGGTGGATAAACTGGCGGCGTTTAAGATTCTGCTTGTCATCGGTAACAAGCTGAGGGCCATGGCGAATAGTATCTTCGGCCTGGATGTTGGTTGAGTTGACATAACTTTCAATATCGATAATCGAGGAGCCCGCAGGGAACTTAGCTTCAGACTCATACACTCGCTGGCGATCGACAACACAAGCAGAGGCCAGGAAGCTGGCAATGATGATGACAAGGAGTTTAGGAGCTTTCATTACTGGTCACGATCCGGTTTTGAACCCGCATGATGGTTCTGGATCCGCCCTCATTAACAGTGATGCCGGTGATCTCGATGGCTTCAACCACCCCCTCCTGGTTACCCAGCTTGTCTGAAAGATGGAGATAAAAGTCTTTCCGCTCAGGGGTGCGTATGAGCGCAACGCTCTCCTTCGGGCCTTTCAAGACTCCAATAAGACGGTAATCGGAGAGTGGATAACGCTCAAGCGGCGGTTTTTGGGGAACCACCTCCTTATCCCCCTCTTCTGGATTTCCGGGTATGACTATCTCCGGCTCCTCAATCACATAAGGGGCGAAAGGGTCACGACCACTCTGTGCCGAAGCCTGGAGGGCAAACCCCAACCCTATGCAAACCAACCCGGCGGCCAGCCATTGACTGATAGCTCCTATATTGCTCAAGTGATACATCCCTCCATTCAGTTCATTCATACAATGTATACGAAGTGTAGTGATCGATACAAATCATCCGGCAATCCGATAAGTAGAGAGCCCAAGTGCAATCTTGATCCAGCCCTGATCCCTCTCTGCTTCTTCCTTTCCGGTCTCGATAACCTCTGAGTCGATATTGATGATCTTGCCTTCACTGGCCAGATCCCGCCGAAATGCCTCATAGGCGGGATACCGTCCTATAATCTGAAAAGAGACCTTGATCCGGTAATAGAGCGGCGGGTCTTTTCTGATCGGGTTGCCCTGTTGATCAAGCTCGGGTTCCTCCCCGGCAGGTTTGGCCTCTACAGACTCCTCGTAAATTGGGATTTCCATCCCTTTTGTCACCTTGCTGATCATCAGGCCATGCTGCTGGGCAAGGGTACTCAACCGTCGATAGAGGTCTTCAAGCTCCTGGTCAGTATGGAATAGACGGGTTACTGACTCATAGGTTGTTCTGGCATCTGCCAGCTGCTGACCGGAAATAACAATATCCCGGTCGAGCTGTTCCCGCCGCATCCTCAAACTGTCGATCTCGGCAGCCTGGGTTCTGAAGGTTGTCAGTTGTGCACTCTTTGGCAGCCAGTAGAGGCCAATGTAACTACCTGCGAGGATGGCAATTATCAGAATAGTAACAATCTGGCCGATAAAAGGATTGGAACCGCCCCTCCCGCCAGAGTTTTTTCTCTTAAAGAGGTCGCCAATATCCATATTCAGGTTCACTGGCCACCTCCCGGTTGACTCGGTGTCAGGCCTTGGGAGAGCAACTCTTCATGGATGCCCGTAAGCCGGCATCTCAATTTAAAATTCTTGGCTGTCACCCCGCGGCGACCGGCTTCGATGGTTTGTTCTTCTCGGGGAAGGGTCATGCTCAGCAGGGATGCCTGAGAGACATGGCTCTTGCCGGCAAGATTACCGATAAATTCGACAATATTCTCGTCATTGACGGATTTTCCCTCAATCAGCAGTTCATCGGCATTATCGCCTTCATTCCCGGCACCATAACTGATCCGGGTCAACCATACCCCCTCGGGAACAGACTGATTAACTTCAATCAGCATCTCATACATCACTGTTTTGTTGGTGTAGATGTCCCTGCTGGCGTCCAGCTTGGACTGCAGCGCCGCTTTCTTCGTGATGATTTGATCAAGTTGCTGCTGGAGCTCGCTGGTCTCGAACTGAAGCTCGGCATATTTCCCCACAGACTGTTGCAGCAGACGACCCTGCTTCTGGGTCTCAAGGTAGGTCCAGCCACAACCGGCAAGGACAACCAGTGCCAGCAAGCCGATCCCAAACCGGGTAAAAAACTTGAGTTTCTCGGTCTTGCGCACACTCTCTCGTTCCGGCAACAGGTTGATGGCACTCAATGCACTGCTCGACAGGTAGTAGCCAAAAATATCCAGCTTGCGGGTCGCCAGCCCGATGACTGCAGAATAGCCGCTGAGGTTGCGTGAGGATCGTCGCTCCTCTTCCGTCCCGGCCCGCTTCAGATTGACGAAGGGATCCGGCACTTCAACCTGATACCCTTCAAGATCACTCCTGAGAAAATTGGCTGCACTGCCAAACTCGGGTAACGCCGACACCAGGAACACCTTGTCGAGCGTGGTCTTGTGGGTATCTTCAAAGGCGGAGAGGCACTGTCTGATCTGCATTGCAAAGCGCTGCATAATGCCGTCCGCATTCTCGGATGTGAGATCGATCTCTGCCAGCTTGTGCTTGTCATGATCGGAGACATAGAGATCTGTAATTTCCGGTACGCCATTGAGATAGATCGCCACATAGTTTTCAACCGGCCCAACCTCAAGTACTGCGATGGCTTGTTCGTCAAAATCAACATCCGGCCGCATCGCCAGCGAATCCCTGATCGCCATGCATCTTGAATCGACCACCACAGGGTTGAGTCCTGCTGCCCGGGCGATGCCAACATAGATATTAATCTCTTCCAGTTTGGCCGCCACAAAGAGGAGGCTCATGGTGTTTTCATTGGGCTGTCGGCTGATGACATGCCAGAAGACCGAATATTTGCCAAACTCTTCAGTCATCTCAACCATGTTCTCCCAAAGTGATTCTGTCTTCACTGCCTCTTGCAGTTCCTGATCACTCATCAACGGCATATTGATGGTGCGAATAATCGATCCGGTGACCGGGATAGCCAGTGCCACATTGGTGTTTTTGATCTTCTTTTGGGCGAACACCCGTTTGATGGTTTCGACATGATCTTCCGCAACCTCATTGAGATCGGTGTCACCGGAACCGTTGTTATTGAAGCCCTGGCCACTATTCCTGACAGCCCACTTGTGTCTCTTCTGTTCGAGCTCGACAATCCGCACTCCGGAGGCGGTCATATCGATACCGACGACTCCATCCCGGTCACCGACAAAGTGAGAGAAGAACCCCCCCTTTGCAGGAGCCGGTTTCTTTTTCTTGTTCCTGACCGATTTTTTTTCAGGGGGCGTCTGCAGGGACCCCGACCGCGAGACAGTGCCGACCTTTTTGTTCTTTTTATTTCCCAGTCCGAATACCATTTCAGGGCTTCACTTTAAACTTTTTATTATTGTTAAGGTTAATAATGCAGGGTACTAAGTTGATTGTACATAATAAAATACATACAGGTAATTCGATGCCCGTTCTCATCGGACCACCTCTCGCCAGTGTTCGATCTTGACCCCTTCATCAACCCGCTTCGAGGCCGGGACCACGGAGAGCAGTTGTGGCGCTTCCTCGGTCACCGCCTTCCCCTGTCCAGGGCCAGGGCCGCC
>MPMB02060559.1_pt1 | contig 10355 bp, 9 predicted proteins | sample 1617371 | NCBI WGS metagenome assembly MPMB02 (sample SAMN05944808, study PRJNA350692) | marine metagenome | biome: marine; feature: ODZ; material: water; isolation source: 300 m water sample filtered on 0.2 um supor filter | place: Pacific Ocean | collected 2012-04-08 | depth 300m m
AGGTAAGACGGCCAGTGCGGCGGATGCGTTCCTGCAGTCTCGCGGTATCGTCGGGCGTAAATTCTTGGTTGCAGACTTCGAGGATAAACTGCGTTTTACCATCGGGCTCGACGATGAAATGGAACAAACGATCGATGCACTCGGCAGGTTCATGCAAGTTGGGTAATAGCCTAAGTGCCCGGGTCGGGTGCTTGGCGCCTTTGCGTAATGGCTGCTCACTCCTGGGGCGATTCTTCGAAGGGGTAGATCGAAATCAGGCGTAGTGTTGTCTTTGCTACTCTCCGTTCTTAGCAATTTCCTCTTTGCGCCTTGCTCCATAGGCAGTAAGTTCTTCATCGATCGCTGGGGCGAGCGGTGGCGGCTGGTAGTCTTTCAACAGTTGTCTCCCAGCCGGTCCTCCTGGTGTATGCTGAGGACGTGGCGGATAGCCGGTCGCGCGGTGATCGCCTGCGTAAGGCGCTCGATATTTGGGTAATCACTGATCGTTCCTGGGAAAATCTCCGGCCAGGTGGCCTGCAGCGCAAGACAGTAATCGCAAATGCTGCGTTTCTTTTCGAAAAAAAACGGGCCCGGATTAAGCCCGGCCTCGATGACATCCAAAATCTTTACCAGCCGTTTCAATGAGGCTTTTTTCAGGCGCTGCTGACTGCCGATATCGTCGAAATAGGTTTCCGGGTGAAACTGGATCAGCACTTCAGGCTGGAGTGTCGAGGCGAGATAACTGAGCCACTGGAGAAAGCGTCCATGGCGCGGGTCGCCAGAGGGGATTGTGAGCCCGGCATCAGGGTGGCGTTCGGCCAGGTAAAGCGCGATTGCACTGCTTTCAAATAGCGGTCCATCTGGGCCGATCAGTGCTGGCACGCGCGCCATGGGGCTTGCAGCCTTGAATTGGGGATCCGGCGTGTCGGTAAATATTTCTACCCAGTTAAGTTCATAATTCGCGCCGATTTCTTCAAGCAACGCATGCACGATCATTGCGTAGGAGTTGCGCGCAAGAAACAGGCGGTAACGGTGTTTCGATGTGGTGCTGCCGGTCATGACAGGTCTATCCTATCATCGCTTCAGGCGCGCATCCGCACGCCTTGCGGGTCGTAAAGTGGTTCGGCTTGTAGTATCGCCGGACACATTTTCCCTAGAATCTCTATTTCGTATTCGGCGCTGGTTTCGATTGCATCTGGGCGGAGATAACCCAACGCGATGTTTGCCCCCACGTAGGCGCCATATCCGCCCGAGGAGACATAACCCACGAGTTCGGCCTCACGATATATGGCTTCGTCTCCCCAGATCATGGCGTCGCCGGCATCGACGGTCAACGTAACCCGCAATTCACGCGGCGATACCCGTGACAGCCGGGTCGCCGCATCACTGCCAACAAAATCTTCCTTGTCCAGGCGCACGAAGTTACCCACCCGGGCCTCAAAAGGCGTATAGCTGGGGGTGAGTTCAAGACCCCAGGCTGGGAATGCCTTTTCTAGACGCGTCATCATCAAAGCGCGGGTCCCGACGTGGCGGAGACCGAAACGGGCCCCTGCTGCTACGAGTTGGTCGAATATGGCGGGCTGGGAATCGAGCGGGCAATAGAGTTCATACCCGGTTTCGCCGGTATACGACAGACGTAGCACAACGATGTCGGGTATCCCGCCAATTGTCATGCGTGCGGCCGACATAAAGGGAAATGCAATAGTCGATAAGTCGGCTTCGGCAAAACTGGCAAGCAATTCCTGTGCTGCCGGGCCAGCTAAATGAAGTCCTGCCCAACGCGCCGACAGATTTTCGATGTGCACCCTTTGACCCTGCAGGTGCTGTTTAAAATGGCGCAGATAGGCGAGTTGCATGGCATCGGTGCCAAGCAGAAGAAACTCCGTGCCTGATAGGTGGGTAATCGTAAAGTCGCCGATCAGGCGTCCGGTTTCACTCAACATTGGTGACAGGGTTATACGTCCAGGGCGCTGCGGTATCCGATTGGCCATGATCCGATTGAGCCAGCTTCTCGCATCCGGGCCTGAGACAATAATTTTCGCCATGGTAGAGAACTCGAACAGGCCGACCGCATTGCGCACCGCCAGGCACTCACTCGCAACCGGCGCCACCCAGTTTGGCCGGCGCATGCCGAGAGTGTCCTTTGGTTCGGCGTTCCCAGGGGCAAACCACAGTGGATGTTCCAGGCCGAAACTAGAGCCGAATACTGCATTTGCCCCAAGCAGACGGTTATATACGGGGGGTTTGATGATCGGGCGGCCGACATCGAATTCCTGATAGGGATAAATGCGATCAGCACGGTGTTCATAGAAAAAGGCGGTCAGGTTCTTGGTGTAGGAACGCCCTGCCCACGGGCCATAGCGGGCAACATCCCAACAGAAGATATCGAACGAGGGCTCACCCTCTACAATCCATTCCGCCAGCACCTTGCCGATACCGGCTCCTTGATTGAAGCCGGTCATAACACCATTGGCACAGTAGTAGTTTTGTAGTTCTGGATGCGGCCCCAGCAGCGGCCCAAGATCAGGCGAAAAGATCATCGGCCCGTTGATTACGCGCTTGACGCCTGCGTGGGCCAGGCACGGCATGACTTCCGCCGATTTTTCGAAGTGCCATTCCATACGGCCGAGATCATCAGGTAGAAGTTCATGGCCGAAATCAGGTGGCGTTCCCTCCTCAGCCCAGTGCCGGCACGGCGTTTCGTAAGCGCCGAGCAACAGACCCTGACCTTCCTGGCGCGCATAGCAGTTGATTTCGCCGTCGTCGATCTGTGGCAGTTCATGAGACATTGCCTCGATTTCTGGAATGCTCTCGGTTACGAGGTAGTGATGTTCGACTGGCATTAAGGGCAGGGTGATGCCCGCGAGCGCCGCAACTTCGCGCCCCCACAGGCCCGCTGCGTTGACCACATAGTCAGTTGTAATGGTTCCGTTTTGCGTTACCACTTGCCAGTGGCCGTCGGCAAGTGCTTTGGTTTCTATCACCGGGCAATGGCGGTGAATAGTGGCGCCGAGTTTGCGCGCGGCGGCTGCAAACGCCTGCGTCGCACTTGCTGGGTCGACATGGCCACCCTGATCATTCCACAGTGCACCGACCAAGCAGGAGGTGTCGATAATCGGCGCGCGTTTGCAAACATCATCGAGCGATATGAACTCCGACTCAATACCGAGCCTGCGAACCGCACCCTGCAATGCCGTGAGATATTCCATCTCCTCGGTGCTGCGGCAAAGATTAAGACACCCAGTAGAATGAAAGCCGCAGGATTGGCCGCTTTCTTTTTCCAGTTCGGGATAGATTTCGAAGGTGTACTTGTGGATTGCGGCGACTGCATTCGGCTTGGTGACGGTAAACAGGCCCCCTGCTGCATGCCACGAAGAACCAGAGGTCAGTTCCTGGCGTTCGATGAGCATGGCGTCGCTCCAGCCAAGACGGGCCAGGTGATAAAGGATGCTGCAACCGGTGATGCCTCCACCGATCACAACGACTCGTGTCTGAGTTTTCATCGCACGACTCTATCACCCGGTAAAAGAAAACGAATCAGGCGTTTAGATGGCCTGACCTTGGGCTGGAATTGCCCGGTTGCGGCCGGCCCAGGCGGGGCAAAAGGAACTGGGACCGCGGTTTTAGCGTTTGATATCAAGACTCAAAAGTTAAGGCAGATTTTCCCTTGCAATACCCATAAATTTCATGTAGAAATTCTGTGATCACACTTTCTGATATCGCAGAGGGTGGACAGCAAAAGAGCAACAGCAGGCAATACCTAGGAGGAAGCCAAATGTCAGATGACAACCAAACCAACTATATCTATAGGCGATTTGTAGAAGGCCGACTGAATCGCCGTGAATTTGTCGGATTCATGGCGGCAGCCGGCGCGTCCACGGTTTTGATCAATTCACTCGTGGCCGAGCGGGCGTTTGCCGCAACGCCTAAAAAAGGCGGTCGGATTGTAGTGGGCACAGAAGGCGCACAAGCGTCGGATTCGCTTGACCCCACGAAATTCTACTCAACCTCAAATTTATTTGCCGGCTTCACGGTCTATGACACGCTGGTCAATCGTAGCTCAGATTTGCTACCGGCACCATGGCTTGCAGAGTCGTGGGATTCAAACGACACCACAACAGAATGGGTTTTTAAGTTGCGGCGTGGTGTCACTTGGCACAATGGCAAGACCTTGAGTGCCGACGATGTCATCTACTCCTGCTCACGGCATATCACCGAAGCATCTGAGTCTCCAGCGAAATCATTCATGAGTCAGATCTCCGAAATGGTCAAAGAGGACGAGCATACCGTGCGCTTTAAGTTAAGCGGTCCAAATGCTGATTTTCCGATTGTTCTGAGTGATACCCGGGTTCACATTACACAAGCGGGCTATGAAGACTTCCAGACTACAGCGCCTGGCACTGGGCCATTCAAAGTTAAGAGTTTCATACCGGGACAAAACAAAGTTTTTGTGCGAAATGAGAACTACTGGGCTGACGATGGACCGTGGGTCGACGAGATCGAGATGGTTGGTGTAGGTGATGTCACTGCGCGCGTTAACGCACTGATCGCCGGTGATATCAACGTGTTGCTATATCTCGACCCAAAGGCTGTGGGTCTGATCGAGGCAAACCCAACCACCGAAGTTTTGCAATCGAAAAGCGGTGCGTTCATGAATGTGGCGCTGATGGTCGATCGCCCACCAACGGACAATAACGATGTGCGCCTGGCGTTGAAATATGCGATTGATCGCGAGCAAATCGTACAAAATGTGCTCAAGGGCTATGGTTCGGTCGGTAATGATCATCCAGTTGCGCCGATTGATCCGTTTTATTGCGACGACATCCCGCAACGCGTTTACGATCCTGACAAGGCCAAGTTTCACTTTAAAAAGGCCGGCATGGAGGGGCAGTCAATCGATTTCTACACCTCTGATGTCCCGGCTGCGGGCTCTGTTGCCGCGGCACAGGTATTCCAGCAATCAGCGGCAGCAGCTGGTATTAATCTGAACCTAATTCAGCCACCTGCAGATACCTACTGGGATGCTGTGTGGATCAAGAAGCCGATGAGCTGTTCAGGTTGGGATGCGCGGCCAGTACCTGATCTGATTTTTTCTATTGCGCTAAAAGGTGGCGGCTCGTATAACGAAACCAAGTGGGAAAACGAGCATTTTGACAAACTGCTCGTTGAAGCGCGCGGACTTCGGGATTTCGACAAGCGCAAGGAGATTTATTGCGAGATGCAGCGCATGTTGCATGATGAAGGTGGCCATTTGACCATGGCATTTCTAGATGTGCTGGATGCGGTGCGTACCGAGGTTAAGGGTATTACGCCTCATGCATCCGGTCCACTGGGCTTCTACCAGATGGCGCGAACTGCCTGGATCGACTCCTGACGTTGACACCGCAATAATTATTCTGACGGGGGGCGCCGGGCCGAATGTCCGGCGCCCAGGTAGTCACTTTAACAGCGCACGGGGTGAGGCGTCGTTTGCGATATGTGGTTTGCTATCACCCGGGGTATGCCGCTCGCCTCTAGCGTGGCTTAAGTTGTCAATTCGCCTCGCCTTGCGAGTCCTCAAACTACATGCCACGAGGAATTTCAATTCTAGATTCCTTAATTAGTCCCTTCTAGTGATTATCCTGGGCACAGAGTCTCCGCATATGAGGCATCTGCTGGTGATAGGATGGGCATTGTGTGCAAGTTATATGTAATCAGAAAATCTGACCAATGGCACTGACGGCGCTTATCGGCCGTCGATTGTTGATTGGCGTCTTCATTTTATTGATTGTTTCGGCCCTGGTGTTCGCCGGCACGGAAATACTACCCGGTGACGTGGCAACAGCCATTCTTGGTCAAAGTGCGACCCCTGAGCTTGTCGCACTAATTCGTGAGCGGCTCGGGCTCGATGATCCTGTCTACCTGCGTTATCTACACTGGCTCGGCGGTCTCGTGACCGGCAACCTCGGCACCTCGTTGGTAAATGGCGCCGATCTTGGCGGCGAGGTTGGAGTGCGACTTTTCAACACGTTCTTCCTGGCGCTTTTGACGGCCTCGGTGGCAGTGCCATTGTCGATCGTATTAGGCCTTCTGTCGGCGCTGAAACCGAATAGCATCCTCGACCGCGCGATATCAACTGTGTCGCTGGCACTTATATCACTGCCAGATTTTCTGACCGCGATCATCCTAGTGACGCTGTTTGCGGTAACCTGGAAATTGTTTCCCGCTATCGTAAACATTCGCAGTGACGATGGCATCACCGACATTATGCGCGCCCTCGTTCTGCCGGTTTCTGCATTGGTGTTTACGGTTTTGGCGCACATGGTGCGCATGACTCGTACTGTCGTTCTCGACGTGCTGACGTCGCAACCAATCGAAATGGCTCTTCTGAAAGGTGTACCGCGCTGGCGTATTTTGATTGTTCATGCTCTGCCGAACGCGTTGGCACCGATTGTCAATGTCATTGCCCTCAACCTGGCCTATCTGATCTCCGGTATCGTTGTCATCGAGACTTTGTTCAATGTTTTGGGGCTCGGGCGTTTTACTGTTGAATCGGTGCAAAATCGCGACATACCTGCAGTGCAGGTCTGCGCAATGATTTTCTGCGCAGTATATGTCCTGCTTAATCTACTAGCCGACGTGATCTCCATCATCGCCAACCCCCGCTTGAGGCACCCGAAATGACCGTGCCGGTAGCCGAACTGCGTAGTCTATTGAGAGAGTTGCTGTCGGAGTTGACGCCAACCGTGGTTATCTGTGCGCTCATCCTGGCGGGCGTTATCTTGGTGGTGCTTTTCGCACCGCTGATTGCACCTTATGGGGAAGGTGAGATTCTGACTAATGACAGCTTTGCGCTACAAGGCAGTGAGGGAAAAGCGCGACCGGGCAGCACACTCTTATTGGGCGGCGATTTTCTGGGCCGCGATATTCTCTCGCGTTTGGTTTACGGCGCGCGCGTTACCTTGTCCGTGGCTCTGGCAATTTCCCTGCTCGCCTTCCTGCTCGGGACAACTGTTGGCTTTCTTGCAGCGGCGATACGAGGCAGGGCTGACGCGGTTCTCAGCCGCATCGTCGATGCGTTGATCTCATTTCCTTCGATCATGATTGCGTTGATCGTCGTAACGAGTCTTGGTTCAACTTTCACTGTTTTGATTATCACGGTCGCGCTTATTGACGCGACCCGCGTGTTCCGCGTTGCTCGTGCTCTCGCCATGAACATCATCGTGCAAGACTATATCGAGGCCGCAAGAGTGCGCGGAGAAGGCCTCGGGTGGGTCATGTGGCAGGAAGTGTTGCCCAATGTCTTGGGGCCACTGGCAGCTGAATTTGGCATCCGTTTTACCTATGCGATCCTGTTCATTTCCGCGCTCAGTTTTCTGGGGCTTGGTGTGCAACCGCCGCACTCCGATCTTGGCCTTATGGTCAAGGAGAACATACAGGCGTTGCTCTATGCATCTGCATATGATGATCTGCGCTACGCATTGATCTGTATATCGCCAGCACTTTGCATCGCCACTGTTACGATATCGGTAAACCTGATCGTAGACTGGTTTTTGAAGTCGACCGGCGCCAGCCTACCTGAGGAACTCTGAGCCGTGGCGGACAAATTGCTCGAGGTCAGAGACTTGTGCGTAGCGGCGCACGTACAAAAAAACGTATTGACGCCGATTGTGAAGAAGGTCTCTTTTTCCATCGAGACTGGCAAAGTCGTCGCGCTCATTGGCGAGTCAGGATCAGGCAAGACCACGATCTCCCTGGCGTGTATGGGGTATGCACGCCCGGGCTGCACTATTACTGGCGGCGGCGTGAAACTAGACGACATTGAGGTGTTGAAGCTCGGCTTTCTTGAGCGACGCCGGTTCCGGGGTACGGATGTATCTTATGTTGCACAAAGTGCGGCGGCTTCGTTTAACGCTGCGCTTACTATCACCCGACAAGTCATTGAGACTCCTCTCATTAAGAACCTGATGAGTGCGAACGAGGCTATGGAAAAAGCGGTTTCGCTTTACCATGAACTCGACTTGCCAGAGCCTGAAGCGATCGGCCGTCGCTATCCACATCAGGTGAGCGGAGGACAGTTGCAGCGTTTGATGGCAGCGATGGCGATGATCTGCGACCCCAAGTTGTTGATACTCGACGAACCAACAACAGCCCTCGACGTAACCACACAAATCGAGGTCCTGCAGGCGTTCAAAAAACTGATCCGGGACAAACATACCTCGGCGATCTATGTCAGCCATGACCTTGCCGTGGTGGCGCAGGTTGCAGACGATATTCTGGTGCTCAAGGACGGCGTGATGATTGAATACGGCCCCGCTGAGCAGATCATTAACGAACCTTCACAGGATTACACGCGTGAACTCATCTCTGCGGCGCACATCATGCCAAAAAGTATGCCGAAGCCGCGCCCGCTGATAATTCAGACCGCGCAGAACGCCACGGCCCAGCCGCTGCTGGTAGTCGATGGCGTCACAGCCGGTTATGGACAGAATCATCAGTATCTGGCTTTGCATTCTGTCTCTGTAGAGGCCCATGTTGGGCGCACCATTGGCATCATTGGGGAATCCGGGTCCGGTAAAACAACACTGGGACGGGTCATTTCCGGCCTGATGGGGAGCAAACAGGGCGAGGTTCGCCTTGACGGAATACCACTGGCCGACAGTATTGCCAGGCGCAGCCGGGCTGAGTTGCGCTCCGTGCAGTTCGCCTTTCAAATGGCTGACGTGGCGCTTAATCCGCGCCACCGTATTCGAAAAATACTCGGCCGGCCGCTAAAGTTCTACTTCAACATGAGCGAAGGCGAGGTAGGCCATCGCATTGATGAAATTCTCGACACTGTCGAGCTCCCATCTTATTTTGCTAACCGGTTTCCGCGAGAACTCTCGGGAGGAGAGCGGCAGCGCATCAATTTGGCACGTTCCCTGACCGCGGAGCCCAAGCTAATAATCTGTGACGAGATCACCTCTGCGCTCGACACCATCGTGGCGGAGGCGATCCTGAAACTTCTACGCGAACTACAGGAACGGCTCAAGGTTGCCTATGTTTTTATTTCGCACGACCTTTCAACTATTGCCAAAGTAGCGGATACGATTGCCGTGATGCGGCGCGGTAAGATTGTTGAATATGGATCGACGGTAGAAATTCTCACGCCACCACATCACCGCTACACCGAGTTGCTGCTTTCCTCGGTCCCGGATCTCAGGACCGATTGGCTCGACACTATTGAGACACGGCGAGCTGCTGCACGGATTGCAGCAGCTGGTTGAGATCATTTAATTACCCGATCAATCAGCAAGAGCATGAAGTCGGAGAAGATTGGAACACCATCGGAGAGTGACTGGGCTGTTGCAGTCAGCAAACCTGGCGTGATCTCCCCTGACCTGCCACTCAATGAGCAGGTGTACCAACGGCTCAAGTGGGCCTTGATAATTGGTGATTATGAGCCCGGCGATTCGGTGTCGATACGCCGGCTTGCTAGTGAACTTGAGATTTCCATGATGCCAGTGCGAGAAGCTTTGAAGCGACTGGCCTCCGAACGTGCTTTGACGTTTTCAGCGAATCGATCGTTTCGTGTCGCCAAACTGAATCCAAAGCAGATCTCTGATCTGTTCTTCGTGCGGTCATGCCTGGAGGGTATTGCTACGGAGCTGGCGGCACCACACCTTACTATGCAGCAGATCGACGACCTTGCGCAACTTGCGGTGCAAATGAATGAAAGCATTGAACGAAGCGATATGCGGGAGTATCTAATCCACAATTACACTTTTCATTTTACGATCTATACCGCTGCAGGAAATGCTGAACTTGTTTCCATAACAGAAAGCCTCTGGGCCCAGACTGGCCCATTTCTTGCTGCTGGAGTGCGCACTTTTGGATTAACGCGGGATTGGCGACACTTGCACATGGACGTTGCCGGTGCTATTCGTGCGCGAGATGGTGCGCGGGCCCGCCAGTGTATAGAACAGGATATCAACTGGGGAACAAAGGCGTTCAAAGATATGGCGAACAGTGTGCAAAATGACGCCACGGAAACTGAGCGCTGCAATTAACCGCCACTATAGAATCGATGCCGTGCTGCATCCCGTTGTGACACAGTCGTGACAAACTGGGCTTGAGGTATGCTGGTAACCCCAATAGGATTGGAGTCAGAAAACTATCTGTCGCCCCAGTTGAGATGGAAAAGTTGACCATAGCCATCAATAGCGTCGTCAATTCCGGCACGGCGCAGGCAATCCCACATCATGGCCTGGCTGGATCATATAACTGGTTTGCCGGCGGCGTCTTCTATCTCCTGCAAAACGTCGAGCGTGCGAATGCCGCCACAGCTGAAAAAGATAGCATCGGCGTCATCGCGGTCTATGCTCAACGCAAAATCGCGAAGGTATGACGGCGTGATG
>MPMB02201804.1_pt1 | contig 10345 bp, 8 predicted proteins | sample 1617371 | NCBI WGS metagenome assembly MPMB02 (sample SAMN05944808, study PRJNA350692) | marine metagenome | biome: marine; feature: ODZ; material: water; isolation source: 300 m water sample filtered on 0.2 um supor filter | place: Pacific Ocean | collected 2012-04-08 | depth 300m m
AAAAACTAAAAATAAATTTATTTAATTCAAAGTTATAATATTTTATTTAAAATCAAAAAAGTTTTACACCTTATTTAATACCTAAAGTTTATAAAATGAAAATATCTCAATTTTTGGGGCTAGCGTTTATTCCACCAGTTTTTTATTGATTTGTCTTCAAGGTTTATAACTTTTATTTGTTTTAATAAATTTTGCTAATTCTTTGTGAAACAAATAAGATCAAAAGGAATCATCAAGTATCTTTTTGTCACAAGACACAAAGTATTTACATAATCACCATTATACTTGTCCTTCCCTTTTACACAGCAAACATTTATTTTAGATGTAATGTTTGTTTATTTTTCTAATAACAGAATCCAAATCATCATTTACAATGAATGTTTTCTGATTTTTGTACCATTCAGACCTCCCTTCATTAAGTTTCGAGCACGTAAAAATTTCACAATCAAATGGGGAGATTGCTATGCATTTTTTCCCTATTGATCCTGCAAGATCAATATTTTCTGTTGGGGTAGTAACAACAGCATCCAAGCAATAAATTAGAGATATAACATCGTCAATTTGATTAAATAAATCTATTTCTTCTATTTCAATAATTACATTATTATTATTATTATTAAAAGTTTTTAGTTCAGAATTGTCTCCATATTGTAAATTTACAAAACCAATATTTTTATTTTCAAGCAAAGGTTTTAAATCATTTAAGTGAAGGGATTTTTCGCCACTTTCAACATTAGAACTTTTCCAGGAAATGCCTACGAATTTTTGAAATTTATGTTTTGATAGGATTTCTCTATATTTATAAATTTTATCTTTATTTGGTATCAAAAAAGGCTCACCATCAAAATCATTAATACTTTTTCTAAAATACTGCCCAAGACTACCTGAGAATAAAAATTTATATTTTTCTGCAACTAAGTCATTGATTCTGGAATAATCATTATTACTAATAGATTCAGAATTGCTAAAACTTCTTTCAAATATGTCACCTAACCGTATATCATTTATAAATTTCACTCTAATATTTAAATCCAATACATTTTTATACATAGAACTAAACAATATTTGATCACCCAATCCTTGTTCAGCCACTATTGCTATTTTTTTTTCTTTTGAAAAATCTATTGATGATAATAAACAATTTTTTATTAAATCAGTTAGTTTGTTTTGATATTTTTTTGTAAAAATCCTTTTCTCAAATAATTTCCAAGCTAAGTGATATTTTTTCTGTTTCAGTAAAACATATCCTTTGTTGTAATGATAGTCATGATTATTAGGCTCTAATGAAATTGCTATATCATAATTTTTTATTGCATCATCAAGTCTAGAAATTCTTTTATATAAATTACCTAAATTATAATAAAAATTGGGGTTATTTTCATTTATATGTATAGCTTTTAAAATTAATTTTTCAGAATTTATGTAATCTCCTATTATAAAATAGGCGTATGCCAAGTTATTTAAAACCACCTCGTTGTTTTTTCTAACAAATAAAATTTTCTTATAACATTCTATAGCTTTTAAGGGATTGCCATTGTTAATCTCATTAGTACCTTTGTTGAATAGGTTTGTAAGTTGGTTCTTATTTAATTTTTCCATATTTATTAATTATGCTTATTGCAATTTGTGTATATCAAAAGCTATAATCATCCTCTCACTCCTTGACTTAAAAGGTATTGTTTTATGAAAAAGAGAAGAAGGAAATAAAACAAGGTCACAAACTTCAGGCACGATAGTTATTGTTGGGATATTTTTTATTTTATTAGGATACTCATCTCCGTAAAGACTAAACTCAATTCCTGCTTCATTTTTTTTTATATCAAGAGGTATTTTTAAGTAAACTACACCACTCAACCAACCAGCTGGATGAATATGAGATGTGTTGTATCCTTCGCTTTTAAGTATATTGCTCCAAATATTAAATTGGTATTTTTTTGGCCATTTTTGGATAAAAGTACAGTTCTCATTTTTAAAATTTTCCTTATAATTTGAAATCTTGTCAACTAAAATACTTTGTAACTTTGACAAAGATGTAATTCCCAATTGAGTTAAATTATATACTGAACTACCCCCCACAGTTGTCTTACCAAAAAGTTCCCATGTGAATTTTTTATCTGTTATTTCTTTAATTAATTCTTGCATTTCTAAACTGTCATTTTCCATATTTTTTTTTATATTATTTTTTAGTATAAAGTTTAATGGTTTATTACAAAAAGGATAGGTGTTTCTAATATTGAACTGATGGGATATATACGCAGAAACTGCTGCTATTCGTCTATTGTTAGGATCGTTTTTACTAATGCTGCCAATCAACTTTTGGTACTCTTTCTTTTTGTTTAAGATAAAATAACACTCAAGTATTCTCGAGTTAGTCTTTTCGTGATGAGACAGGGCATAATATGAAAGAGCCTTATCAATATTACTAATATTTTTATAGCATTCTCCTAAATAATAATAAACCGATATGAGTTTTTTATCATGAACTAAGGTTTGACTAAAAAATTTTATAGCTTCTTGATATTTTTTAAGATTTAAATGAACTATACCAAGATTTAAAAAAGCTTCGGCATAATCCTTTTTTAACTCTATAGCTTTGTTTAGTTGTTTGATTGCTTCAGAGTATTTGTTTTGAGTATAAAGTATAAAACCCATATTATTATATGCCTCAGGTAAAACATTATCGACACTTGTTATCTCTTTGAAACACTTAAGCGCTTCTTCGCTTTTTCCTAAATTTTGGTACACTATACCTAGATTAATTTTTGCAGATATAAAATGAGGATTAATTTTTAGCGCTTTAAAAAAATTACTTTTAGCGATCTCATATTCTTTTTTTTTAAGAAATATCGTTCCTCTTAAATTCAAAAGTACATCCGATGAAGGAAATTCAAGTAAAAGGGACTTTACTTTATTTTGAGCTAATTCAAGATCACCATCTTTAATTAAAGAAATAATTTCGTTAACTGAATCATTATTTAAATTACTCACAATTTTTCTATAGCTCTATATCTTTAAAAAAAATTTTTCAATTAATGCGTTTTTAATTTCCAATATCACGCTTTCCCATAAATTTATTTTTTTTTGCCTAAATAATCTAACATCTTTATACCAAGTTGTTTTAGAACCTTTTAACCCCCATCTAAAATCTGGGACATACGAAAGCATTATCCAAGTCTCCTTTTCCATAGTGGCTGCAATATGTCCTATGTGAGCATCCACACATATAATTAAATCTAAATTGTCTATAATTGCCAAAGTATCTTCAAAAGGATTTTTATCCACACTATTATCACAGAAAAAATCAGTTAATAAATTTTTATAATTATTAAGTTTGATCTGATCCCTTCCTTCATTTTTTTGTAATGAAACAAATTCAATATCATCTAATTCAAACAAAGGTTGCATTTTTTTTAGAGGAACGGATCTTTTATGATCAGAACGATGAATCTTACTTCCTTGCCACATAATTCCTATTTTAATTTTTTTTGATTTATTGAATTTTCTTCTCCAATTTTCTTTAAGATCATAATTTAGGTGAAAAAAATTATATGAACCAGGTTTCTCTTTCTCATGCCTGAAGACATAAGGCAAACTCATAATAGAAATGTAAAAATCTACTTTTTGAACATTGTCTATGTTAGTTATAATCTTATCTATCTTAGATATTTTACAAAACAAAAACTTTAAATTTTTTTTTATATATAAAACAATATTGGTATGATTCTTTTTTATTAATTGGATGTATCTTGCAAATTGAACAGCATCTCCAATACCCTGTTCATCATAGATTAATAAACTTTTATTTTTTAAGTTAGAACCGTCCCATTTTGTAAAGCTATTTAATTTTTTTATTTTTTTATTTTTTATAGATCTGTACTCATATTTCCCCCAAGCTGAGCTTGTGGGGTTTGTTAGCAACATTATTAGGCTTAAATTAAATTTTGCTTGAGAAAAATTGTGATCTAAATCTATAGCTTTATTGTGGCACTTAATCGCCTCATCAAATCTAGCAATTTCTGTATATGCGTTTCCCAAATTATCTAAATTATATTTATTTAAAGGATTGATTTTTAAAGATCTTTCATAATAGTTTATAGCTTCATTATATTTATGCTGATTGGTATAAAGAATGCCAAGGTTATAAAATAATTCAGATGAATTATTATTTATTTCTAAACCACGCATATATGCATTTTCAGCATCAGAGTAATTTTGTAATTCTCGATAGATATTGCCTAAATTTATATAGAAGCCTATTTCTTTAGAATCATTTGCAATAGCTTTTATAATATATTCTAAAGCCGTATTAAAATTTTTTAATTGGTAATAAGCAAGGCCTATAAGATTTAAAATTTTCGGATGATTTGGTCGGTGTAAAAGAATTTTTTCAAATTTTTTTAGAGCAATTTTAGGTTTTCCATCATTTAAATTAGATACGCCTTCGCGTGAAAGTTTGTTTAAGTAAGTTTTTGTATCATCTTTATGCATATGAGTTTTAATGAAAATTAAATTATATGAGTAAAAAAAAGAGTAAACATAAAGATATAAAATTTATCGATAAATCCTATAATTTTTCAATAATAAAAGATGATGGGCAAAACTCATTTGAGGAGACAATTGAAATTATTAGAAATCTTGATTTGGTAATCACAATATGTACATCTGTTGCTCATTTATTATATACTATTGGCACAAAAACGTGAATCTTGTTGTTCTATAATGCGGATTGGAGGGAGATGGTTCACAAATACAAATTCTTTCCCTTTGCATAAAAACACATTGTTATTTAGAAAAGATGAACTTAATGAATGTGAAAGTATTTTTGAAAAAATTAAGTAAAAACTCACCTTGGATTATAAATCACAAAATCAATAAATATTATTTTTTTAAAGATAAATTTATATTATCAGTCAGCTTTTTTAATTCTCCCTTATAAATTTTCCACCTATCAATTGAATTTGAATAAATTTTGTTTCTTATTTGATGATCGCTAGAAGTTCTTACAGGCCTGATAGTTTTGTGAAAATTCATACATTTATTTTCCCATTTCAAATTGCAATAGTCCAATAATTTTTTTGTTTCTTTTTTCTGGTTATGTATAAAATCTTCATATCCAATTTCATAAAAACAATCAGGTAAAATCTTTTTCCAATGATTCATTATGTCAATATATAAATTAAAAAAAATACCAATCTCCGACAGTTTAAATGAATATTCATTTCCCTTGGCAAAAAAATTTTGTTGAAAAACTGAAAGACATGTGTCCATTGGATTACGCTTACAGTGAATAATTATTGCGTTTGGTAGAATCAATTTAATTAAACCAAGCCATCTAAAATTTAATGGTAGCTTATTTATTATGTATTTTTTATCAGGAGATATTTCTTTAATTTTTTTAATATAATAATTGCCAGCATTAAAAAAATTTTTTTTAAAAAAAGTTTTAGAATCAAATAATGTTTTTCTATAAATAAAAAATTTATTAATTGTATCATCAAGATAGTTTATTTCTCCAGCCCCAAACACTTTAGAATGACTTGCTAATACCTGTTCTATAAGAGATGTTCCAGATCTTGGCATCCCCACTATAAATATCGGTGACATATCTTTCGCGCCACAATTCTTAAGTTTATTGTTTACAAATTTGTTAAACGTCCTTTTAATATTGTTGAAAAGATCTATGTTATTCTTTGATGAATATTTAATAGTCGAGCGTTTTAAAAAATTTGCCTTCTTATAATAATAAAAGGATTTCTTATGATCTCCCTTATCATCCAAAGCTTTCCCAAGAGCAAAATATAAGAATTCTTTTTTTTCTTCATTCAATTTTGTGGATTTAGAGAGAATTGAAAGCTTTTTAAATTGTTCATTATCATCTTTATAGTTTAGCAATTTACTTATGTTGAAATGTGCTTTTGTATTAATTGGATTACTTTTAATTGCATATAAAAAATTTTGTTTTGCATCTATAAAATTACCATAAGCCATATTAATTAATCCTAAGTTATTGTAAGCTTCATCATGTTTAGGGTTAATTTTAATAGCATCTAAAATATTTTTTTTTGCTTTATCCAGCGAACCTAAATAATAATATAAATAACCTATGTTGCATGAAGCATCAGCATCTTTCTTTATCAGTATTGATTTATTATAAAATTCAATTGCTTTATCAAAATCCTCAAGTTCAGTTAAAATTAGACCTAGGAAATATAGCGTTTTGGCATTAGAAGAAATTCTCAACGCTCTAAGAAAATAATTTTTTGCAGTTCTGTAATTTTTTAAATCTAAATTAATTACACCAAGATTATTTAATGCAACTGTGTTAAGAGGATTTATCTTTAATTCCTTATTAAAAAACTTCAATGCAGTTTTTGCCCGATCAGTTTTAAGATATATTAAACCCAGGCTAGAAAATAGATTATTTTCTATTTTGTTTTGTTTGATTAATAATTTGTAGCCTTTTTCTGCATTTATTAAATCGCCATATTTTTGAAGTTTTAAATAATATCCAAAATTCATAGAAAGTTACTCTATTTTATTCAATTAATTTAAGTCCATAGAGATTATTATTGTTTAGAGTTTTATTTTTTGCATAAATTTTAGATAAAAGAATGTTTTTTAAAATTCTTTTGTAGTGAGAAGAGTAATTTTTTCTACCTGACCTAATATTTGGGTGGCATCTTATGATATCATATAGATATTTTTGATCAATTTTTTTTATACTTACGTTATTCTTAGTCATAAAATTTATTAATGTCTAAAAAATCTATAATTAGAAAAATAAAGAGGAAGCCCATAAGAATTCGCACATTTAATTGTTTTATCGTCGTTAACAGATCCCTTTGGTTGAATGACAGATTTACAATTATTTTTTATTAGTAATTTAAGATTGTCTGTAAACGGGAAGAATGCATCTGAAGCAGCCACAAAACCAATCTTTTTTTTATGATTGCTAGTTTTCATAAGGGATAGTTTAGTAGCATCAATCCTGCTCATTTGACCAGCTCCAATTCCAATAGTTTGTTTGTTTTTTGCAAGTACAATTGAGTTTGATTTAACATGTTTGCATACCCTTAATGAAAAAATTAAATCTTCTAATGTTTTTTTTGAAGCTTTTATATTACTTACGCAATATATATTTTTTAAATTAATTTTAGATAAATTTTTGTCTTGAAATATATAACCAGCATTGATTGATTTTATATCTTGTTTTTTATCAATTAATAAATTTTTTCTTTTAATTATAATTAATTTTTTCTTTTTGCTAAAAATTTTAAGTGCTGGTTTTGTAAAATTATTTGCAATAATAATTTCATAAAAATTATTAGACATTTGTTTTGCTAAATTCAAAGTAACTAATCTATTCAAAGCTACTATACCTCCAAATGCACTAATTGGATCTGCTAGATGAGCTTTTTTATATGCACTTAATATGCGTTTACATGACGATACCCCGCAGGGATTATTGTGTTTTATAATTATACACGTAGGTTCACTAAATTCATTAAGGCAATTAATTGCTGAATCTATGTCAAGAATATTGTTATAACTAATTTTTTTACCCTGCAAAATATTATCAAGAAATGTATTTTTACTTTGATTGTTATAAAAAAATGATTTTTGATTGGGATTTTCACCATATCTTAAAGTAATTTTTTTATGATTTCTTATTTTAAAATGATGAGTTTTGTTTTTGTTAAGCCAGTTTGATATAGTTGAATCATATTTAGCAGTAGTAGCATATGCCTTTTGAGCCATTTTTTTTCTAAAATCTAAAGTGGTAAATCCTAAATTTCTATTCAATTCATTAATTAAACTTTTATAATCTTCAATATCACATATTGTTGTGACAAATTCGTGATTTTTTGAGGATGATCTAAGTAAAGCTGGACCCCCGATATCAATCATTTCTATACATTTTGAAAAATCTGAAGTTTTTTTTATAATTTTTGCAAATGGATAAAGATTAACTATTAAAAAATCAATTATCGGAAATTTTAATTTATTAAAAGATTTAACATGTCTGTTTATTTTTCTATTAAACAACAAGGATGCATGGATATTTGGATGCAACGTTTTTACTCGACCATCTAAAATTTCTTTAAATTTTGTAACATTTGACACAGACTTGCAAGGAAATCCTAAAGATAAAATATGTTTAGCGGTTGAGCCCGTAGAAATAATTTTTATATCATTTTTAAAAAATGAATCACATAAGTTTTTCAGACCATTTTTATTGTATACAGAAATTAAGGCAAATTTTTCTTTCATCATAAATTACTTTTTAGTAATAGACCAAAACCGCGTTTGTTTTGAAGCATCAGAATAACCGGATATAACAATTTGTTTAGTTTGTTCTATTTTTTTTCCATCTTTTATATAAATACTATCTTCAACTGATAATTTTGTTTTGGATGAAAAAATCCACGACTGCCCTCCTTTTGTCTTGATTAACACATTTTTTCTATTATTAGTAAGTAAACACGAACAATCAGGGGTTAAGTGAAATCTAACATTATAAAGAATTTTTTTATTATATAATTTTGTTGTAATTATCGTGTCCTCCCCTTCAATTTTGTTAAATTTTTTATGAATCTTAATTTTTCTTTTGATGATTTTGTTAAAATTTTTAACATATCCATCATGACTTCCAGTCCAAATTAGACTATCTTCGTTTTCACTATTTTCAAAAATAATATTTGTAGGTATCCTTTTATATGATTTTTTTTCAACCAACTCACTTATATTTGTATTTGCTACAATAATAGTTGAATGAGCAGCGCTATATCTAAAATAATCTGGTCTTTTAACAAATCTTTTTTCTATCGATCCACAATTGGTAATAATTTTTTCATTATCACAACTTAATTCAAAACTTAAAGTACTTGCATGAAGATTTTGATTAATCTCTTTATTTGAAGGTTTAACAACATCAAAAAATATTTTAAATTGATTGTTTGAATAAACAGCAATTCCATTTTTAATATTTTTAAGATTTTTTAATTTAATATCTTTTGTTAAATTAATTATTTTGACTATATTATTATAATTTGCGCTACTTGATCCATTAAAAAGAGCAATAGAATTATCTTTATGTAATAAATTTCCAAGAACAGATGTCATGTTGAAAATTTGATATTGAATTGAATCAGGAACTTTAATTTTAAAAAACAAAAATATATTTTTAATTTCATATAAATTATTTATAAATTCAGCTTGATGTGAAGGGTTATTAGATCTGTGAAAACCATTTTTATCAATTTGTGCTCGCATTTGTTCTTTCAGCAAATAAATTATGGTACTAATATTTTTATTATGTATTAATTTAAAAAGTAAAAGAGTTTTTATCATTTCAATTGAAATATTTTTTATTGAAACCCTAAATTTGTTTAATAAATCTAAAATTACAAAATGCTCTAATATGATTTTTCTAAATAATATTTTTTCATCATTAGTTGAAGATATCGCATAAAAATCATAGTTATAAATTAGATTAATTAATCTTCTGCTTGTGAATATATCATTCCAAACAAAAGTGTTTTTTGAATATCTTTTATTATGCCAATTAATAATTTGTTTTTTTGCTATTAGAACACACTCACTGCCGCCTATGTTTTTTGCAGCTATTAGTCAATCAAAACTGTGCTAACTTTTTCTCTCTTCTTCGTAAAATTTAGAATTAAAATATTTTTTTGAAAAAAAAATTTTTTTTAAAAATAATAAATCCTCAAATATAATATTCTTGAAATCATAGTTATAATTTTTTTCAACAAGTTTTTTCTCTCTAATCCTTAAAATAATGCTATTTAGTAAAAAAAATCTGCAAATATGAAATAAAAAAAATTTAAGCATTTTTTTGTAATTGTGCTGCAAAAAAACCATCTATTAATAATTTTTTTCTAAAATTCATTGGGTAAGTTTTAAAAAAACCTTTTTCATTTATTAGTTCATTAATAAAACGATTTTTTGAAAAAAATTTTAACAGACTAAAATTTTTGTTTTCATTTAAAAATCTTTCGATTTGATTATCTCCCTCATTGCTTAAAAAAGAACAAACCATATAAATAATAATACCATTATTTTTTACTAAATTTTTTGCCTTATTAAGAAACTTGTATTGAATTGAAGTGATGTATTGAAAATTAGGAGAGAAATGCCTGTAAAAAATTTCAGGATTTCTCCTAATGGTTCCAATTGAAGAACAAGGCGCATCAATTATAACGATATCAAATTTATTTTTTGAATTTATTTTTAAACTATCTTTATTTATCACCCCATTATTAAAATTCAAACGACGAAGATTTTCTTTCATTATGGACACTTTATTTATATTTTTATCGTAAGA
>MPMB02068303.1_pt1 | contig 10344 bp, 10 predicted proteins | sample 1617371 | NCBI WGS metagenome assembly MPMB02 (sample SAMN05944808, study PRJNA350692) | marine metagenome | biome: marine; feature: ODZ; material: water; isolation source: 300 m water sample filtered on 0.2 um supor filter | place: Pacific Ocean | collected 2012-04-08 | depth 300m m
CCAGCAACGTTGATTGAAATAATAAAAAATATAATAAAAAATATAAATATAAATTGAAAAAAATTTCTAAGTAAATTTAATTTACAATTTTTAAGGAAGTATAAGTAGATAAATATTAATAAATATAAAAGAATAAACAAAAAATTATATATTCTTAAAGAAATAGGTAAAATGGATATTAATAATAAAATATTACAATTTAATATTAAATTAAAAGAAGCAATATCTAAGCTAAAAAAATTTTTACTGATCAATATTTTTGAATTTAAAATATTAAAAGGCACAGTAATTATTAGTGAAAATAAAATAAAGCTTAAAAATATTTGCGACAGTTCAATCATTTTTATTTCACATAATAGCAATTATTAATTTGATCTATGATCTGAAATTCCTCTAAAATATATTTATTTTTTACATTCAAATGAATTTTTAAATCTTCGATTTTAACAAAATCTTTGCTTTTAATTTTAAAATATAATTTTTTTTTATTCAAATTTAGATTTTCATTAAGTATATCTAATGCGAATATTAATTTTTCATCTAAGAAATTTTCAATATTGAATTGTCCAATTATTTTTTCATCTTCAGATTCGTCAATCGTTAATATATCTAATTTCCAATTGATTTTTTTTAAATCTTTTGAATTATTTAATATTTCTAAACTATTAATTTGATCAAATTTATCAGAGAGAAAATAAAAATCTTTATCTCTTAGCTGGAATAAATTATTACTAATTTTTATTAAATTTATTTTAAATTCTGGACCCGGATAATTGAGTAATATTATTTTTTTTGAGTTCTCATTTATTATTTTTGTATTAATAATTGCCCAATTTACATTTGGTGTGTGAATATAATTAATAATTTTAGGATTATCATTGATTTTATATTTTTTTTTCAGGTAAAATAAATATCCAATACTTTCATCAGAACAAAATCCATAAGTTTTGACTATTCGATTATCATATTTGAATAAGGTAACATCAACCAGGTTTCTGAAGAAATTAGTGTTTATTGCGCAAACAATTATTAAAATAAGCAGTACTAGTAATTGTGATTTTTTATTATATCTAAACATCTATGTATACAATCTTTCTTTGATTTTCTCTGAAAGTCTAATTGCTAATTGAATAATTGTAAAAGTCGGATTTGTATAACCACTAGTTACAAAATTAGAACTACCGCTTATATAAAGGTTATTAATGTTATGTATCTTTAAATTTTTATCAACAACCGAATCAAACTTATTCACTCCAATCCTAGTACCTCCCATGTGATGATAAGCACCCATGGATTCAAATTCTTCCAAATTATAGATTTTCTTTTTAATTGCTATTCTTCCAAGATTTTCTTTTATACATAAATTTCCAAATTCTTCTAAAAATAATTTTGCGGTTCTAAGAGTTTCTTTAGATTTTTTATAAAATAATTTTATAGTTGGAATCTCAAATTTGTCTTTTTTATTATCTAAAACAATTTTATTATTTTCATTTGGATCTTCTTCAAGATGCATAAAAATATTTCCACATTTCAAATCTTTATTAAAAATCATACGAGCTATTTTTTTGCCATATTCTGGAGCTACACAAAGAATATCTTTTATTATCTCCTTATATATTTTTGTATCTTCTTTAGCATTCATATATATTGCTGCGCTTAATATTTTTTTTTTAATTATTAACTCCCTTCTTGAAGAAAAATGAAGTGGACCATCATATTTTAAAAAATTATCTTTAAGTTTTTCTTCCATTTTTTTTTTATTAATTATTCCTGCTCCAGCCAATACCCATGGATGATTCATCCAATATTTTCCTATGGGTAAGCTATTATCAATGAATCCCGAATTTTTTTCCTTTGTCCAAAGTAAAAGTCTAGAGTTTTCAATGCCTCCGCAGGCTAGAATAAAATATTTAGCTTTTATTCTCTTCCTTGATTTTTCAGCTATACATTCAGCATAATCTGTATTGTTATTATATCCAACTAGATGTGATAATTGGGTATTTAAAACTAATAATATATTATTCGTTTTTTTTATATGGTTTTTAAATTTGCTTGCGAATCTAACTTTTGAGTACTGAAATTCTATTTGATTAAAATACTCATTTAATGATGATTTTCTAAATTGATTATTGATATTTAGTATTTCACAAGTCCTTTTTAAATAAGGATTTAGATCTTGGGCTTTTAAAGGCCAAAGTTCCAAATTATAATGTTCCATAGGTTTCGACCAACCTCCCCAATGTCCCGAGGTTCCTCCAAATTGTCTTAATCTGCTTGATGATAAGTCTGTAATTGGATCTCCGATTGTTTTACCTTTAAAAAATTCTTGCGACGTTGCACTATAAACTTCATCTCCCGCTTCTACTATCAAACATTTAATATTTTTTTTTTCTAACTCCAATGCTGTTGTAATCCCAGCTGGACCACTTCCAAAAATAACTACAGGAAAATTATCTAAATTGACGTTATCTATATTTTTTAAAATCATTAATCATCATGACTTAAATACCAGACAAAACTTTTATTTTTTTTCAATTTTATTTTATTAAAATAGGGAAAAAAAAATTCAAATTTTGTAATGGATAAAATTGATAATAATGAAAAAGAAGTTTTTAAAAAATTTCTTCTAAATATCTTCATCTCATAATTTTTATCCAATTTTTTAAACAGTTCTTTTATATACATAAAGATTTAATTATATTAATTCCAATAATTGTAAAGTCGTTTTAATTATTTTGTATACCATTCAATTGTTTTGCAAAGGCCTGAATATAAATCATACTTCTTTTTAAATCCTAGTTTTTTTATTTTAATAATGTCGGGACATCTATTTTTTGTACTACCCGCTGCAATTTTTTTTTTATTTATTATAATTTTTTTATTAAAATATTTTGAAATCATGCGTGCAAGTAAGTCGATTTTTATTTTTTCTTCTGTTCCTATATTATAAACATTTAAATGTTTACCTTTCCTAAGAATCAGATCAAATGCATTTACAAAATCATCAATAAAAATAAAAGACCTAGTTTCCTTTCCTGTTCCGCGTATGCTAAAATTTTTATTTTTAAGTTTTTTGAATCTGCAAATAAATTCTGGGATCACATGATCATAACCCATATTTGGTCCATAAACATTATGGGGCCTGAAGATTATTAGTTTTTTAAAAAATTTTTTCCCATAATGAACTCCCATTAATTCTGTTAATATTTTTCCACCTCCATAAGAATATCTTGGATTATAAATATCAGGTATTTTTAGTGATTCTTTTTCATTTGTGGGAATTCTTTTGGGTGTTTGGTATACCTCTGAGCTTGAGGCTAGATAAAGTTCCTTTATATTGTTTTCAATGCAACATTCTAAAACATTTACTATGCCTTTGACCGCAATATCTAAAACTTTTACAGGTTCCTTATAGAAATTCATTGTACCATTGACATAGGCTAAATGAATGACAGCATTAGTTTTTTTGAGTGATTTGTTCAATAATTTTTTATTTCTTATATCACCTTTTATAAATGTTACTTTCTTTTTAAAACTTTTAATATTGCTGATACAACCTCTAGAATTATTATCAAAAACTTTTACGTTATAGTTTTTTTTAACTAGAAGTTTACTTATACTTGAACCAATAAATCCAGTTCCGCCAGTAACTAAAAAGGTTTTTGTTTTCATAAGAATAAAAAAATTTATATCTTTTTTTTAACATCTTGAGGGCTTTTTTTTAGCCATGTTGTTTCTAAACCATATAAATACCATTTTAAATATTCAGGTAACCATTTTAAAATCTTAAATCTACTTGATCCCTCACTTCTTTCCTCCCATTGAGATGGCACTTCGTGTATTTTTAATTTTAATCTATTACATTTTGCAAGCAATTCTAACGAATAAGCAAAACCAATTTTTGATTCAACATTTATAGTATTTAACAATTTTCTTGAAAATAATCTAAATCCATTGCTGGCATCTCTAACTGGTATACTGGAAAGCAGATACAAAGTTGAAGATGCTATTCTTACTAAAACTGATTTAATTATTGGACATCCTGTCATTGAACCTCCTTTCATAAAACGACTTGCAACAACAACATCGTTATTATTCTTAAAAGAAATATACATTTGATCTATAATTTTAATATTTAAAAAATCGTCTGCAGGATAAACGATTACACAATCAGAATTTCCATAGTACAATCCAGCTTTTACTGCTAAACATGGTCCTTTTGACGGATTTTTCACAAGTAGTACTTTAAAGTTAAATTTTTTAATACTATCTTGGTAATTAAAAATATTATCATCTTCCATATCATAACACAAAAGAACTCTAAATTGAGTTTTAATAAAAGTCTGGAACTGATCAAGTAATTTAATTACTTTATCTCCTTCATTATAAATTGGAATAACAATTTCCAATGGAATTTTTTCCATTATTTACTTTTAATTTTTTTAAATAGATTTAAATTCATAGAAGCATCTTTTGCAATTTCAAAATTTAAATCTTTGAGAATATCATTTCTACTGCAAGGCTTTATATTATGTTTAAATTTTTTGTAATTCAGAAAGTCTGATCTTCGTCTTTCTCCAATATTTACTAAACCGACGAAATTAGTTGAAGAAATATTCTTGATTTCTTTAACTAATTTATTAACTTCAATCATAGAAGTAAAAATATCCGTTGCTGCCGTTTCAAATCTTATTTTTGTTTTATCAAAAAATCTTGTTCTAATAATAATATATTTTTGTAACATCTTAACAATGTATTCTGAACAAAGCTTAGTCCAGCCATAAACATTATATGGTTTTAATGAACTATTTTCAGAATAATTGCCCTTGGTTGATGGATAAACGCCATCCGTTGAAATATGTATTAATTTAATTTTTTTTTTGGAAATAGCTTCATAACTCATTATTTCTTTTACCAAATTGAGTGTTCCAAAAACATTTACATTAATAGCTTTATTTGGATTTTTTTCACATTCTTTCATGCGCGCAATGGCAGCACAATTTATAATTAAATGATATTCTTCTTTAAGAGTTTTTTTGATACTTATTCTTTTAAGTAAGTTTAACTTTTTTTTTGGAGGTGCATCTAAATCCTTAAAAATTTTTAACTTAACTATTGAAGATCCAAGAGTACCACCCCCACCAATTAACAAAACTTTTTTATTAACTGTCAATTAAACCCCATATATCGACTAAAGTTTTATTTTTTCTTATTTTCAATTTTTTATAAGCTTTATGTGGGGTTGCTAAAATTATTATATCTGATTTCTCGACCAAATCTTTTTTGGATATATTTTTTTTGCTTTTATAAAATTCATCAGATTGTAATGTTTTGACTCTCCTTAGCCGCAAAAGTTTAAGTAATTTAATAGATAAAGAATCCCTAATATCATCAGTTTCTGCTTTAAAAGTCAAACCAAGCACACCAACAGTTTTCTTTTTTAAATTAAATTTATTTTCTAATTTATTAATAATAAATTTGGGAATACCTTCGTTAATGTGCATTGCTGAATGCCCTAATAAAAACTTATGACTATAAAATGATGAAAGTTGCATCGTATCTTTTAATAAACATGGGCCAGCTGTAAATCCAGATATTGGTATATCGGCATTTCTCATATACCCTTCTCTCATGATATTTCTAATTTTAGAAAAATTCAAATTCTGATTTTGACAAATCATGTAAAATTGATTTGATATTGCAAAATTAATATACCTATAAGCATTAGAGAATAATTTTACAAGTTCTGCCTCTATAACTTTTGTATAGATTATTTTTTTACAGATTTTCTTAAAAAGTTTTCCAGATTCCAATATAGCTTTTTTACTTTTTCCTGAAACCAATTGAGGTAGATCAGGCAATTCCAAAATCAATTTACCTTGAACAATTCTTTCTGGGCAATAACTTAAATTTTTACATTTTTTCTTGATTATTTTATAAATTTTATCACAAATTCCTGGATATATTGAACTTCTAATTATTACAATTTGATTTTTTTTTAAAAATTTTTTCAGCTGATGAAAAAAATTAATAAAAGTTTTCAAATTTGGATTAAGTTGTGTTGTAATTGGAGTGCCAATGCAAACAACTATATATTTACTCTTTAATATTTCATTAAGCTGATCTGTTGCGTGAATCCTTTTTTTTCTAATCATACTATTTAATAATTTTTCGCTATTTTCTTCCAAAAAAGGAATTTGTCCGTTATTAATTTTTTTAATATTAGTTTTATCTTTATCAATAAGAGAAACTTTAAAACCTTTAGAACTTAGAACGAGACCCAAGGGGAAACCAACATGTCCGGCTCCACCGATTATAGAAATATTTCTTTTAAAATTCATAAAAAAAAGTTATTACAATAAGCGTTTAATAATAGAAATATAAAATTATGGACCAAAAATCAAAAACTATAAATAGGTGCCAAATATCTGGTATTAAAGATTTAAAATCAATTTTATCACTAGGTTATTTGCCACCTGTTAACAAATTAAAGAAAATTAACAGCTCATTGCGTGAAGATATATTTTTTCCTTCAGAACTAGTTTTTTCTCTAAGTTCTAATTTGGTACAAATAAATACTGTAGTTAATAAAGAAATATTATTTCCAAGTGAATATCCTTACACAAGTAGTACAACAAAAATTTTGAGAGAAAATTTTAAAGAATTATACAAAGATTGTAAAAAAATTATCAATATTTCATCAAAAGAACTTGTAATTGATATAGGCTCCAATGACGGTAATTTATTAAATAATTTTAAAAATAGTCATCGAGTTTTAGGAATTACACCAGAAAAAATTGGAAACATAGCTATTCGAAATGGAATTCCTACCCTAATAAAATATTTTGATAAACCCACAACTAACCTAGTGCTAAAAAAATATGGAAAAGCAAAAATTATAACCGCGACTAATGTTTTTGCACACATAGAAAATGTTCATAAATTGATGAAAAATATTCTTAAAATATTGGATGAAGATGGAATATTTGTATCTGAATCTCACTATCTGGTGTCTTTAATCAAAACAGTTCAATATGACACTATATATCACGAACACCTAAGATATTATTCATTAAAAAGTTTAGAGTATTTATTTAAAAAATACAATATGGAAATAATTCATGCTAAAAAAATAAATACTCATGGCGGGTCAATTAGAGTCTATGCTGCAAGAAAAGAGAAATTTAAAATTAATAAAAATGTTAAAAAAATTTTAAATTTTGAAAAAAATTTTCTTAATTGGAAAACCTTCAATAATTTTAAAAAAAAGGTAATAGCTTCTAAGTTAAATCTTTATTCAATTTTAAAAAAACTTAAAGAAAAAAATAAAAAAATTTACGGAATAGGGGCTCCATCGCGAGCAACTACTCTAATAAATTACGTTGGTTTAGATGAAAATATTATCGATTGTGTACTAGAAATTGAAGGGTCTTATAAAATAGGAAATTATATTCCAGGTAAAAAAATACCAATACTATCTGAAAAAAAATTGTACAATGACCCACCCGATTTTGTAATATTATTTTCTTGGCATATAGCATCTGAATTAAAGTTAAACCTAAAAAAAAAAGGATTTAAAGGAAAATTTATTATTCCTTTACCTTACCCTAGAATAGAAAGTTAAATTTAAAAATTAATTCTATTACAGATTAAAAAATTATTTCTTTTTTAATAGATAATGATAAAAAGCTGAAATATGAGCCGCACTATTGAACTTATTTTTTATTATTAATTTAATAATTTTTTTTTCGTTGCAACAAATAATTTTAATACCTTTTTCAGGTTTTCCTACTTTAATAATTTGATCTGCATAATAACAAATAATATTATGACTCAATCTTCCTGGATCAGAATATAAAATCAATAATTTTTTAGGCGTTGTTAAAGATTTATAGCCAGTTTCTTCTAATAACTCTCTAGCAGCACTTTTAATGGGCTTCTCACCTTTATCAACCCAACCCATAGGAAATTCATAATTTTTTTTATTTATTGGTTCTCTTTTTTGATGAACTAAAATAAATTTTTTGTTTTTTAATATGGGTACAATAATAACGTTATTGGGGTCCTGAATATAATGATAAAGTTCGTTCTTTTTATATTTTTTATTAATAAGGAATATTCTTGAAGATAGATGTATTTTTTTTTTCACAATAAATTATTAAATTTTATTAAAAACAAAATTAGTATTGATTAAAAAAATATTTTCAAAAAATTTCTTCTGAACATCTTTATTTAATAATATGTACAATGTAAAATAAATTTAAGTCTACCAATTTAATCTTGAATGGAAGAAAATTTTCTTTTATTTGATTATTAAAATTATATCTTATTAGGTTAATTAAAGTAAAAATTGAATTTATATGTTCGACTGCATTAATATATTCATATTCTTCCTTGGAGACATTATATGTTCTCCTAACAATAAAATATTTAATGAACAATCTACCTAATCTCCAAAATAATCCCGGATCTGTTGGCAAAGATATTGAGAGCACCCCGCCTTTTTTTAATTTACTCACCATTTCAAATAAAAATTTTTCTGGTTCATTTACGTGCTCCAAACACTGTGAGATAATTATTCTATCAAAGAAATTATCTTCGAATGGCAAATTTACTCCATCGTAAGAATAAGCTTTAACATTTTTCATTCTTTTGTAAAATTCTAATGCAGCATTTGATGTTTCGGCTATGAAATATTCGTCATGCTCATGCTTTAAATAATCTATGTGGGGAGCACTGCCAGCTCCTACTTCCAAAACTTTAGAGTATTTTTTCTTTCCATTGAACTTTTCAAGTTCTCTATGAGAATATCTCATAGCAAATCCAAGCAAACCAGTATATAAGTGAGTGTTATATTTTGCGTCTAGTTTTTTAAATTCATCTTTTTTATACATGAAGATTTGATTATATTAATTCAGATAATTGTAAAGTTATTTAATATGATAGAAAAAAAAATAAAATTTTTTTTATTATATATTTTTCAAGGTTTTCTGAACATATATATATCTTCTAAATCGAATAATTTATTCTTTACAAATTATTGTCTAGAATAATGATGAATAAATAAAAATGTTAAAAGATAAAAAAATTTTAATTACCTATATTTTTTTTGGTCTATTTTTAACAGTTTTTATTTTAGGTTTAAAAAACATATCTTTTACAGATAACAATTGGTTATCTTCAATTGATATGACCCAAGATCTTGTATCTTGGTATTATTTTAAAAACGATGTATGGAGGTTTCCAGTTGGAATGAATCCAAATTATGGTATTGATGTTGGCAATTCCATAGTCTTTACAGGGGCAGTTCCAATTTTAGCTATAGTTTTTAAAATATTTAAATTTATTTTACCTCAAGATTTTCACTTTTTTAATATTTGGTATTTTCTATGTTTTTTTCTTCAATCCTTTGTTTCATTTTGCATTGTAAAATATTTTACTAAAAACTCTACTTATGCATTTATTGCCAGTTTATTTTTTTTAACTTCACCAGTGTTTATTACTAAACTGGTTACGCATATGTCTCTGGCAGCACATTGGATCATTTTATTAAGTTTTTTTATTGAAATCGTAATTAAAAAGAAAAATAAATTAATTTATTGGACGCTATTAATTACATTATCATCATTGATTCACTTTTCATTAACAATAATTATTTCAATAATTTTTATTATTTTTTCTTTGGATCGTCTCATAGTATCAAAAAATATAAAATATTTTTTTTATGAAATCTTTTTTTCATTTTCAATTGTAATTTTCATAATGTATGTGTTTGGTTACTTTGAAATTCCTGTAATCGATAGTTTAGGTTATGGATACGGATACTATAAACTTAATTTAGCAAGTATTATTAACCCCCAAGTTTTTGTTCCTAAAGGATCTTTTTTATGGTCAAACTTTCTACCACCAATTCTAGTACATGCAGGAGAAAGTTTGGAAGGATTTAATTATCTAGGCTTAGGAGGAATACTCCTACTTTTTATTTTAATTTTTTTGGTAATATTTAATTATAAAAAAATAATTAAAACAAAATTAAGACCTTATTTGTTGATTTCTATTTTATTTACGATAATTGCCTTAACAAATAATATAAGTTTTTCGAACATTTCATTAATAGAATTGGAATTGCCAAAATATATTTATGGACCTTTAAGTCTTGTAAGAGCGTCAGGAAGACTATTTTGGCCAGTTTATTATTTAATTTTTATCGCATCAATTTTTGTTATTTATAGAAGGTTTTCTGAAAAAATTTCAATAAGTATTTTGTCTTTATTATTTTTTATCCAAATTATTGATATATCTATGGGACTTAAAAATATTTATAATGGAAATATTTTTTTGGAA
>MPMB02155145.1_pt1 | contig 10313 bp, 10 predicted proteins | sample 1617371 | NCBI WGS metagenome assembly MPMB02 (sample SAMN05944808, study PRJNA350692) | marine metagenome | biome: marine; feature: ODZ; material: water; isolation source: 300 m water sample filtered on 0.2 um supor filter | place: Pacific Ocean | collected 2012-04-08 | depth 300m m
CGATGATAAATCCCACCCAGCTGGCGGTCGGATAGAGGAGCAGTCGGCGCGCGGCGCCACCCCGGAACAGGTGGAAGAGCGCCCCGTACAGTGTCGGTAAAATGATAGCGAGCAGGTACGCGGGCGTGGTCATGACTGAATTACCCCCCCACCGAGGCAGATTTCGTCGCGGTAGAACACGGCCGCCTGCCCGGGCGTGATGTCGCGCAGCGGCCGCTCGAATTCCACATTCACTTCGTCCGCGCCAACCGGGGTGATGCTGGCCGAGGCTGGTCTGGCGCGGTAGCGGATTTGCACTCCGGCGCGCAGCGCGCTGCCCGGCGGCTCCCCGCTTATCCAGTTGACATTTCCGGCGCGCAGACGGTTTTTGCCCAGCTCGGCACGGCGGCCGACCACCAGCGTGTTTGCCTCGTGCTTGGCGGCAAGCACGTACAGCGGCTCGGGCGCCGCGATGCCGATGCCCTTGCGCTGGCCGATGGTGTAGAGCGGAAGGCCGCGGTGTTCGCCGATGCGCTCTCCCTGCCGGTTCACAATCGGGCCGGGCCGCAGCGCTTCCGGCGCATGTTCGCGCACATAGCGCCGGTAGTCGTTGTCGGCGAGGAAGCAAAGGTCTTGGCTTTCGGGGCGCTGCGTCACCGGCAGCCCGAAGCGTTGCGCCAGTGATCGCGTTTCGGTTTTGGTGAAAGCGCCAAGCGGAAAAAGCGTGCGCGCCAGCTCGCGCTGTGCGAGCATGCTGAGCGCATACGACTGGTCTTTGCGCGCGTCAACCCCGCGCAGCAATTGATGCTGCGCGCCCTTTTTGCGCACGCGCGCGTAATGCCCGCTTGCCAGATGCGTGGCGCCTATTCGCAGCGCTTTATCGAGCAGGAAGCCCCAACGGATATGGCGATTGCATTCGAGGCACGGGTTGGGCGTCACGCCGGAAGTGTACCCGCCTAGAAAGAACTCGACCACTGCGTGATGGAAGACCGCGCGCGCGTCGAGCACATAAAAGGGGATGTCGAGCAGCGCCGCCACCTGCCGCGCCCGCTCCACCGCGTCCGGCGTGCAACAGCGGTTGTGGCCGTTCCCGATCTGGCCGGGCTCGCTCCACAGGCGCAGCATCAGCCCGAAAACTGCGTGACCCTGCTCACGCAGCAGCGCGGCCGCGACCGAGCTATCCACTCCGCCGCTCATCGCCACCGCCACGCGCTGCCCGTCAATCACCTGCCGCCCTCATTCGCTCGATGATATCGGGGAGCACCGAAACCGTGTGTTCGATGTCATCACTCTCGGTGTGTCGGCCGACGCTTAAGCGCAATGAACCCAGCGCCCAACGCGGGGGCAGCCCGAGCGCGCGCAGCACTGTGGACGGCTCCGGGCTGCCGGTTTTGCAGGCGGAGCCGGAGCTGGCGGCCACCCCGGCCAGATCGAGATGCATGAGCAGCTCGTTGCCGTCGATGCCGGCGAACACGAAGCTGGCGCTGTTGGGTAGCCGGCGGGCGGGGTGACCGGTCAAACGCGAGTGCGGCACCGAGCGCAGCACTGCGCTGATTAAACTGTCGCGTTGCGATTTCATGTTGCGGCAATCCTGTTTTCGGAGTTCCTCGGTGAGCTGCAGCGCGGCAGCCATGCCCACAATCAGGGGCACGTTGTGCGTGCCGGCGCGCCGCCCGGCCTCCTGGCTGCCGCCGGTTTGCGCGGGCTGCAGCGCCGTGCCGCGCCGTGCGTAGAGGAGGCCCACGCCCTTCGGTCCATAAAACTTGTGCGCACCCAGAGAGAGCATGTCCACGCCCAGCGCTTCTACGTCCAGCGGCAGTTGGCTGCCCGCCTGCACAGCATCGGTGTGGAAGAGCGCCCCCTTCTCGTGTGCCGCGCGCGCCAGCGCTGCGATGGGCGCTATCACGCCGATTTCATTGTTGGCGTACATAATTGAAACCAGCACGGTGTCGGTACGAAGCGCGGCGGAAAGGTCTTCGGTAGAGGTCAAGCCATGTTCGTCCACCGGCAGTTCGGACAACTCAAAGTCGTGGCGCTCCCGCAACTGCCGGGCAGTGTCAAGCACGGCTGGGTGCTCCACCGCCGAGACGATGAGATGATTTCCACGCCCGGCCGCGCGCGCTGCCAGCGCCGCGCCGCGCAGCGCAAGATTATCGCTCTCGCTGCCGCACGCGGTAAAAATTATTTCGTCGGCGCTGCAGTTGAGCACGCCCGCAATTTGCTCTCGCGCCGAACTGAGCGCGTGTTCAGCGCACTGCCCCCAGCGGTGTACCGAGGCCGGGTTGCCGTATTCTTGCGCGAAGTACGGAAGCATCGCCGCGACAACCTCGGGCTCCACCGGCGTGGTAGCGGCGTGGTCCAGATAGATTGGTTTTGCCATGCAGCTATAAGCGTGCGGCCGGAACTAGAGTTGAAACCCCTGGCGGGCGGGCACCACTTTGCGCTCCAGATTCTCCACAAATTCAAGTAACCGGCTCTCGAGAGCGTCCCACTCCTCGCTGCTCAAGATATCTTGCACCGCGCTTGTGTCTTTGGCCACGCCGCCAGTGAGAATCTGCGAGCAATCACCGTAGAGCGTGTACCATGCGTCTGTAGGTTTAATGCCCAGTTTGGTGATGCCGGGTACGAACTCGCGCACCACGAACTCGAAATACTCTTGCTCGAGGTCCGGTTTTATGTCCCAGCTAAGGATAAGTTTGACCATGCTCGCTGGCGGTGGCGTCGCCCGCCGGGGACGCTAGCCGCCCTTCGGCTCCAGCACCACCACCTGCGTCTCCTCCGGAAGGCTGGACTTGGCCACCTTCAGGCTTTGCTCGGGCGGCGGCTTGCCGAGGCCCATTTCTTTCAGAAACCGGCTGAGCGGGTCCAGTTTCAGTTTCGTTTTGCTCGTTCTGAAGTGCATCGGCACCACAATAGACGGCTCAATCAGGCTGATTATCTCAGCGGCCTGAGCCGCATTCAACCCCTTCCCGCCGCCGACCGGGACCAGCAGCACGTCCACTGTGCCCAGCGCCTCCACCTGCGGCTGCGAGGGGATGGCGCTCAGGTCTCCCAGATGGCAGACGCTGGCGGAATCGTACTCGATCACATAGGCGGTGTTTTCCGGCGGCGGCTCAGCGCCGTTTTCCGGCTCCCCCGCCGAGGTGCGTACCCCGGTGATGAATGCGCCCCCGATTTCATATTCGCCCGGCCCGGTGATGGCGCGCGCGCCTTTCACTATGGAGAGATTGCTGTGCCCGGGCGCGTCGTGGCTCACAGTGACCACATCCGCTTTCAGGCGCGGGGGCGCGAAACCGATGCTTTTGTCAAACGGGTCGGTGACGATTGCGGCGGCGTTGCGCTCCATCATCCGAAAACATGAATGCCCGTACCATGCGATTTCCATGAGTTGACCCTCTGCCAGTGATTATACCATCGCGGCGTCGGGCGGTTTGCGCACAGAAACCGGTATAATGCCCGCAGGCCGTAGGCGCTCGTCCTGATATGACCAATTCAACTCGGTTTTCGCCTGTGCTTTCTGACGATGACCTGAATCTCTTCACGCAGGGCAATCACACTCGCCTATACGAGAAACTGGGCGCGCATCCGCTCTGGCATCAGGGTGTGGAGGGCGTGGGTTTCGCCGTATGGGCGCCCAACGCGCGCCGCGTCAGCGTGGTCGGTGATTTCAATCAGTGGGATGGTGGTCGCCACCCTATGCGCGTGCGCGGCGCTTCCGGAATCTGGGAGCTGTTTGTACCCGAGCTGCGTGCCGGGGAGTTGTACAAATACGAAATCACTGGAGCGGACGGTTACGGTCCGGTGCTGAAAGCTGACCCGCACGGTTTCGCCTGCGAATTGCGGCCGCAAACCGCTTCGGTGGTGTGCGCGCTGCCGGGCTTCCACTGGGGCGACTGTGAGTGGATGGCGGCGCGCTCTGAGCGGCAGTCTCCCACAGCGCCAATCTCGGTGTATGAAGTGCACCCGGCTTCGTGGCGGCGCGCGGCCGACGGCGGCCTGCTTAGTTATCGTGAGCTGGCGCAGAAACTGGTGCAGTACGTGCTTGAAATGGGCTTCACCCACGTGGAATTGATGCCCGTCACCGAGCATCCCTTTGACGGCTCGTGGGGCTACCAGACGCTCGGTTTTTTCGCACCCACCAGTCGGCACGGAAGTCCGCATGACTTCATGGCGTTCGTGGACAGGCTGCACCGCGCCGGCATTGGCGTCATCCTCGATTGGGTGCCCGCGCACTTCCCCCACGATGAACACGGGTTGAGCTTATTCGATGGCACTCATCTTTACGAGCATGCCGACCCACGCCGTGGCACGCACCCGGACTGGGGCACGCTTATTTTCGATTACGGTCGTTGCGAGGTGGTTCAATTCTTGCTTAATTCGGCCCTGTTCTGGCTGGAAAAGTACCATATCGACGGGCTGCGCGTGGACGCGGTCTCTTCGATGCTTTACCTCGATTATTCGCGAAAAGAGGACGAGTGGCTGCCCAACGAGCAGGGCGGACGTGAGAATCTGGAGGCGGTCGCCTTTGCCCGTCGCCTCAACCAGCTTATGCACGAGCGCCATGCGGGCGTGTTGATAATCGCGGAAGAATCCACCACTTGGCCGAAGGTCACCGGCCCGCTTTCCGAGGGCGGCCTAGGGTTCGATCTGAAATGGAATCTTGGCTGGATGCACGACACGCTCGAATTTTTCGGCAGAGAGCCGGCGCATCGGCGTCACCATTACGACAAGCTCACGTTCGCGCTTCTTCACGCGTTCAACGAGAGCTTTATGCTCCCTTTTTCGCATGATGAAGTGGTGCACGGGAAAGGCTCACTGCTGGCGCGCATGCCCGGCAACCGCCGGCAGCAGTTCGCTAATTTGCGCCTGCTTTTTGCATACATGTACACCCATCCGGGAAAGAAACTGCTCTTCATGGGCAATGAATTCGGACAGGTGCGCGAATGGGATCATGACAACGCGCTGGACTGGGAACGGGCTGTGGCCGACCCGCACCGGCAGCTGAAACGGCTGCTAGGTGACCTAAATCGGTTGTATCGCGCGCAGCCCGCGTTGCACGAACTGGACAGCGAATCGGGCGGCTTTGAATGGATTTGCTTTCAGGACGCGGAATCCGGCGTGCTGGCGTTCATGCGCCGCGCCCGCGACTCCGGCGATTGGCTGCTGGCGGCCTTTAATTTCACACAGACTTCGCGGGATGACCGCTGCATTGGCGTGCCACAGGCCGGGTGCTACCGTGAGCTGCTCAATACCGATGCGGCTATTTATGGCGGCTCCGATCTCTGCAATCTCGGGGTGGTTGCGACCACAGCGGTGGCATGCGATGGCTACCCGCAGTCGCTGGCGCTCACGCTGCCGCCGCTGGGAGCGGTCGTGCTAAAAGCGGAACAGGCCTGAGCAATGAACGGCAGCGCCCCGGCCCACGCTCGCGTGGCGACCCGCCCCATGATGCGGCCGGCTGTGGGCGACATGCGCCTGCTGCTGGCGGCGGCGCTGCTAGCGGCTTGTTCGGGCGCTGGGCAACCAACCGCCCCGGCGTTGCCCACCTTCGTGCCGCCGGGGATGAGTGAAAACCCGCTCGCGCCGGGCGCGGCGGGCACGCCTGCTCCGGGTGGCCCGAAATTGGGCGCGATTGCCAATTACCATTTCGACGTGGTGCTGGATTATGCCGGCCATCGGGTGCAGGTATCGCAGCTGGTGGAGGTAATCAACCCCGGCCCGGACGTGTGGACCGAGCTAGTCTTCTTTTTGCCGGGCGATCTGCAAACCGCGCGATTTACTTTGAGCACGGTGCGCCTGCAAGAACAGGTCGAAACTGCCGGCATGCAGCTTCATTTCACGCCCGATGGCTTTCTCGCCCTCCGGCTTCCACAAGGGCTGAACCCACATGAATCGCGCCTCGTGAGCATCACCTATGGGCTGGAGGCCGCTGAGATCGGGCTGGCCACCCGCCGGCCTGCGGGCGATGTGGGCTACGGGAAGGACGTGCTCCAGTTCATCAACTGGTATCCCCGACTGGTTCCTTATCAACGTGGGCGCGGCTGGGAGCGCTGGGCGCCGACCGATGTGGGCCCCCCGCTGTTGGCCGAGGTGGCCGATTACCAGCTGCAGGTGCGCGCGCCAGAAGGGATTGTGGTTGCCGGCGGTGGCCCGGTGGAGCGCCGGGGCAATGAATGGCAGTTCCAGATGCAGAATGCGCGCAGCATCGCCTTCAGCGCCAGCCCGGACTACGAACTGAAAACCCGCACCGAAGCCGGGGTGACCCTCTACGTTTTTCATCTACGCGAGCATGTCTTCGCGGCTGAGGCCGTGCTTGAGGCCGCCACGCGCGCGCTAGTGCTCTTCAACGACCAGTTTGGGCACTATCCGTACCGCAGCCTGGTCATAGCGCAGGATGCCTACCTCTCCAGCGTGACCGCCGGTGGATTGATGCTGCACAGCGGCCAGGGATTCGAGGATTACACCGGCCAGCCCGACACGCTGCTGATGGCGCTGCTGCCGTTGACGATGGCTCACCTTTGGTGGGGGCAGGTGGTTGGCTACAATCCCATCGCCGAGCCATGGCTGGGGGCCTCGCTCGCCATGTACTCGGAATATCTGTACCTTGAGCGTTACCAGCCGGATATGAAAGATTGGTACTGGCGCGACCGCATTGACTACTGGCATCCGGAGGGCGCGCTTAATCTGACGGCTTATGACCTTGAGAGCACGGAGGGGTTGCTGCAAAACACCTACCGCGCGGGCGCGCGCTTCCTGCATGAGCTGCGCACCGGAATGGGGCCGACAGACTTCCGGCGTTTCACGCGCGACCTGTTCCGCAATGGCGCTTTCAAATTGGTAAGCGGGGATGAATTCTTCAACACGCTGCGGCGCTACGCGGACGAATACCCGCAACTGGTCATCGCGCGTTATTTCGATGAGACCGTGGCCATGCCCACTCTGCCGCCCCCGCTGACCCCGCGGCCCACGCCCGGGCCACCGCCCACCGCCACCCCAACGCAGCGCATGCACGTGGTACAACCGGGCGAAACCTTGATTGGCATTTCAATTCAGTATGAGGTGCCGATGCAGATGATTATTGACCGCAACCATATCACCAACCACGCCACGATCCAAGTGGGCAGCAAACTGGTGATTCCGTATCCGTAGCTACCGCCCTCTCCGGCAGCGAGGCCCCTGTTCCGGCAGCATGCTTTCCCGCACGCGCTGCCACAGCTCCGGGCTGGCGGCTGCCAGCAGCGGGAAATGCGGGCGCGAGTGGTCCTCCGCGCCCGTCAGCGGGAAGGGCGCGGAGCCGTCCAGCGTGTCGATTGCCCCCCCGGCCGCCTCAATCAGCAGCCACGCAGCCGCTAAATCCCAAAGTTTCGGCTCGGAGACGATGCTGAAGAGCGCCTGCCCGCGCGCCACCAAGTACAGCTCGTAAATTGTGGAGCCGAACGTGCGCCGTTTTGCGCGCAGCCGCGGCCAATACCACTGCTCCGCGCCGGCGCTGCACGTGAAGATTGAGTGACGCGCCACTTCGGCGGGCCTGCGCGCGGAAATCGCGCGACCGTCTTCGAACGCGCCCGCACCCGCGCACGCGTGGCAGAGAATGTCGAGCACCGGAAAGTACAGCACCGCCATGGCCGGCCTACCGCGCTCCAACAGCGCGATGGACACCCCCCAGAGCGGAAAGCCCTGGCTGAAGTTGGTGCTTCCGTCCAGCGGGTCAATCACCCAGACATCGGCGTTCTCTTTATGGTGAGAATGGTTCAGTTCCTCGCTGATAATCAGGTCACCCGGAAAGTTAGCTTCAATCTCTGCGCAGATGAAGGCGTCCACGGCGGTGTCGGCCTGCGTCAGTGTGGTGCCGTCCGCTTTGGTTTGCGGCTCGGTGTTGCCGAACCAGTCCAGCAGCCGCTTTCCGGCCGCGCGCGCCAACTCCACTGCAAACGGCAGCGCGGAGTGCTCCGAAGCAGTTCTGCCGGGCGCGGTGGCTTCTGGCGTCATTTGCGATTACGCCCGGATTCAAATGGCTCGGCCATGGCCACGCCGATGGGCCGCAGCGTGTGCAAAATGCGCAGGGTGGAGGCGTGGTGCTCCACCACCTGCGGTAGCCGGCGATAGCAGTGGGGCGATTCGTCCGTGCCTGCGCCGCGCAGCTCGACGCCCTGCTCAGCAACCCAGTCCAGCATCATCCGGCGCGAAACCTTTCCGCCGTGGCGTTTGCCCTTGCGGCGTCTGCCGGCTGCCTGCGTGCGCGACATGATGCGCCCGGCCCCGTGAATAGTGCTGTAAAGAGCGCGCTTGCTTTCATGCGACTCAACCCCCTCGACAATCACAGAGACATCGCCCATGCTGCCGCCGATGAAGCTGCGCTGCCCGGGGTAAGCCGGGGTTGCGCCTTTACGTACCACCCAGAGGTCTGCGCCCCGGTGCCGCTCGCGCCAGGCGAAGTTGTGGTGATTGTGCACCTCTTCCAGGATTTCTGCGCCCAGCAAACGGGCCACGCGCTGGCATACCCAATCTCTTCCGGCGTAGGCGTATTCCCCCGCCAGTTTCATGGCACGCAGGTAATCCTCGCCAAGATTTCCGTTCACCGGCAGCACCACCGGAAAGACGTCATTCGGTTTGCCGCCGCCTTCCTTGATGAAATGAGTGGCCACCCTGTGCCCGAAGCCGCGCGAACCGAAGTGTACCCCCACCCACACGTGCTCTGCGTCGTCCACGAAGAGGTCGACATAGTGGTTTCCGCTGCCGATGCTGCCGAGTTGCGCTGCGGCCAAGCTCTTCAGCGCCGCCAGCGGCTTGAGCCGCCAGGTGGGCTCGTCGAAGAGCGCGTGGTCGACCGGTTGTTTGCTCTTGCGTCCTACCCCAAAAGCCAGCGTATCCCAGATGTCAGTCATTATCGTGCTGATGTTCGCGCGCGCTTCAGCCGCGGGCAGGTCCAGCCGCACGGCTTTGTTTCCGCAGGCGATGTCGTAGCCGACGCCGGAGGGAGAGACCGCGTTCTGATAGGCCAGCACGCCGCCGATGGGCTGTGCGTAGCCGAGGTGATGGTCTGCCATCAGCGCGGCTGTCACCGCGCGGTCATGCTGCAAGCAATTGCGCATCTGCGCAAGCGCGTTCTCCTGCAGGTTGCCCCAGACCGGGATGCCGTCATGCAGCTGGAAAGGCATCGCCGTTTAACCCGGAAACTGGAGCGTGGCCGACGCGTTCACAGTCAGTTCGCGGGCAGCCGGGTGGCGCTTCCAGAGAAAATGCGCGCGCCGGTGTCGTCAAAACCCACCGCCTCGGCCACGCGGATGGAGGCCTGGTTGTCCCCGGCGGTGACATAGAGGGGCTGCACGTCCTTGGTCAAGATTTCATTCGCCAAAGCCGAAACCACGGAGCGCCCCCAGCCGCGGCCACGCGCTTCCGGCGCTGTGGAAACAGAGATTTCGGCGAAGTGCGGCGAGCGCCAGATCACTGCGGCGGTAGAAAGCGCGCGCTGCTCAGAGCGAATCTCGAAGCGGGGCATGCCGTTTTGCCCAGCGCCGGGCTGCACTAGCGCGTTAATTACTGGCCGGAAGCGCTTTGACTCAAGGCAATACACGCGCAGCCTCTCCGCAGCGCTCACCTCTAGATCGCGAAAAGCTACCGCTTCTAGTTCGGGCGGCAGCAGCAGATAGTACGGCCTGCCGGCTATCAACCCGCTCTGAAAGAGCGCGCCGGCGGTCTGCTCAGATGGAGCTCGGGCGGTCACAGTCGGAGTGAAAAGGTCCATCCCGGTCTGTGCCCTCACTAGGAATCCGTCCGCTTGCCCGGCTGCGTCGTTGTGCAAAAAGAGACGAGTGCGTGCCGGGTCGTGGTGCAGTGCGTAATAAGTCGCAATCGCGTCAGCGGGAGAGTGCGCGCTCAGCAGGGTCTGCACGCACGCCCGTTTGGTGGCGAGATCGGGCATGGCGAGGCGAGTATAACACGCTTAAAGTAAGCCGCCGCCGGTAGGCGGCGGACAGAGGCCGGGGAGGGGATCTGTGGTTGGTGTGGTCGGTTGCCCTAGAAGCCCGGTTCTAGAACAACCAGTCTAATGCAGTTGTTGTTGACCTCTTCGCCTGACGCGCGACCGGTCGGCGGCTTGATTGCAGCCATCGTAGCATCTCCTTCCACAACGCGACAAGTGACATTCATCACCTTGTTTCCGGACGCAAATCATGGCCGGATACCTGGCGTTTCTAGGGCGTGCTCCTGTTGAGCATGCGCGGGTAGGGGCTGGTTTCGCGGATATGCTCAATGCCACAGATCCAGGCGACGGTGCGCTCCACGCCGAGGCCAAACCCGGAATGGGTCACGCTGCCATATTTGCGTAAATCCAG
>MPMB02130874.1_pt1 | contig 10310 bp, 3 predicted proteins | sample 1617371 | NCBI WGS metagenome assembly MPMB02 (sample SAMN05944808, study PRJNA350692) | marine metagenome | biome: marine; feature: ODZ; material: water; isolation source: 300 m water sample filtered on 0.2 um supor filter | place: Pacific Ocean | collected 2012-04-08 | depth 300m m
TGCGCGCTCTCGATGGAGTGAATCTCAGCGTCCGTGCCGGCGAAATGCTCTCGATCATGGGGCCATCTGGTTCAGGGAAATCAACGCTGATGGCTATTTTGGGCTGTCTGGACAAACCCACAGATGGGCGCTACTGGTTGGACGGGAGCTACGTGGAGGATCTTCGTGACACGCAGCTGGCCTCAATCCGCGGCAAGAAAATCGGTTTTGTCTTTCAGCAGTTCAACTTGCTGGCGCGCACCAGCGCGCTTGAGAATGTGATGCTTCCGCTTATCTATGCCGGCGTGCGGGGCCACGATAAACGTACTCAGGCCGAGGAAGCATTGGCGCTGGTGGGGCTCAGCGATCGCATGGACCATGGTCCAAGCGAGCTTTCAGGAGGCCAGCAGCAGCGCGTGGCGATCGCGCGCGCGCTGGTCAACAATCCGGCAATCCTGCTGGCGGATGAACCCACCGGCGCGCTCGATTCCAAAACGGGAGTGGAATTAATGGATCTTTTCGGGAAACTGCACCGCGAACGCGGCCTGACATTGTGCGTGGTCACGCACGACCCGGAGGTGGCCGCCCGCACCCCGCGCATCGTTCGCCTACAGGATGGCCGCGTAACCGGAGACGAAACCGAATGAACGTTTTTGCCAATATCCGCGTGGCGCTGCGCGCGCTGGCGACCAACAAATTGCGGTCGGTGCTCACCATGCTGGGCATTGTCATCGGTGTTGCAGCCGTGGTGGCGCTGATGGCAATTGGTAACGGTGCGACAGCGTCTATCACCGAGCAAATAGAAGGCATCGGCTCAAATCTTGTGACCGTTTTCCCCGGGAGTTTCGAACATGGCGGACAGCGTATTCAGGCTGCGTTGACTTACGAGGATTACATGGCGCTGGAGCAGCATGTGGAGCGTGTCAATGCCATTGTGGCCAACGTATCTCAAGGTATGCAGCTCACCTATGCTGGTAACACTGTGGATGTACAGGTGACGGCCACCCTGCCTGCCTATCAACAGGTGCGCACCGTGGAAGTGGCGAATGGTCGCTTTTTCTTGCGCAGCGACGGTGCCAGCCGCGCGCGAGTAGTGGTGCTGGGATCGCAAACTGCTACCGACCTGTTCGCGGGTCTTAACCCGTTGGGGCGCACAATTAGGATCGGTGATGTGTTCTTCGAAGTGGTCGGTGTGCTGGAAAGCAAGGGCGGCGGAGGTTTTGGCAATGAGGACGAGATAGCGCTCATCCCACTGGAGACTGGGTACACACGTCTATTCGGCAGAAACGCTTTCAGTCACGGCCAACGCAAGGTAAACGATGTGTCCATGTCAGCCGCTACCCCTGAGGACGTGGAATGGGTTATGGTGCAGATTGAGCGTATTTTGCGGCAGCGTCATGGGCTGAAGTTGAGCGATGATCTGGATTTCACCGTGTTTAGTCAGAATGCCATCCTGGAAACGTTTGATGAAATCACCGCCACGCTCACCATCTTCCTCGGCGCGATTGCCGGAATCTCTTTACTAGTTGGCGGCATAGGCATTATGAACATCATGCTGGTTTCTGTGACTGAGCGAACACGCGAGATAGGGTTGCGAAAGGCGGTGGGGGCGCGGCGCGGCACTATCATGTTTCAGTTCCTGATTGAAACGGTGGTGCTCAGCCTCATCGGTGGCGTGACTGGCATCGCGCTTGGCTGGGGCATAGCCTACGGAGTGTCTGCTGCCGACCTGGTGCAGGCGGATGTGCAGGCCAACACCATCGCCATGGCATTCTTTTTTGCGGCTTTTGTGGGCATCTTTTTCGGCATTTACCCCGCCAGCCGCGCCGCGCGACTCAGCCCGATAGAGGCGCTGCGCTACGAGTGATTGCTCGCGTGTAGCCGGTTGTGTAGCGAGGGAATATGTTGTCATCCACGTTGGAATCTAGCATGAGGAGGAGTTCTTGAAATGACTGCGGAACTGATTGATGGAGTTGCCATCGCGGGGCGGGTGCGAGCAGATGTAGCTGTCGGAGTGGAGAAGCTGGTTGCTGATACCGGCGTGACGCCCGGATTGGCGACGGTGCTCGTGGGTGAGAATGCCGCTTCTCAAACCTATGTGCGGGCAAAACGCAAGGCTTGCGCCGAGGTGGGCATCCAATCGTTCGGGCACGAATTGCCGGCCACGTCCACGCAGCAGGAAGTGGAGGCGTTGGTGCGCGACCTGAACGCGGATGCGCGTGTGCACGGTATCCTGGTGCAGCTGCCGCTCCCTGACGGGCTGGACGAGGAGGCCGTACTGGCGGCTATCAGCATCGAGAAGGATGTGGACGGCTTTCACCCAATCAACATCGGCAAATTGGGTATGAAGGGGCGTGATCCGCTCTTCGTGCCCTGCACTCCGGACGGGTGCATGCGCCTACTGGAGGAAGCCGGGGCGCAGTTTTCGGGTGCGAACGCGGTGGTGCTGGGCCGTTCGAACATTGTCGGCCTGCCGGCCGCTATGCTGCTGCTCAAACGCGACGCCACGCTGACGGTGTGCCATTCGCGCACAAAAGACCTGCCGACAGTCTGTCGCCGTGCCGATATTCTTATCGCCGCCGTCGGTTGGGGAGAAATGGTGAAGGCTGACTGGGTGAAGCCGGGGGCTCATGTGATTGACGTGGGCATCAATAATAAATGGTTGGAGCACCCCGCTGACCGCGAGTTCACCTGTGCGGCCAGCGGCGAGATTTTCACCGCGCACCGGCAGGATGAATCGGAGAAGGGCGGTCGCAAACGTGCGGGCTATCTGGATGAGAAAAGCGGGGCGGCCTACTCGCGAGAGCACCTTCCGGAAGGGCAATCGGCGGAGGGACTGGTGAAGCTTTTCAGAAAATACAAGTTGGTGGGAGATGTCGATTTCGAGGCGGTGAAGGAAGTCGCCGGCCACATTACTCCGGTGCCGGGCGGCGTTGGCCCGATGACAATCGCACAATTGCTCAGCAACACGCTGCGCGGGGCGCGAGCAGCCGCGGGAAAATAATCCCCTCGACCAAACCGATACGCACAGAGCCGCTCATTGGGCGGCTCTTTTTTTTTTAGAATCCGTGAAACGCAGTCACTCGACGGTGACTGAGTAGTATTAAAGAAATTATTTGTAAAGTGGTTGATCTGTATACATCTCTCTTCCATTAACCTTAATTTCTTTTTAGGGTACCGATCCTTAACTTCTTAGAATAACTTCCGTCTTTAAGAATATACCCTTTATTTTTGTCATTATTATCCTTATAAATTAACTCATCATTTACATAAGGTAACTTAAACTTTATTGTTGTTTCAAGTCCCTTACGGACAATTCATCGGGCGCAAAAATAAACCAGTCGACGTACTTACTGCGCCGGTCGTAACTCATCGCTGCACCCACCCCCAACCTCTGTAAGAATCTCCGCTTCGCGCCATCGTCCTTGTTCGCCGCCTTCAGCGCCCGGGTTGCCGTGGCGACGAATCTACCCGTAGTCTGCGTGTGTTCCTCCAGTTTCGTGGATTGCTCCAATTCCTGCGATAGTGCATCTGCATCTTCCGTATGCTGCTTCAACTGAATGTCCAACGGCTTCTTTTCTTCGTCGTATTGTTCTTCGGTAATCTTTTCCTTCATGTACAGGTGTATCAGGTTCGATAACCCGCGCTCGGTACTGGATATCAGTTTTCGTTTCCTCTCCAGCTTGTCACGCACGGGATTGTCATCAGATTGCAGGGAGGATTGGTACTTCTGGAACGCCCGGCGCAATAGGTCGGAATCTCTCACCAACGCCGTGACCTCCCCCCACAATTCAACATCGATTACATCCGCACGATGGTACAGCGAGTGGCTACACGTGGCACGGTAAACCGGGTCATCGTGAGCCTTCCCGCACTTGTAGTAATGGTAGGTCTTGCCGCGGCTATAGGTCTTGCAACGCATTGGAGCGCCGCACTCAGAGCAGTAGGCCATATCGCGAAGCAGGAACGTGTAATCCCCCGCCAATGGCCGGTTTCTGCGCTTAGCATCCATTCTCGCCTGAGCCGCTTCCCACACATCGTTGGAGACAATCGCCGGTACTTCTACCTCGATGGGATCACCATCATTCTTGGCGAATATCCACTTGCCGCGATACACCGAACGTCTCAACATGCGGCTAACCGTAGACCTGTGCCAACCGTAACGGGGCGCCACCGTTTTAGCCAGCGCGGTACGGCGGGTATCGCCAACGGTGGGTACGCGCTTGGCGGTTAAGTGCGCGGCAATGGCCTTTACCCCCATCCCGTCACCGTTCAGATACAGGTCGAACATCTCACCAACGACTGCCGCGTCTTCTGGCACGATTTCCAGCGTGCGCCTACCATCCACGGTGGCTTCCTTATACCCGTACGGCGGAACGCCATTGCAGAACACGTTACCAGCGCGGGCCTTATTACGCTTGCCCCGCTTGGTGCGCTCCCGAATCTTCAGCCGCTCGTATTCGGCAACGCTAGCCCGAACGTGCTTCATCAACCCACCTTCCGGGCTGTCGTCATAGCGCTCCAGCGCGTATTCAATCCGAACGCCAGAACGCTTCAGTTCATCTTCGATGAACAACTGCTTAGCTAAATCCCGCGCCAACCTATCCAGCTCCCTGCATACCAACACATCGAACCCGCCATCCCTCGCCAATTCCAGTACTTCGTTCAAGTGAGGCAGGTCTAAATCTGCCCCTGACGAATATTTGTCCTCTTGGAATTCGTGCAGGATGGTGTAGCCCTGCTTCCCGGCGTACTCCCGACACATGGCAATCTGAGCATCTAGCTTCGATGCTTCATCATGGTCATCACCGGATACTCTGGCGTACAGTGCTGCTCTGGTACTCATATGTCACCTCCGTTGTCTAGGCAACAAAAAAGACCTACGCTGCTGGCAGTAGGTCTGATAGAATCTGGCTCAGCCCTTCGCTGCCCAGTCAGCGTTTGGGTTAGGGTCGTGTGGGTGTTGATGCACCTGCACGGCCCGTCTTTTTTGTTGGTAAAGTGTACCCCAATTATACTCCAATACACTGAATCTGGGTAAGAATTTGACATCTAATAATATCCCTTACCTTTCAAGTGGGCACATTTGCCCACTTGGAAATCGCCGCCGCCTGATCGCGTGCCCTGCCTTGACCCTGTCGCAAATTTGCGACAGGGTCAATTTGCTTGGGGCAAATTTGCCCCAAGCAAATTGACCCTGTCGCAAATTTGCGACAGGGTCAAGGCAGGGCACGCGATCAGGCGGCGGCGATTTCCAAGTGGGCAAATGTGCCCACTTGAAAGGTAAGGGATATTATTAGATGTCAAATTCTTACCCAGATTCAGTGTATTGGAGTATAATTGGGGTACACTTTACCAACAAAAAAGACGGGCCGTGCAGGTGCATCAACACCCACACGACCCTAACCCAAACGCTGACTGGGCAGCGAAGGGCTGAGCCAGATTCTATCAGACCTACTGCCAGCAGCGTAGGTCTTTTTTGTTGCCTAGACAACGGAGGTGACATATGAGTACCAGAGCAGCACTGTACGCCAGAGTATCCGGTGATGACCATGATGAAGCATCGAAGCTAGATGCTCAGATTGCCATGTGTCGGGAGTACGCCGGGAAGCAGGGCTACACCATCCTGCACGAATTCCAAGAGGACAAATATTCGTCAGGGGCAGATTTAGACCTGCCTCACTTGAACGAAGTACTGGAATTGGCGAGGGATGGCGGGTTCGATGTGTTGGTATGCAGGGAGCTGGATAGGTTGGCGCGGGATTTAGCTAAGCAGTTGTTCATCGAAGATGAACTGAAGCGTTCTGGCGTTCGGATTGAATACGCGCTGGAGCGCTATGACGACAGCCCGGAAGGTGGGTTGATGAAGCACGTTCGGGCTAGCGTTGCCGAATACGAGCGGCTGAAGATTCGGGAGCGCACCAAGCGGGGCAAGCGTAATAAGGCCCGCGCTGGTAACGTGTTCTGCAATGGCGTTCCGCCGTACGGGTATAAGGAAGCCACCGTGGATGGTAGGCGCACGCTGGAAATCGTGCCAGAAGACGCGGCAGTCGTTGGTGAGATGTTCGACCTGTATCTGAACGGTGACGGGATGGGGGTAAAGGCCATTGCCGCGCACTTAACCGCCAAGCGCGTACCCACCGTTGGCGATACCCGCCGTACCGCGCTGGCTAAAACGGTGGCGCCCCGTTACGGTTGGCACAGGTCTACGGTTAGCCGCATGTTGAGACGTTCGGTGTATCGCGGCAAGTGGATATTCGCCAAGAATGATGGTGATCCCATCGAGGTAGAAGTACCGGCGATTGTCTCCAACGATGTGTGGGAAGCGGCTCAGGCGAGAATGGATGCTAAGCGCAGAAACCGGCCATTGGCGGGGGATTACACGTTCCTGCTTCGCGATATGGCCTACTGCTCTGAGTGCGGCGCTCCAATGCGTTGCAAGACCTATAGCCGCGGCAAGACCTACCATTACTACAAGTGCGGGAAGGCTCACGATGACCCGGTTTACCGTGCCACGTGTAGCCACTCGCTGTACCATCGTGCGGATGTAATCGATGTTGAATTGTGGGGGGAGGTCACGGCGTTGGTGAGAGATTCCGACCTATTGCGCCGGGCGTTCCAGAAGTACCAATCCTCCCTGCAATCTGATGACAATCCCGTGCGTGACAAGCTGGAGAGGAAACGAAAACTGATATCCAGTACCGAGCGCGGGTTATCGAACCTGATACACCTGTACATGAAGGAAAAGATTACCGAAGAACAATACGACGAAGAAAAGAAGCCGTTGGACATTCAGTTGAAGCAGCATACGGAAGATGCAGATGCACTATCGCAGGAATTGGAGCAATCCACGAAACTGGAGGAACACACGCAGACTACGGGTAGATTCGTCGCCACGGCAACCCGGGCGCTGAAGGCGGCGAACAAGGACGATGGCGCGAAGCGGAGATTCTTACAGAGGTTGGGGGTGGGTGCAGCGATGAGTTACGACCGGCGCAGTAAGTACGTCGACTGGTTTATTTTTGCGCCCGATGAATTGTCCGTAAGGGACTTGAAACAACAATAAAGTTTAAGTTACCTTATGTAAATGATGAGTTAATTTATAAGGATAATAATGACAAAAATAAAGGGTATATTCTTAAAGACGGAAGTTATTCTAAGAAGTTAAGGATCGGTACCCTAAAAAGAAATTAAGGTTAATGGAAGAGAGATGTATACAGATCAACCACTTTACAAATAATTTCTTTAATACTACTCAGTCACCGTCGAGTGACTGCGTTTCACGGATTCTAAAAAAAAAAGAGCCGCCCAATGAGCGGCTCTGTGCGTATCGGTTTGGTCGAGGGGATTATTTTCCCGCGGCTGCTCGCGCCCCGCGCAGCGTGTTGCTGAGCAATTGTGCGATTGTCATCGGGCCAACGCCGCCCGGCACCGGAGTAATGTGGCCGGCGACTTCCTTCACCGCCTCGAAATCGACATCTCCCACCAACTTGTATTTTCTGAAAAGCTTCACCAGTCCCTCCGCCGATTGCCCTTCCGGAAGGTGCTCTCGCGAGTAGGCCGCCCCGCTTTTCTCATCCAGATAGCCCGCACGTTTGCGACCGCCCTTCTCCGATTCATCCTGCCGGTGCGCGGTGAAAATCTCGCCGCTGGCCGCACAGGTGAACTCGCGGTCAGCGGGGTGCTCCAACCATTTATTATTGATGCCCACGTCAATCACATGAGCCCCCGGCTTCACCCAGTCAGCCTTCACCATTTCTCCCCAACCGACGGCGGCGATAAGAATATCGGCACGGCGACAGACTGTCGGCAGGTCTTTTGTGCGCGAATGGCACACCGTCAGCGTGGCGTCGCGTTTGAGCAGCAGCATAGCGGCCGGCAGGCCGACAATGTTCGAACGGCCCAGCACCACCGCGTTCGCACCCGAAAACTGCGCCCCGGCTTCCTCCAGTAGGCGCATGCACCCGTCCGGAGTGCAGGGCACGAAGAGCGGATCACGCCCCTTCATACCCAATTTGCCGATGTTGATTGGGTGAAAGCCGTCCACATCCTTCTCGATGCTGATAGCCGCCAGTACGGCCTCCTCGTCCAGCCCGTCAGGGAGCGGCAGCTGCACCAGGATACCGTGCACACGCGCATCCGCGTTCAGGTCGCGCACCAACGCCTCCACTTCCTGCTGCGTGGACGTGGCCGGCAATTCGTGCCCGAACGATTGGATGCCCACCTCGGCGCAAGCCTTGCGTTTTGCCCGCACATAGGTTTGAGAAGCGGCATTCTCACCCACGAGCACCGTCGCCAATCCGGGCGTCACGCCGGTATCAGCAACCAGCTTCTCCACTCCGACAGCTACATCTGCTCGCACCCGCCCCGCGATGGCAACTCCATCAATCAGTTCCGCAGTCATTTCAAGAACTCCTCCTCATGCTAGATTCCAACGTGGATGACAACATATTCCCTCGCTACACAACCGGCTACACGCGAGCAATCACTCGTAGCGCAGCGCCTCTATCGGGCTGAGTCGCGCGGCGCGGCTGGCGGGGTAAATGCCGAAAAAGATGCCCACAAAAGCCGCAAAAAAGAATGCCATGGCGATGGTGTTGGCCTGCACATCCGCCTGCACCAGGTCGGCAGCAGACACTCCGTAGGCTATGCCCCAGCCAAGCGCGATGCCAGTCACGCCACCGATGAGGCTGAGCACCACCGTTTCAATCAGGAACTGAAACATGATAGTGCCGCGCCGCGCCCCCACCGCCTTTCGCAACCCTATCTCGCGTGTTCGCTCAGTCACAGAAACCAGCATGATGTTCATAATGCCTATGCCGCCAACTAGTAAAGAGATTCCGGCAATCGCGCCGAGGAAGATGGTGAGCGTGGCGGTGATTTCATCAAACGTTTCCAGGATGGCATTCTGACTAAACACGGTGAAATCCAGATCATCGCTCAACTTCAGCCCATGACGCTGCCGCAAAATACGCTCAATCTGCACCATAACCCATTCCACGTCCTCAGGGGTAGCGGCTGACATGGACACATCGTTTACCTTGCGTTGGCCGTGACTGAAAGCGTTTCTGCCGAATAGACGTGTGTACCCAGTCTCCAGTGGGATGAGCGCTATCTCGTCCTCATTGCCAAAACCTCCGCCGCCCTTGCTTTCCAGCACACCGACCACTTCGAAGAACACATCACCGATCCTAATTGTGCGCCCCAACGGGTTAAGACCCGCGAACAGGTCGGTAGCAGTTTGCGATCCCAGCACCACTACTCGCGCGCGGCTGGCACCGTCGCTGCGCAAGAAAAAGCGACCATTCGCCACTTCCACGGTGCGCACCTGTTGATAGGCAGGCAGGGTGGCCGTCACCTGTACATCCACAGTGTTACCAGCATAGGTGAGCTGCATACCTTGAGATACGTTGGCCACAATGGCATTGACACGCTCCACATGCTGCTCCAGCGCCATGTAATCCTCGTAAGTCAACGCAGCCTGAATACGCTGTCCGCCATGTTCGAAACTCCCGGGGAAAACGGTCACAAGATTTGAGCCGATGCCTTCTATTTGCTCGGTGATAGACGCTGTCGCACCGTTACCAATTGCCATCAGCGCCACCACGGCTGCAACACCGATGACAATGCCCAGCATGGTGAGCACCGACCGCAATTTGTTGGTCGCCAGCGCGCGCAGCGCCACGCGGATATTGGCAAAAACGTTCATTCGGTTTCGTCTCCGGTTACGCGGCCATCCTGTAGGCGAACGATGCGCGGGGTGCGGGCGGCCACCTCCGGGTCGTGCGTGACCACGCACAATGTCAGGCCGCGTTCGCGGTGCAGTTTCCCGAAAAGATCCATTAATTCCACTCCCGTTTTGGAATCGAGCGCGCCGGTGGGTTCATCCGCCAGCAGGATTGCCGGATTGTTGACCAGCGCGCGCGCGATCGCCACGCGCTGCTGCTGGCCTCCTGAAAGCTCGCTTGGACCATGGTCCATGCGATCGCTGAGCCCCACCAGCGCCAATGCTTCCTCGGCCTGAGTACGTTTATCGTGGCCCCGCACGCCGGCATAGATAAGCGGAAGCATCACATTCTCAAGCGCGCTGGTGCGCGCCAGCAAGTTGAACTGCTGAAAGACAAAACCGATTTTCTTGCCGCGGATTGAGGCCAGCTGCGTGTCACGAAGATCCTCCACGTAGCTCCCGTCCAACCAGTAGCGCCCATCTGTGGGTTTGTCCAGACAGCCCAAAATAGCCATCAGCGTTGATTTCCCTGAACCAGATGGCCCCATGATCGAGAGCATTTCGCCGGCACGGACGCTGAGATTCACTCCATCGAGAGCGCGCA
>MPMB02048503.1_pt1 | contig 10288 bp, 9 predicted proteins | sample 1617371 | NCBI WGS metagenome assembly MPMB02 (sample SAMN05944808, study PRJNA350692) | marine metagenome | biome: marine; feature: ODZ; material: water; isolation source: 300 m water sample filtered on 0.2 um supor filter | place: Pacific Ocean | collected 2012-04-08 | depth 300m m
ATGATGTAGTTGCCGTGATTGTTCATCTGCGGTGGGGTGGGCAGCCGCAGGGCGCGGGTCTTGGTGAGGAACAGGAAACGGTCCTTTTCGGCGAGGGTACGCAGCGGTGCATCCAGCGTTTTCCAGTCTGGGATCAATTCGTCGAGGGCACGGGTCTCGATGACGGCACCAGAAAGGATATGGGCGCCCACCTCGGAGCCTTTTTCCACCATGCAGACGCTGACCTCGCGGTCTGCTTCTCGGCCCAGCTGCTTCATGCGGATAGCGGCCGAGAGACCGGACGGGCCGGCACCAACGATGACTACATCGTATTCCATGATCTCATGCTGCATGGTGATTCCCTTGTTAAAGTCTGTCGGCAGCGGCCGCCGACCGTGCTAAACTCGCACCATGAACACCGACGCTGATCTTACAAAACTCCTGTTGTGGCAAATGGAGGCCGGAGCCGACGAGGTGATTCTCGATCATCCCGTCAACCACTATCACGCCCAAGCGGGACAGCGCCAGCGCCAAGCAAACTCGCCGCAAGTCCTTAAAAATCCCATGAAAAGTGGGGACATGGCACGGGGAATGAACGAGGGTGCGGCGACGGCGGCGCCAAGATCCTCCCCGGATTCCGACGTCGCGCCGCCACCCGGGCTCCACACTACCAATAAGGCCCTGCATAACGCCCGCAGTTTGGCCCATTCCGCAGAAAGTATGGAAGAACTGGCTGAAAAGCTGCGCAGCTTTGAAGGATGCAGCCTGAAAAAGACCGCCAGCAACATGGTTTTCGGCGACGGCAACCCCGAGTCCCCCATCATGTTCGTGGGCGAGGCACCGGGCGCCGACGAAGACCGTTTGGGGCGTCCCTTTGTGGGGGTCAGCGGCCAGCTTCTCGACCGCATGTTAGCCGCCATCGGCCTTGATCGGGCCAGCGCCTATATCAGCAATATCCTGCCCTGGCGGCCACCCGGCAATCGCAACCCGACACCGGCCGAGATTTCGCTGTGTCTGCCCTTCATCGAACGCCAGATCGAGCTGGTGGCACCCCATATACTGGTTCTGGTGGGCGGTGTCGCGGCAAAAACCCTGCTCAGCCGCAAGGAAGGAATCATGAAACTGCGCGGGCAGTGGTTCGACTATGCCAGTCCGGGTCTGAGCTGTCCGGTCAAGGCGCGAGCCATCTTACATCCCGCCTATCTACTGCGTTCGCCGGCCCAGAAACAAAAGGCCTGGCAAGATCTTCTGGAAATAAAGATAAAAATGAGCGGCGACCAGTAACACCCTGAAAACCCATGAAAATAAAATATTATCCACAAGCTGTTGATAACTAACACAATATCTTGTGCGTTTGGGGTTGTCCCTTCGGGATGAATTTCGTATTAATTCTAAATGCTGTCGAATAGACCCATTATTTTTCTGGGCCGTTTTTTCGATGGGCTTTGCGGTGGGCGGGTGCTGATTCTAAATCTGGCATTAGCCCTTTCCGCTACCGCCCCGTTCCCCGGAAAAGCCGACTCCCCAGACCTTTTTTTCAAGGATGGAAAGGCCGCCGCCACACGTGACGCCAGAGACGCCGAAGTGGCGGTGCTGGAGCCTTCTGGCATATCGGCGGAGCAGGCGCCCCCCCTGCCCCGGCCTCTGAGCGCGGAGGATGAGGGCCGTTATCGGCGTATCTTCATCCACCAGGAGGCCGGCGAATGGAAGGTGGCAGACCGTCTCGTAGGACAGCTGAACAACCGGATTCTGATGGGCTATGTGCTGTACCAGCGCTATATGCACCCTACCAAATACCGATCTAAATACAAGGAGTTGCGTGACTGGATGGCGCTCTATGCGGACCATCCCGGGGCGCGGAAGATTTATAGCCTGGCCTTAAAGCGCCGCCCTGAAAATTACAAATATCCGAAACAGCCGGTGGGCGGTTATTTTTACGGCAGGGGCACCGACCCCGGCGCCCAGATGGAAAGCGTTTATGTCTCAAAACGCAAGCGTACAAAGGATAAAAGGGCCCGGGTGGCGGCCCTGAAACGTTCCGTCAAGCGCCATGTGCGCCGGGGCGGCCCGACGAAGGCAAATAAAATTCTCCTCGAGAGCCGGGACCGCGCCCTGCTCGATACCACTGAAACCGACCACCTGCTCTCCACAATCGCAGCCGGATATTTTGCCGCCGGCAAGGACGCCCTGGCGTTAAGTATTGCCAATGCCGTGGTCAAGCGTTCGGGCATGCGCATACCCCGCGCCCACTGGACGGCGGGGTTGGCATCATGGCGGTTGGGCCAACTGAACGATGCCGCCCACCATTTTGAGATTCTGGCCCTGTCCGACAAGGCTTCGGGGTGGAACGTGGCCGCCGCCGCCTATTGGGCGGCACGGGCCCATCTGCTCACTCGCCAACCGCAAAAGGTAAACCACTTGCTCAATATTGCCGCCCTTCACAGCCGCACCTTCTATGGCCTTCTGGCGCGCTACAATCTGGGCCTTTCCACCTATTTCAACTGGGACACGCCGACCCTCACCGAGTCTCGCCTGGCGCTCCTGACATCGGTTCCAGGCGGCACCAGAACCCTGGCCCTGTTGCAGCTGGGGCGCCATATCATGGCCGAGAAGGAATTGCGCAAAATTTATCCCCGGTCCAACGCTCCCCTGGCCGGTGCGATTCTGGCCGTCGCAACCAGCGCCAACCTGCCGGGGCTGGCCATGCGCATCGGCACCGGAAAAAGCAATGGCCAAGACAATCCCAATGACGGCGCCCTTTATCCGGTGCCGAACTGGACGCTCGACAGCGGCAAGAACGTGGACAAGGCGCTTGTTTTCGCCATAATCCGCCAGGAATCGCGATTCAATCCAAACGCCAAAAGCCCCGCCGGGGCCCGCGGACTGATGCAGATCATGCCGCGCACGGCCAATTTCATTGTCGGCAAGAATAAATTCCGTGGTGATTCGCGCGACCTCCTGCTCGACCCCGAGCTCAATATCTCGCTGGGGCAGACCTATCTGCGGCAACTTCTCGATCACGAAAACATCGAGAACAATCTGTTCCTGCTGGCCGTGGCCTATAACAGCGGCCCGGGAAACCTTGCTAAATGGCAGCGCAAGATGAAATACCACAACGATCCGTTGCTGTTTATCGAGTCCATCCCCAATTCCGAAACCCGCGCTTTCATCGAACGGATGCTGACCAACTTGTGGATATACCGCAAGCATCTGGAACAGCCCACGCCGTCCCTCGACGCCATTGCCGAAGGGGATTGGCCCCTTTACGCAGCCCTCGACGGAACCGGGATCAAGGTAGCGCAACATGGCGGGAATTAAGGAAAACCGGACCTTCCATCCGGTCAATATCGCGCTGCTGACGGTTTCCGACACGCGCAGCGAGGCCGACGATAAGTCGGGAGATATTCTCGCCGAACTGGTGGCGGGAAGCGGCCATAACGTCGCGGCCCGGGCTATCGTCGTCGATGAGCAGAGCCAAATAGTAGATCGGCTCAAGGATTGGATAAATGATGAAAACATCGACGTGGTGATCGCCACCGGCGGTACCGGCGTCACCGGGCGCGATATAACGCCGGAAGCCTTTGCCCAAGTCTATGATAAGGAAATTCCCGGTTTCGGCGAACTCTTCCGTATGCTCAGCTACGAAGCCATCGGCACCTCCACCATGCAGTCACGGACCACCGGCGGTGTCGCTGGGGGCACCTATCTCTTCGCCTTGCCGGGTTCGCCCGGCGCCTGCCGCGATGGCTGGGAAAAAATCCTGTGTTGGCAACTGGATTCCCGCTATCGTCCCTGCAATCTGGTGGACCTCATGCCGCGCCTACAGGAGAATGGCGGAGAAGGCACGTAATTCCATCATCGCAAGCGGGGGCCGCCATGCAGCAGACAGCTCTTTATACTTCAGCCGTGATTTTCGCCCTCGTCTCACTGGCCCATTGGGTCCGCCTTTTCCTCGGCGTCGAAGTCATCATCGGAAGAAGCACCTCGATTCCCCTGGGGCTTTCGGTCGTCGCCGGGCTGATTTCGGCAACGCTGGCGGTGTGGATGGTGATGGCGGCGCAGAAATCCTAGAGCAATTCAAGAATTTTTCTTCCAGTCCCGGTAGTCTTCAGGCCTATCCACGTCGGAGAGCATCTCCACGAAAGCGGTGTCCGGGTCGGCCCCAAGATTGGCGAGGGTGTCAGCCAGGGCGTGTTCGCCCGACCAGCGCACGTTCCCAAACAGATCGGGACAGCGGGGAGAACGGCGCGCGCCCACCAGCCAGTATCCACCGTCGGCGGCGGGGCCGAATACCGTATGGTGGGACCCCAAAAGCCGGAAGGCCCGCGCCACGTGCCGCGCTTCGATGCCGGGAATATCGCTACCCACAATCACCACCGGCCCCGGGGGTAAGACACGCAGGATGCGGTCCATGCGTGTGCCCAGATCACCGCCGCCCTGGGCTATGCGCCGCATCCCTTTTGGCCAGAGGCGGGGACGGAACCTTATAACGTCGGGCGTCACCGCCAACCAGGTGGTCCAGCGTGGGTCGCGGCTCAGACGCCTGAGCAGCCTTTCGCTGCAAATACGGTAGAAGTGCAGGGCGCGAACGGCGCCCATATCGTGAGCCAGACGCCGCTTCACCAGCCCCATCTGCGGCGCCCGCACCATGATCACCAGATGACGGCGCGGTTTCATGGCTGGCCCCTCATAACTCGTAGAGCCGGGCGATAAGACGGAGCGGACAATTCATGAAATAAAGAGCGAGACAGCCGAGATTACGCAGCGGACGGCGCACATAACCTCCGCACCGGTAACGCGCGGCGCCGGTAACGGCACGCACATCCAAGGCGGAAAAACGGCGGCGACCGATGCGGCGTGCCAGCGCCACGTCCTCCATCAGGGGGAGCGGTGGAAAACCGCCAAGTTCGCGGTAGAAATCCCGAGACAAGAGCAGCCCCTGGTCACCATAGGGCAGCGCTAGCAAGCGGCAGCGCCAAGCCACCATCCGTTCCAGCCGTCGCGCCGCGAGCGCTTCGTCGTCGAGGGCAAAACGGAAATAAGCCGCGCGCCGGGTGTTTCCCTCCGCACCCATGAAATCCGCCACGGCCCGCGCCCACCCAGATTCCAGAACTGTATCGGCGTGGAGAAACAACAGCCAGTGGCCGCCTGCCGCCTGTGCCCCGGCGACCAGTTGGAGGCCCCGCCCCAGCGGCGACGAAACCACCCTCGCCCCCAGCGCCCGAGCAGTTTCCACGGTGCCGTCCTGCGAACCGCCATCGACGATGATCATTTCCCGGCTGAACCCTTTCTCCGAGGCGGCGGTCACGGCGCCGAGACAACGGCTCAGCTCCCCCGCGGCGTTGAGGGTGGGAACGATGATACTCAGGTCCAGTGTAGCCATGCCCCACCATAACCCAGGATTTACAGACCGTGCAGGGGGAGAGAAAGATTAGCCCCGCCTGGATAGGGGCGTGCCCGCCCTCGACTGTGGGCAATTCTCCCCGCCGCCGCACCCCGGAGACCAACTCAAACTTTTCTGAAAAGATGCCGAAAGGGTACTGACGCTCCTGCCGGGCGGGGGATCGTGGTAGACTTCCGGCCATGTCCACCCATACAGACCTGACGGGACTCGCCGTCGTCGTCCTCGCCGCCGTGATCTGCGGCGTCGTCATGTCGCGCCTTCGCCAGCCCGCCTTCTCCGGATATATCCTGGCCGGGATATTGCTCGGCCCCTCCGGCCTGGCGTTGGTGGAAAACCGTGACCAGATTGTGGTTCTGGCCGATCTCGGCGTGCTTATGCTGTTGTTCCTAGTGGGCATGGAACTGTCGCTCAGCGGTTTCAAGAGCGTATGGCGCAGCGCTCTTGTGGCCACCTTGTTACAGATAGCAGGAAGCGTCGGCGCCACCCTTGCCTTGTCATTGCTGTTCGGCTGGTCCCTGGGGCTGTCCGTGCTGCTCGGTTTTGTCATCGCCCTCTCCAGCACCGCCGTGGTGATCAAGATGCTGGAAGACATGAACATCCTGAACACGCCCCTAGGCAAAGCCACCGTTGGCGTGCTGATTGCCCAGGACCTAGCCTTCGTGCCCATGATGCTGATCCTCGCCAGCCTTGCCGGGGACGGCTTCGGCGGATTTGACCTGTTCCGGATCGGCCTCTCGGTGGTGGTGCTGGTGCTGCTTATCACTTATCTCAGCCGCCGCCAGAAGATCACCCTGCCCTTCGCCGGTATGGTGGCCGGACATCCGGATCTCACGCCCCTGCGCGGGCTCGCCTTTTGTTTCGGCGCCGCGGCGTTGACCGGCTATCTCGGCATTTCCCCCGCCTATGGAGCGTTTCTGGCCGGGCTGGTGATCGGCAACAGTACCGAGCACCGGGCCATGATGCGCGGTATCCAGCCCATTCAGAGTATCCTCATGATGGTCTTTTTCCTCTCCATCGGCCTGCTCATCGATCTCGATTTCATCTTCGCCAATATGGGCACCGTCCTGTTGATCCTATTCATGGTCACGGTGTTCAAGACGGGGCTCAATATCGGGGTGCTGCGGCTGGCGCGGGAACCCTGGCCCCATGCCTTCATCGCCGGCATGCTGTTGGCCCAGATCGGAGAGTTCTCCTTTCTGCTGGGACAGACCGGCGTATCCACGGGTCTTATTAGCCGTGAGGAAGGCAACCTGATCATCGCCGTAACCGCGCTGTCTCTTCTCATCACGCCTTTGTGGCTGGCCACCGCGCGGCGGCTGATGCGTTTTGCCATTCTCAGCACCACCTCGGGCCGCGAGGGGGCGCGGCTTCTCTTCGGCCGTCACGCCCCGGCCATCTTCGCCGCCTGGGACGCTGTGGCCTCCAGAATCAACCATTTTTTCAGCCGTGTTCTTTCCAGGCTGCCGGCGGAACTGTCCGCGAACCCGGGCCACAGCAGCCCCGGCCCGGAGGAAGAAATGAGCGATGCCCAATGGGAGGAGGTTCCTCCAAAAATATCTAAATATGCATCCACAGAGCCCCCAACGAAGACATCTCCCCCGGGGAAAAAGAACGCCGGAGGTAAAAAAGCTCAAGATAGGAAAGCCCGGGATAGAAAAGCCCCGGAAAAGAGAGACAAGAGAAAGAAAGATAAGGGTGAGACAAAAGATGCCTGAGTATTCTCCGGATTTCTCACTCGAACAGGTATCGCCGGACCCCGTTGCCGGCATCGACGAAGTTGGGCGCGGGCCCTGGGCGGGGCCGGTGGTGGCCGCGGCGGTTGTTTTTCCCCGCCGTGATTCCCTGCCCCCGGTGCTGCGTCACGGACTCAATGATTCAAAGACCCTCTCGCCCGCCCGCCGCCAGGCCCTGTTCGCCGAACTGCCCGCCTGCGCGGCCATCGGCCTGGGCGCGGCCAGTGTTGCCGAGATCGACTGTCTTAATATTCTTCAGGCCACCCTGCGCGCCATGGCCCGGGCCATCGCCCAGTTGGAGCGACAACTGGATACCTGCCCCCGCCTGGCCCTGGTGGATGGCACCCATGCGCCGCCCCTGTCCTGTCCGGTGCAAACCGTCACCAGGGGCGACAGCAAAAGCCTGTCCATCGCCGCCGCCTCCATCGTTGCCAAAGTCACCCGCGACCAACTGATGGCGGAACTGGGCCGCCGCTATCCCGGATTCGGCTGGGAGCGCAACGCCGGTTACGGCACTGCCGAACACAAGGAAGCACTGGTGCGTCTTGGAATCACGCCCCACCACCGCCGCAGCTTCAAACCCATCAAGATATTGAGTCAGTGTAAGGTCTAACCCCTAACATATTGATTTAAAAAAATTTCACCGATTTCCTATTGACGGGACTCGCTCCCTGACTCATCTTGGCCGCCATGGGGAGGTCGCACCATAGCTCTACCGGCAAAATCGTGCCGGGGGACTGCGTCGACGTGATGAACGGTCTGGAGGCCGATTCGGTGGACATGGTATTCGCCGATCCGCCTTACAACCTTCAGCTTACGGGTGACCTGCGGCGACCCAACAATTCACTGGTGGACGGGGTCGATAACGACTGGGATAAATTTACCGATTTTGCGGCTTATGATCGTTTCACCCGCGATTGGCTGACCGCGGCGCGGCGCGTACTTAAGGATGATGGCAGCCTGTGGGTGATTGGCTCCTACCACAACATTTTCCGCGTTGGCGCTATTTTACAGGATCTGGGGTTCTGGATTCTCAACGATATCGTCTGGCGCAAAACCAACCCCATGCCCAATTTTCTCGGCACGCGCTTCACCAATGCCCATGAAACCCTCATCTGGTGCGCCAAGGACAACGCCAAGCGCCGCGTCACCTTCAACTACGCGGCTATGAAAGAACTCAATGAAGGCCTGCAGATGCGCAGTGACTGGCACATCCCCCTGTGTACTGGTGCCGAGCGCCTGAAGAAGGACGGATTGAAGGCCCATCCCACCCAGAAGCCGGAGGCTCTGCTCTACCGGGTGGTCCTAGCCGCCACCAATCCCGGCGATCTGATCCTCGACCCCTTCTTCGGCACCGGCACCACCGGGGCCGTGGCAAAACGTCTGGGCCGCCGCTATCTGGGCATAGAGCGCGACACCGAATACGCTGAGATGGCCGCAAAGCGGATTACCCAAACCCCCCCGGCGGGTGCGGAGGAATTGCTGAGCACGCCGTCGAAACGCACTGCGCCGCGCATTCCCTTCGGGGCGCTGCTGGAGCGCGGTCTGTTATCGGCGGGTGATGTCCTGTTCGACCCAAAGCGGCGCTGGCGGGCGCGGGTCTACGCCGACGGCTCCCTTGCCTGTAATCGCGAACGCGGCTCCATCCACAAGCTCGGCGCCAGCCTTCAGGGCGCGCCGTCATGCAACGGCTGGACCTTCTGGCATTACGACGTGGAGGGCACGCTGGTATCCATTGACGTGTTGCGGCAGAAATTGCGCGACGAAATGGGCGAGACCGCCACCGCCTAGGTGACGGGGTCCTCTTCCGTGGACTCTTTCCCCGCCTCTTGCGCTTCTCTCTTTTCCGCGGCGGGAAGAGTCAGCACCACCTTGAGCCCACCGAAATCGGATTCGCAAAGCGCGATATCGCCCCCGTAAAGCCCGGCGGTATCACGCACGATGGCCAACCCCAGCCCGCTGCCCGGTGTCGCTTCATCCAGCCTGTGGCCACGGTTGAACACCTCGCCATGCTTTTCCGGCGCCAGGCCGGGTCCGTCATCCTCGATGACGATCTTGAGGTCCGCGCCTTCCATACCCATGGTGATCCATGTCCGCGCGCGCGCCCATTTACAGGCATTGTCGATAAGGTTGCCGAGCATTTCCTCAAGGTCGTGGCGTTCTCCGCGGAAACTGGTGCCGGGGTCGCCGCGCACTTCCAGTTCGATGGAACGCTCGGCATGGATATGTTTTAAGGTACGGCGCAAATCTTCGATCACAGGCAGCACCTCGGTGCGCGCGCCCAGCACACTGCTGGAGGCGGCAGTGCGGGCCTGGGAGAGGTAATGGTCCACATAGCGGCGCATGATCCCGGTTTGTTTGTCCACCTTTTCCGCCAGAGAGCCCTTCCCGGACTCAGATTCGTTGGCCAGGATCGAAATCGGCGTCTTCAGAGCATGGGCGAGGTTTCCCACATGGGTGCGCGCCCTCTCAAGCACTTCTTCGTTATGTTCAAGAAGCGTGTTGATTTCGCTGGCAAGAGGCTCGATCTCGGACGGGAACTGGCCCGCCAACCTCGATTTGCGCCCCGAACGGATGGCTGAAAGAGCCCTGCTGATGCGCCGCAGTGGCAACAACCCGAAATGAACCTGGATGAACACGGCCAGGACCAGACCGCATCCGAACAAACCCAGGGACCAGACCAGGGTGGTGTTAAAGTTTTGAATTTCCACCTCAATGGCGGCGCGGTCACCGGTCACCGCGAATTGCAGACTGGACACTATCCCGGGAATGCTGACGTCGCGCCCGACGATCCGAAGGTGACGGCTTTGTGCTCCCTGCATCCTATAGGATGTGGCCGCGGAATCTCTGATAAGGCCAAAATCCGGGGTAAGCGCCTGGTCCCAGAGTGACCGCGACCGTAGCATGGGTCCGCTAATGCTTGAAATCTGCCAGTACCATCCCGAATAGGGCTGTTCGTAGCGGGGATCGCCCAGGGGGCGCATGATTACCACGCGGCCCCGGTCATCCACTTCGGTCACGGAAACCAGGACATCGAGATAGACCAGAAGCTGGGTGTCGAAGGAACGCTCCACATGATCCCGGAAAACCGCCGAAAGCACGATTCCCCCGGCGACGATGGCAGCGGCGATCCACATTCCGGCCCCGACCACAAGGCGGAAGGCGAGCGAAT
>MPMB02139793.1_pt1 | contig 10226 bp, 9 predicted proteins | sample 1617371 | NCBI WGS metagenome assembly MPMB02 (sample SAMN05944808, study PRJNA350692) | marine metagenome | biome: marine; feature: ODZ; material: water; isolation source: 300 m water sample filtered on 0.2 um supor filter | place: Pacific Ocean | collected 2012-04-08 | depth 300m m
AACTTTCTTTTAAACTCTCGGTATGAGTGGGAATTCCACTTTTGATAAAATTTTTATTTTCTTCCTCAAGATTACCTTCGGCAATTAAAATTTTTGTACGCATGATTAAAATAATTCTCCTGAAATACTATGCTCATATAGAATTTTCATATCATCTACTGTCATTTTTTTTGGGTTTGTTGCGGTTGATGGGTCCTCCAAAGCCATTATTGATAGTTGATCTAAATTAATTTTGTTCACTTCTACAACTTCAGAAAGTTTGTGAGGAATATTCAACTCTTTTCTTAAATCTAAAATCCAATTTAAAAAACTATCAAAATTTTTATCTAAATTAAGATAATCACAAATAGAAACAATCTTTTTTTCAATTAAATTTTTATTAAAAGTTAAAACATATGGCATAAAAATTGCGTTCGATAATCCATGGTGTACATTAAATTGTGCATTAACTGGATGACTTAAAGAATGAATTGCACCTAAACCTTTTTGAAATGCAGTTGATCCCATGCTGGCTGCGGCTAGTAAATCTGCTCTTGCTTTTAAATCTTTTCCATTTTTCGCTGCTTTTAACAATGATTTTTTTACTAATTTCATTCCTTCTATTGCTATTCCATCTGCCATTGGATGAAAACCTGGAGCACAAAAAGCTTCTAAATTATGTGCAAGAGCATCCATGCCTGTTGCAGCAGTAAGTCTTGGTGATAAATCAACGGTTAAAACTGGATCCAAAATTACAATAGATGGCAAAATTTTAGGATGAAATATTATTTTTTTTACTCCAGTTTTATTATTTATTATTGCAGAAGCTCTTCCTGTTTCAGATCCAGTTCCTGCAGTAGTGGGAACCGCTATGATAGGCACAATATTTTTTTCATCAGCTCTTTTCCAATAATCTCCTATATCTTCAAAATCCCATATTGGTCTTGATTGAGCAGACATAAAAGCTATTGCTTTTCCAACGTCAAGTCCGCTACCTCCACCAAAAGCAATTACTCCATTACACTTGTTTTTTTTAAATTCATTGACACCTTCTTCTGCATTTTCACCTACAGGATTTCCCGAAAAATTAGAAAAAACACACATACCTTTAAAACTTTTTTTAACTTCTATAACAATATTTTTAACCATAGGTAAATTAATAAGATCTTTATCAGTTACAAATAGTGGATTAGTGATTTTTAAGTTTGTACAGGCTTGAGATAAATCTTTAATTCTATTTTCTCCAACCCATATTGTCGTTGGATAATTCCAATTTGACTTCATGCTACCAACTTATTTCTAATTTTTTATTTTCAATAATTGATTTGATCAAACCAGACATCAAAGGAATTTTTTTATTGTCAAAATCTTTTAAAACTTTTGTGCCAATTTCTAAGGCTAACTCTGCGCCTTCTATAGTATCGTTTTTCATAAATTTTTCCTTTGCTGTTTTATAGTCATATCCTTCGCCTAGATATTTACCCATCCTACTATTTCTTCCGCCTGCAGAACTTACATACAAATCTCCCAATCCTGCTAACCCATAAACACTTTCTTCTCTACCTTTCAATGACTTGGTAAAGTAGGTCATTTCCGAGATAGCTTTATACATTAAAGATGCGGCTGTATTTAAATAATATTTACTTTTAATATCTTTATCAGCAATGTTGCTACTTAAACCTTCTGAGGCACCAATAATCATAGAATAAATATTTTTGATTGCAGCACAAATTTCTACACCCAATAAATCATCAGAAAATTCAGTACTGTAATAATCTGTTGAAATTATATTTCCTATATTTTTTACTACATCTTTATTTTCATTAGCTAATACTACGCTACTTTTAATTCGATTAGCTAAACCAGATGCTAAGCAAGGTCCTCCAATTGCAGAAACGTTTGATTTTGCTACATTATTATTTGCAAGAATAAATTTAAATTTTTCTACTAGTGTTTCAAATTTATCATTTATAATAGTTAATCCTTTGGTAAGTAAAAGAATTGCGCTTGTAGAATTATAATTCTTTGATATTTCTTTTCCTGCCCACTCAATTCCTTTTGAATTAACTCCAATAACAATTAAATCTGGTTTCTTTTGTAATTCATTTTGGAAATTTTCAAATTTTTCGACTATTAAATTTTTTGGTAAAGTGCAATTAAGAATCTTATGAAAATTATTTTCTTTTTTAATATTATCAATAGCCTCGTCTTCTAAATAAGTACCAACTAAAACTACATCATTACCTTTATCTAGACATGGAACCGTAAAAGCAGAACCCATTGCTCCAGCACCTAATACTATAATTTTTTTCATATTTTATACGTATCTAAAGACTATTATAGAAAATAAAACTGAAATAATAGTAGCAAACCATAGACTTGCATCTACGAGTCCTAACCAGACTAGGTGAATATAAGCAGCACTTAACAAAGAAATAAATAATCTATCACCCCTTGTAGTATCTAAACTCAATATACCTCTTCTTGGTGTTCCACCTGGTACTTTCTTTTCCCATAAAATCATTCCGGTAAGACATAGAGCGATAAAAATAAAAAAAACTGCAGTTTGCCAAGTCCAAGCCATCCATGTAATAAATTCAAAATCAAAAAAGCTTTTTTCATGTGCTTTTGCAACAGTATCCCAACTACCTGTGGCTGCATATAATTTTTGAAATATCATACTCTACCTAAGGCAAATCCTTTCGCTATATAATTTCTAACAAAATAAATTACTATTGCTCCAGGAACTATTGTTAAACTTCCAGCAGCAGCTAGTAGTCCCAACTCATATCCTGATGTACTTACAGTTCTTGTCATCGTTGCTGCAATCGGTTTTGCTGCTACTGCAGTTAATGTTTTTGCTAACAATAATTCAACCCATGAAAACATAAAACAGAAAAACATTGTTATTCCAATACCCGCAGTTATTGTTGGAATAAATATTCTAAAAAAGAATCTCCAAAAAGAATATCCGTCCACGTAAGCAGTTTCATCTAATTCTTTAGGAACGGCAGATATAAAACCTTCTAAAATCCAAACAGCCAAAGGAATATTGAATAAACAATGGGACAAAGCCACAGCAACATGAGTATCAAATAAATTTATAGATGAATAAAATTGAAAGAACGGTAAAGCAAAAACTGCTGGTGGAGCCATTCTATTTGTAAGCAACCAGAAAAATAAATGTTTATCTCCCAAAAACCTATATCTTGAAAATGCATAAGCAGCTGGCAATGCGGCTGCTACGGATATAACTGTATTCATAACAACATAGTAAATTGAATTTAAATATCCTGTGTACCATGTGCTGTCCGTAAAAATGGTAATATAATTTTCAAATGTAAATTTTTGTGGCCATAAAGAATAAGTATTAATAATTTCAGTTGTTGTCTTAAAAGACATGTTTAACAACCAATAAATTGGCAACATCAAAAACAAAATATAAATTGATGGAATCAGCCATTTATATTTTTTCATTTTTGTTCCTCATTTCTCATCATTAAATTATAAAAAACCCAACAAACTAAAAGAACTATAAAAAAATATATCAGTGACATTGCTGCTGCGGGTCCTAAATCGAATTGACCTAGTGCCATTTTTACTAAATCAATTGAAAGAAAAGCTGTTGCATTTCCGGGGCCACCTCCAGTTAAAACAAAAGGTTCAGTATAAATCATAAAGCTATCCATAAATCTTAATAGAATTGCAATAGTTAATACCTTCTTCATTTTTGGTAGTTCAATATACCTAAATATAGCCCACTTGCTTGCTCCATCAATTTCTGCTGCTTGATAGTAAGCGGGTTGAATTGATTGAAGTCCTGCATAAGAAAGTAAAACAACTAGAGAAGTCCAATGCCAAACATCCATTAAAATTGTTGTAAACCACGCATCTCCAATCTGTTGAGTAAAATTATAGTCAAATCCAAGATCATTAAGAGAATGACCTAAAAAACCAATTTCAGGTAATGCAAATATGTTCCACATTGCACCAACTACATTCCATGGAATTAATAAAGGCATGGACATTAAAACTAAGCAAATTGGTACACCTATTCCTTTTTTGGGCATAGATAAAGCAATAGCTATACCTAATGGAATTTGTATTAAAAGAATTACTCCAGTAAACATAAATTGTCTTCCAAGAGCCGCGTGAAACCGATCCGATCTAAGTATTTGTTTAAACCAACGTGTGCCTTCCCAGGTAAAAACATTATTTGCAAAAGTTTCTTGAAAAGCATAATTAACAACCGTCATTAAAGGTACTACTGCATTAAAAGCTACCAAAATAAAAACTGGTATGACAAACAACCAAGCTCTTTGATTTATAGTTTTATTCATTATTCAATTATCCTGCTATCTCCATATGCATAAGTGTATTTTTTATCAAAAGATAAAAATGCACTACCACTAGGTATTTCTTTAGAAGAACGAGAAAGAACTTTTATCTTTCCGTTTTTACATTCTGTATCAATAATTTTATGTCTTCCTGTATTGCTAACTTTTATAATTTTAACAGGTATTCCTTCTTTGCTGAAAGAAACAAATTCTGGTCTAATTCCTATTTCGATTTTAGAAAAGTTTGATTTTTGTTTAATTGTGCTACTAGTAGATATTTTAACTCCATCAACTGCTGCTATTCCGTTTTGAATTTCGCAAGATAATATATTCATTCCTGGTGAACCTATAAAGTAACCTACAAAAGTATGCTTAGGTTTTTCAAATAGTTCAACTGGAGTACCTGTCTGAACAATTTCTCCTTCATGCATTACCACAACTTGATCTGCAAAAGTTAATGCTTCAGTTTGGTCATGAGTAACATAAATCATAGTTCTATTAATTTTTTGATGAAGTTCTTTTAACTTTGAACGAAGCACCCATTTTAAATGAGGATCAATAACTGTTAGAGGTTCATCAAACATAATCACATTTACATCTGACCTAGCCAAACCTCTTCCTAAAGAAATTTTTTGTTTACCATCTGCTGTTAAACCAGAAGCTCTATTATTAAGGATTTTTGTAAGCTCTAACATTTCTGCTATTTCTTTTACTCTTGCATCTATTTCATTCTCTTGCATACCGCGATTTTTTAAAGGAAATGCTAGATTATCGTAAACTGTCATTGTGTCATAAATAACTGGAAACTGAAAAATCTGGGCAATATTTCTTTCTACAGGAGTTTTTAACGTTATATCTTCGTTATCAAATAAAACTTTTCCTTTTGTTGGATTTAAGAGACCAGAAACTATATTTAGTAAAGTAGTTTTGCCACAGCCTGATGGACCAAGTAATGCGTACGCTCCTCCATCTCTCCAATCTATATTAATATTTCTTAATGCCCAATCAACATTTGAGTTTTGTTTCTCTAAATAACTATGACTTAAATTTTTTAATGTTATTTTAGACATGACTCACCAAATTGTTATTTTGATCGAAATATATAAATTCATCTACATTCATATATAGCTTAACTTCTTGACCAACATTTAATTGATGAGTTCCATTAGATAATGAAACCCATTTAGAATCAGTATTAGTAAAATGAATTAAACTTTCTGAACCACTGAGCTCAGATATTAAAATTTTTCCTTTTATTTCAATAGAGTTTTTTCCTTCCTTGTAGGTAGTAATATTATGAGGTCTAATGCCTACCTTATAATTTCCATCTTTCAAATTAACATTTGACGTTTCCCATTTTACATCTTCTTTTAATAGTGAAAATGTATTGCCATTTTTTTTAATATCTGAAATGTTAATTGGAGGATCGCTAAATACTCTAGCTGAGATCAAGTTTTGAGGTTTATTATAAACCTCAATAGTTTTTCCATATTGTATAATTTTACCTTCCATCAAAGTTGCTGTATTACCACCGATCAACAATGCATCGGAAGGCTCCGTGGTAGCATAAACAACTATACATTCTCTATTTTCAAAAAGTCTTGGTAGTTCTTCTCTTAGTTCTTCACGCAATTTAAAATCTAAATTTGCTAGTGGTTCATCTAATAATATTAAGTTTGAATCTTTAACTAAAGCTCTTGCTAAAGCTGTACGTTGTTGCTGGCCACCGGATAATTCATTGGGCTTCTTGTTTAGCATTCCTGATAGTTTTAATAATTCAGCTACTTTTCCAACTCGCTCTTTTATTTCATCATTTTTGATTCCAATAATTTTCAATGGCGAAGCTATATTGTCGTAAACCGTAAAATTTGGATAATTAATAAACTGTTGGTAAACCATAGAAACATTGCGTTTCTGAACTTTAATTCCAGTTACATTTTCATCGTTAAACCATATCTCGCCTGAGGTAGGTTTATCTAAACCGGCCATAATTTGCATTAATGTTGTTTTGCCAGCTAGTGTTGAACCAAGTAAAATATTTATAGTATTTTTTTCTAATTTTAAATTTGTTGGATGTATATGTGTGTCTAAACCAATTTTTTTTTCAATATTTTTTAACTCTAGACTCATAATTTTATGAATTTTTTAAACAAAAGAGGGGCACTATAGCTGCCCCTCTTTTATTGATTTTTATTTAACCTAAGTACTTAATTCCAAGCTTTTTCGTATGGAACTGTTTTTCCTTGAGGTTTTTCTTCACGCTTAGCTTTTGGCGAACCTTTAGCTTTTAACCACTTGTCTCCTTCTTCAGGATTCAATCTTGGTCCACATCCACCGTACGTATTATTGGCTTTATCTGCAGCTTCCATACGTGACATAACTAAATCCATCTCTCCTGCAAGACGGTCCATAGCTTGTTGTGGTGTAAATGCACCAGAGTTAACATCACCAATTTGTTGCCACCAAATCTGAGCCAGTTTTGGATAATCTGGAACGTTAATTCCAGTAGGCGACCACTGAACTCTTCTTGGAGATCTATAAAACTCTACTAATCCACCAAGTTTTGGAGCTCTTTCAGTGAAAGATTTATGATTGATGTCGCTATCTCTAATAATTGTTAAACCAACATGTGATTTTTTTAGAGATACAGTTTTTGATACAACAAACTGAGCATATAACCATGCAGCTTTTCTTCTATCAACTGGAGTAGACTTAAATAAAGTCCAAGATCCAGCATCTTGATATCCAAGTTTCATGCCTTCATCCCAGTAAGGACCTTTTGGTGATGGTCCCATTCTCCATAAAGGAGTACCACTATCATCAACTGTGTTGTTTCCTGAACTTTTTGGAGCAACCATTGATGCAGTAAAAGCTGTATACCAGAAAATTTGCTGAGCAACGTTTCCTGATGATAAAGCTGGTAATGATTGATAAAAGTCCATTGCTGCAGCACCTGGGGGAGCGTATTGTCTTAACCACTCATCCCATTTTCTAATAGCATAAACCGCTGCTGGACCATTTGCAGCACCGCCTCTTGAAACAGATGCACCTGCTGGATTACATGAACCAGATTCCATTCTAATGCCCCATTCATCTACTGGAACGCCATTAGGCATACCAACACTTCCGGCACCTGCCATGGATAACCATGCATCAGTCATTCTCCAACCTAAGTCTGGAGCTCTTTTACCGTAGTCCATATGACCATATACTCTAACACCATCAATATTTTTTACATCATCAGTAAAATATTCTGCGATATCTTCGTATGCAGACCAGTTAACTGGAACACCAAGGTCATAACCGTATTTAGCTTTGAAACCTTCTTTTATTTCAGGTTTGTCAAACCAATCTTTTCTAAACCAATAAAGGTTAGCAAATTGTTGGTCAGGTAATTGATATAAATCACCATCTGGTCCAGTTGTAAATGATTTTCCAATAAAGTCATCGACATCTAGAGTTGGTAAAGTAACATCTTTACCTTCCCCTGCCATCCATTTAGTTAAGTTAACTGCAAGCTGAAGTCTTGCATGAGTACCGATTAAATCAGAGTCATTAATATAACCGTCATACAAATTTCTGCCAGTTTGCATTTGTGTTTGTACAGCTTGAACCACTTCACCTTCACCAAGAATTTGATGATTCACTTTAATACCAGTGATTTCTTCAAACGCTTTAGTTAAAGTTTTTGATTCATAAGTATGAGTTGGAATACCTTCAGATAAAACATTTATCTCCATTCCATTAAATGGTTTAGCGGCATTGATAAACCATCTCATTTCTTCCATCTGTTTTGATCTAGATATTGTAGATGGTTGAAACTCATCATTAACCCATTTTTTAGCTTCATTTTCACCTGCGAAAGCAAATGAATTTAAAGAAAACAGAGCAACTGAAACAACGCTTAATATTATTTTTAGTCTTAGCATTATTCCTCCCTTTTGATTAATTTAAGTAAACACATTAAAACTAAATTAATTATTAATGTCAAAATTTATTAAAAAATATTTTCTTTAAATTGTTGATAAAAAAATGTTAAAGAAATAAGTTGCAATTTATGATTGTATTTTAAGATAATGTTTTATTAATTGCTGCTTTCCATCCTTTAATCAAATTTTTTCTATGATGGTTATTCATTTTAGAATTAAAACATTTATCCGTTTTCCAATTTTTAGATATATCTTTCAAGGATTTATAAACTCCTATTTGTAATCCAGCCATAAATGCTGCTCCAAGAGCTGTAGTTTCATCTACTTTAGGTCTCAATACTTTTATATTTATTACATCTGCTAAAAATTGAGAAAACCAATTATTTTTAACCATTCCACCGTCTACTTTAATTAATTTTGGTTTTAACCCATCATTTTTCATTGCTTCAAATAAATCATAGGTTTGATAAGCAACAGACTCAACTGTAGCTCTTATAATTTCTTTTGGTCCTGTATCTCTGGTTAAACCTGAAAGTATTCCTCTTGCGTTTGCTGCCCAATAAGGAGCACCGAGACCTGTAAAGGCTGGAACTAAATATATTCCGTTATTTGATTTTAATGATTTTATTATTTTTTCAGTATCAGATGCTTTTTTTATAAATTTTAGTCTATCTCTTAACCATTGCACGCCAGCTCCCGCTATAAATATAGATCCTTCTAAGGCATAAGTTGTTTTGCCATTTATTCTATAACCAATTGTGGTCAGTAATCTGTTTTTTGAATAAACTTTTTTACTTCCTGTATTCAAAAGTACAAAAGCTCCTGTTCCATAAGTACTTTTTAATGAACCTGGCTCAAAACAACACTGTCCAATAGTTGCTGATTGTTGATCTCCTACCATTCCAGTTATTGGATAAGATATTCCTGTAAGTCCAGGATCTGTATGACCAAAATCAGCTGAACAATCTTTGACTGTTGGTAATATTTCTTTAGGTATATTTAATATTTTTAATATTTGATCATCCCATTCATTTGTGGAAATATTAAACAACATTGTTCTGCTTGCATTCGTAGCATCCGTAGCATGGTCTGCTCCGTTAGTTAATTTCCATAAAAGAAAGCTATCCACAGTTCCAAATAATAATCTTTTTTTTTTGATTAAATCTCTAGCTTTAGGAACATTGTCTATAATCCACTTAATTTTTGTTGCTGAAAAATAAGCATCTATTAGCAATCCTGTCTTATTATATATTAAAGTTTCTTTTTTTTGTTTAATTAGTTTTTTACAATACTCAGATGACCTTCTATCTTGCCAAACAATTGCATTATAAACTGCCTTACCAGTTGTTTTATCCCATAAAATAGTTGTTTCTCTTTGATTGGTAATTCCTATTGTTAAAATTTTTCCTTTTAATTTTTTACTTTTCTCAATTACATTTCTTAAAACTTTTAAAGTAGTTTTCCAAATTTCATCAGGATAATGTTCAACCCAGCCATCTTTGGGATAGTACTGAGTAAACTCAGTTTGTGATACGTATACTGGTTGACCTTTCAAATTAAATAAAATGGCTCTACTTGATGTTGTGCCTTGATCTATGGCGGCAATAAATTTTTTCACTGATTTAATATTCTTCTAATCCTAACAATTTTTTTCGTTTTTCAGCCCAAGTACGAATCAAATTATCAACAGCTAAACCAATAAAGGCAACGCAGAGACCAAGGATTAGTCCTTTGCCGCCTCCTTTTAAGTCTGATAAAGCTTTTAAAATATATTGTCCCAAATCTTCAGTTCCAATGAAAGCTCCAATGATTACCATAAATAATGCAAAAACAACTGTTTGATTAATTCCGAGCATTATATGGGGAAATGCTAAAGGAAATTCAATCTGAAGCAATCTTTGTAAGCGCGTTACACCTGACATCGAAGCTGCATCGTGTAAAGCTGGTGGAACACTACGAAGTCCCTCAATAGTATAACGTG
>MPMB02121711.1_pt1 | contig 10222 bp, 6 predicted proteins | sample 1617371 | NCBI WGS metagenome assembly MPMB02 (sample SAMN05944808, study PRJNA350692) | marine metagenome | biome: marine; feature: ODZ; material: water; isolation source: 300 m water sample filtered on 0.2 um supor filter | place: Pacific Ocean | collected 2012-04-08 | depth 300m m
AGTCGAGCCAGGGTATGGTCACGATACGGTTTCTCCTCTTTTTTGGCCAGCGGTTGGGGTTATTGCCAGCAAAGATTGAATCCTAAACCGATTTCGTTTTCAGAAAAATCGCTACAATCGCAAAGGACTTTATCAGTTTTTTTGAAAATCAATGGAAACAGACGATCTGGTGCTTTTTGTACGGGTTGCGGAACTTGGGAGCCTGACTGCGGCGGGGCGCGATTTGCGCCTGACCCCGGCCGTGGTCAGTTCCCGGTTGATGCGCCTTGAGAAAAAGCTGGGGATGCGTCTTTTGAACCGCACGACCCGGCAGGTGGATCTAACCCCCGATGGCCATAATTTTCTGCAGCACAGCCTGAAGATTCTCGAAGCGGTGGACGAGGCACAAAGCGCCGCTGCCCTGAATCGTGACAGTCCGGTCGGGTCTCTTAAAGTCTCGGCCCCGGTGGGCTTTGCCCGCTTGCACCTGGCGCCGCTGATCGCGCAGTTCACCGGGCAATATCCGCAGGTGCAGTTGCGCGTGGTGGCAAGTGATCGCTTTGATGATTTTTTTCACGAGCAGATTGATCTGCTGATCCGTATTGCCGAGCTTAAGGATTCCAATATGGTGGCAAGGCGTCTTGCGCCTAACCGGCGCGTGTTCTGTGCATCGAGGGAATACCTTGAGCGTGCCGGCATGCCACAGACCCCCGCCGACCTTGCGCAGCACAATTGTCTGCTGCTGCGGTTCCCGGGCTCCAAGCAATGGCGCTGGACACTGATGCATCCTTCGGGTCGACAGGAGACACTGAGTCTTTCGGGGACCATGGATTCGGATAACAGCGAGGTGCTGACGGCCTGGTGCCTTGCCGGCCATGGCATTGCGATGAAGGATCTGTGGGAGGTAGGCCCATACCTGCGCGACGGCACTTTGCAGGTGGTTCTTAACGAGTATCCGCCGGTGTCTTACCCGATTACAGCACTGTACCCCCACAGCCAGTATCTGCCGCCGCGGGTGCGGCTGTTTATAGATTTTCTGTTGGAGCGCTTCGGCGACCCCCCGTACTGGGAAGAAGGCCTTGGGAATATTGCCGGTCTAACATAGGATTAAGGGCGGGTTATCCTGATCTTTTTGCCGATGTGCCGATGTGCCGATGTGCCGATGTGCCGGTGTACGCCTTGTTTCATTGGGTCAAAACCGTGGCACCCATCGGAGCACGGTGCCCCATCAATAGCGATATGATGTGACGGCGGTCACATAAAAATGCACAACAACCGGTCCATAGTAAAAAACTGGCTGGGTCTGCGACCTGCAACCCCGGCGATTTTGAAAAAGGGGCCGACAATGCCACTTACACGCAGATTGAGTAAGACGGTTGTACTCATAACCTGGGTTGTCGGGGCGCTCGCGCCGCAGTTCGGCGCTGCGGATGAACTGCCGCCAGCAGCCAAAGGCAACCCGATCGTGGTATTTACCCGTATGGCGCCGGGGCCCGATGACGATGGTCCCGGGCGTATGCTGCTCGAGCGTATCAAGGATGACAAGACGCTGCGGGTCATAGTGGGTATCGATTTCGATATGGTGGCGCCGCACGAATTATCCAGCGCGGACATTGCGGCGCAGGCAGCCGACATGGCCAAAGTACAGCGCGCGGTGCTGGGGCGAGTCTTTGCGGCTGGCGGCAAAGGGGTGCTCTGGCAGTTCAAAGATATCCCTTTCATCACACTCGAGGTCAACCGTGAGCAGCTGCGAAAAGTGCTGGTGGATCCTGCCGTGGTCAGTGTGCAGGAGGACACCGTCGCGGCACCGATGCTGAACGACAGCACGGATGTGATTCGGGCCGATCAGTTGTGGAGCATGACACCGGCGTTGCGCGGCAAGGGTCAGGCAGTTGCAATCCTCGATACTGGAAGTAATCACGATACCATGCTTAAAGGCCGTGTGGTTGCAGGCGGGTGCTTTTCGAGCAGTTACTGGTATTACCCCTCGCAGTCATTGTGTACCGGTGGCGCATCATCGCGAACCGGTTTGTCCGCTGGCAGCAATTGTCCGACAACGGTAGGTGGCTGTGACCACGGCACCCACGTTGCCACCATTGCGGCTGGGGATAACGGCTCGCTGCGCGGCGTGGCCCGCGAGGCCGGAATTATCCGAGTGCAGGTGTTCTCCAAGTTCACCAGCAGTTACTGGTGCGGCGGTTATGCGCCTTGTGTGATGTCCTATGGCTCCGACCAGGTACGCGGCCTGGAGTATGTTTACAGTCTGCGCAATACTTTGGATATCGCCGCTGTTAATATGAGTCTCGGTGGGGGCTCTTACTCCTCTGCCTGCGACAGCCGTGCCCCGGCAATCGCCTCAATCATCAACCGCCTGACGAGCGCCGGCATTGCCGTGGTGATTGCTGCCGGCAACAGCGGTATGAACGGCTACATCAGTTATCCAGCGTGTATCAGCAACGCAGTTGCCGTGGGCAGTTCGACCAAGACCGATGGCTTGTCGTCTTTTTCAAACCATTCGGCTCTGGTTGATCTGTTGGCGCCGGGCCATGACATCTATGCCGGGGTGCCCAGTCGTTCCTATAGGCGCATGAGTGGAACATCGATGGCGGCGCCGCACGTGGCCGGCGCTTTCGCTCTTTTGAAAAGTTACGATCCCAATGCCACGGTGGCCCAACTGCAAACGGCACTGGAATGTACCGGTGAGCCTATTGCACGTGGCGGCGTCAGCCGTAATCGTATCGATATGCGCGGTGCTTATCAGTTTTTAAAAAAAGGCATGGCGGGATGCAAAAAGGCGGAAGATACATCCACGCCCGACTGGGTTCCACGTCACGGCTGGTTCTGACATGGTGCGTTTCACCGCTTTACGTATGACAGGCAGGCGTCATGCTTTGGTCGGCAGACATATCTCGGCCAGCATTTTAGTAGCGACGCTGGTGGTTTTTGCGCCACTATCAGTTGCGCAGCAAAGCCAAGATGTCGCCGTGATGCTGCATACCATCCAGGGCCTTGAAAGCCTGCGCTACGAGATCCTTTACGAGCGTGACCGTTTTAATGCCTCTCCGGCGCCGGTCGGTGAAGCAGCACTTCAGACCTGGCGGGCCGTGGCCGAGGACATCAAGATAACCCTCGCCGAGATCGAAACGGCGCTCGCTGATGTTCGTCAGCGCTATCGCGATAATGGCGGGGCCTTTGTCAGGGCACCGCCGCCCAGCGAGATGCCGCCGCTGCTGCCCGAGTAAGCGATGAGGGGCCTTTCGCTGCACAAACAGTTTCGTGGCCTTGTCTTGGCGTTGGCTTGTGGTTGGCCGCTCGCCGCTATGGCGGCCCCCGGGCCGCTGGCCCAGACTCCGATCCTGACCTCGGCAGCCAGTGCGCCCAATATCCTGATCGTGATCGATGACTCGGGCTCCATGGGTTGGCGCCGCTCCGGCCAACCTAAAACGCCGATGCGCTCAGCACAAAGTGCCGCTATCGCGTTGCTGGATTCCCTCAGCAAAGTCCGGGTCGGGGTAGGGTCGTTCAGCCGTTACAACTTTGGTGGCGAACTCGATCAGCCCATCGTCGATCTGGATGCTAACCGAGCCCTGATCTATAAAGCGATCAACAAACTGTCTCCGGGCGGGGGCACACCCTTGGTGGGCACTCTGCAGCATATGGGCCGTTACTTTGTGGGTCTTGGCGGTCCCAGCAACCCCGGCAACAGTGCCTCGGCAAACTGCACTGCCAACGGCCAGTACCAGGGCGCACTGACCCTGCATCCGGATGACGCACCGCGCGAGTTCCCACTGAGCAAGGTTTTGCCAAGCGGGCCGCACAAAGGGTGGAAAAAAGCAGCGGCGCAATCACCGGTTTGTCACTGGTGTCAGAAGAATTTTCTTATCTTGTTAACCGACGGCTGGGGCTGGGGCAATGCCTCGAAACCACTACGCGACTACTGCCCCACCTGTTATCACCCGCTGATCAGTGTGGCCGCGGCGCTTAATGATATCGACCTGCGTCCGGATGTCGATGAGTTCGATGGTAGTGAGTCGAAAAACAACCTGATCACCTACACCATCGGCTTTCATACCAGTCAGGCTTTGCTTAAAGAAACCGCGAAAGAAGGCGGCGGGCTTTATTTCGAGGCGGATAACGAGACCGAGCTTAAGGCCGCCTTTGCCAAGATCGGCGAGGATATCCTGGCGCATACCAGCGGTTCGGCATCGGCCGCCACTTTCAGTACCAGTTTGCTCAAGACCGGCACGGATCTTTACCTCACCACCTTTAACACCGAGTACTGGACCGGGGATGTGATTGCCGGCACCCTCGATGGCAGGGGCCGACCGGGTGCTGTGCGCTGGTCAGCAGCAAAGCAGCTCGATACCGCCAGCGATCCCGACACACGGGTAATGCTGACCTGGAACAGTGAGAAAAATCCCCCGATCAGCACCTGCCCCAGCTCGTCGAGAAAAACCAAAGTGCCCAAGGTGCGCCCGGGTGGTATTCCCTTTCGCTGGGATTATCTGTCGACACTGCAGCAGCGCGATCTGCTGAAGCAGGCGAGCGTTGCCGGTAATCTGGTCTTTGAGCGCAAATGGGGCACCTCCGGTGCAGGCAGTGGCCGGTTCGCACGGCCCTTTGACATCGCCACCGACAGCAAGGGCAACGTCTATGTGGTGGATTACAACAACCACCTGGTGCAAAAGTTTGATATTGACGGCAACTTTCTCACCCAGTGGGGCGGTAGGGATTCAGGCAACACCAGCCTCAATTACCCGGTGGGTATTGCGACCGATATGCATGACAATGTTTATGTCGCCCAGCACGGCTCGCACACGGTTAAAAAATTCTCCTCGGCAGGCGAGTATCTTGCCACTGTCGGTGGCTACGGGCTTGAGCCGGACCAGCTTTATTATCCCTTTGATGTCGCGGTTGATTCGGCCGGCAATATCTATGTGGTTGAACTGCAGAATCACCGCATCAAGGTATTCGACCCGAGCGGGCGGTATCTGCACGAGTGGGGCGGCAGGGGCAGTTCCGAGGGCAGGTTCTGGAGCCCCAACCGGATCGCGATCGACCTTGGAAACAACGTATATGTTTCCGATTATGTCAATCACCGAATTCAGAAGTTCGATACCGACGGCAAGTTTCTGGCCCAGTGGGGCAGTTACGGTACCGGCAACGGGCAGTTCCGTTACCCCTATGGTGTGGCCACCGATGGCAGTGGCAATGTGTTCGTGGTGGAGTATTTCAACCGTGTGCAACAGTTCGATGCTGCAGGTAACTTTATAGAGCAGTGGGGCACCGCCGGATCAGGCGATGGCCAGTTCAAGTATCCCCGGGGTATCGGCGTGTACGATGGTGGGGTTTGTGCCGGCTCAAGTTTTTTTGTGGCCGATGCCTATAACGATCGGGTGCAAAAATTCTCCAGCCCCGGCAGCGCCAGCATCAGTACCGATATCGGCAAGGCACGATTGCGCTACGTTCGCGGCGAGCGCACCAACGAGAGTAAGGGCTGGGATTTTCGACAGCGCAAGAGCCTGCTCGGCGACATCATCCATTCTTCAGCTGTCTATGTGGGTAAGCCCTCCCTGAACTGGCCCTCGGGCGGCGGTTTCCCGGGTGGTGATAACGCCTATTCGGGATTTGCCAAAGACAAACGTAACCGCCAGGCGGTTGTGGCCGCCGGTTCCAACGACGGCATGCTGCATGTTTTTGCGGCTGATACCGGCAAGGAACTACTTGCCTATCTGCCGGGCAATCTTTTCTCTACGGCGCCCAGCGAGGGATACCATTACCTGACCGACCCCGATTACGCACACCGCTATTACGTGGACGGCACACCGGCTGTGTCGGACGTGTTCATCCCTTCGCGTTTCTCGACTTCGCCGCACTGGCGCAGCGTGCTGGTGGGTATAGAGGGTTCGGGCGGGCGCGGTCTTTTTGCGCTGGATTTGACTGACCCAAATCGCTTTGCTGAGGCCAATGCAACTGATCTGGTGCTGTGGGAGTTCTCCAGCGCAGATGATCCGCATCTGGGGCGTACGCTGGCCCGGCCAACCATCGCGCTGCTACCCAATGGGCGCTGGGCGGCAATCGTCGGCAACGGTTATGAGCACACAGCTACCGGTACCGCCTCGTCAGGGCAGGCTGAGCTTTTCATCATCTACCTGGATGGCGGTCTGGATCGAAAGTGGAGCGAGGGACGTGATTACCTGCGTATCCCCACCGGAGTCGGGTCGGTCACACAGCGCAACGGCCTTTCCACCCCGGCGGTTATTGATACCAATGGAGACCACGTTGCCGACCGGGTATATGCCGGTGACGTACACGGCAACCTGTGGGCCTTTGATCTATCGAGCACCAAGGCAGCGGACTGGTCGGTGGCGCACCGGGGCCCACTTTTTACCAGTACCCCCAGGCAGCCAATCACAGCACGGCCGGAAATCATCCGCCACCCGGCGATGCCGCAAAGAGGCAACCAGCCTAACCTGATGATCTTTTTCGGCACGGGTCAGTACCTGGTGGCGGGAGATAACACGACCACCGATACCCAGAGTTTTTATGCAATCTGGGATCGCGGCGACGGCAAGCTCAACCCTGCAGACCTGGTCGAGCAGGTCTTCTTACGCACCGGGCAAAGTGGGGGGCGCATCACCGACCCGGATCGCTGGCAGCGCCTGAAAGTCGATTACAAGAAATCCGGTAGCGGTGATCGCTATGGCTGGTATCTTGATCTGCCGGACCGTGGAGAGCGGGTAGTCACCGATGCGCGCTATCGCAGCGGGCTGGTGTTTTTTAATACGCTGGTTCCAAGTGACCCCCGTCCTTGCGCAACCGGAGGTACTGGTTGGATGATGTCCGTTGATGCATTGACCGGCGGCAGCCCGATTGCCCCGGCATTTGATTTTGACGGCAACGGTGAGATCGATGTAGAAGGCGATACTGAGATCGTTGGCACCGAAGGCGGCAAAAAGAAACGCCGTCTGGGTTTTGCCGGCAAAAAATACAACTCCAAGAGTGGTATCCCCACCGGGGTCTCCATCATCGGCGATAACCGCTATACCTCGGGCAGCGGCACTGACGATGCCTCGGAGGTGGTGGTTGAGGCTTTGCAGCCAGGGGGAGATGCACCGACCGGGCGGATGTCGTGGGACCAGCTATTGCCAGAGTAGAAGCTTCTATGTTTTGATTTGCCCGGGCAGACCCGATAGGCGGCCTGCCAGATCAACCAATAGGACAAAGGGGTGAAGCATGCCGGGTAAAGTCATTGCATTTTTTCCAGAAGCCGCATTCGGCCCAGCGCTGAATTCGGTCGGTATCGCGCAGGCGTGCGAGAAACTGGGTCACAAAGCAGTGTTTCTGACCGACCCGGGGATGCAGGGGGTGTATTCCGGTTATGGATTTGATGAGTACACCGTCAATATGTCCGAGCCGATGCCGCCGCAGGAGATGGCCAGGTACTGGACGGATTTTATCAACGGCCATATTCCAAACTTTGATCTTTCCCCGTACCAGCAGATCGACAACTATGTAAAGGAGTGCTGGGAGGCGATTGTCGAGACGGCCATCTGGGCCGAAAAGGAATTGCCCGGTGTGCTCGGCAAAATACAGCCGGACATGGTTTGCGTGGATAACGTCATCCTGTTCCCCGCGATCAAGCGTTATGCGCGGGAGAATCAAAAGCCCTGGGTGCGGATCATTTCCTGCTCAGAGAACGAGATTAACGATCCAAATATTCCACCACATCTTTCAGGCTGCGGTGAGAACGATACGGCTTGTTTTGCCGCTTATCAGGATCACTTCAATGAGGTGGTGAAACCGACGCATGACAAGTTCAATGTTTTTTTGGCGCAATGTGATGAGGAGCCCTACCCCATTGGCGAGTTCTTTGAGGCCTCACCGCACATGAATTTGCTGCTCTACCCGGAGTCGGTCAAGTTCAAGCGCGCTACGGCGCTTGACCCCACGCGTTTTCAGTACCTTGAGGGTTGCGTTCGCGATGAAAGCGCGTTTGAGGTTCCCACCTTTAAGGCCAATAACGACGCACCGCTTCTGTACGTCAGTTTTGGCAGCCTGGGCTCAGGCGATACGGTGTTGCTCAAGCGTTTGATGGAGGTGATTGCGGCAATACCCGTACGCGCACTATTTAATGTGGGTGATTACGAGAGCGAGTACGATGCTGTGCCGGATAACATCCAGATTGCCTCGTGGTATCCCCAGCCTTCGGTTATCTCCCAGGCAGATGCCGTGATCCATCATGGTGGCAACAACTCGTTTAACGAGTGCCTGTATTTTGGTAAACCTGCGCTCATCATGCCTTACGTGTGGGATGGTCACGACAACGCCAAGCGGGTTACCGAGACGGGACATGGTTTTCATCTGCACCGTAACGACTGGACGCCCGATGAGCTGCGCGCCTGCATCGATAGCATGTTGACCAATAAAAAGTTGCACGAGCGCCTTCATGCCACATCCGCTCATATGCGCTCCGAGGATGGTCCAACCAAAGCGGCTGAAATCCTGGATCGCTTGGTGAGTTGACCCGTCCTTTGTGCCCGGCAGTTTGCTCTCAGCCAGCTTGGGTCGGCATAGCCTCTTCTAGCAAAAAGTACCCGAGGTTGTTCAGTGCTGGCAACCCAGCAAGACGGCCTGCACGGAATAGCTGTCACCGGTGATATCAAAAAAGCCACCCGGTCATCGACTGGTTGGCAGGAGAGTCAGGGAATGCCCAGTTGCCTGATGATGTAAATATAGTAGTACCGTTGTACCCCTTCCTTGCGGCTGACCAGCCCCATAAGCCCCCCGTGTAGCCACTGCAGCCCAATAGAGAGACGCATCGATTGGCTCTATCGGGGATACACCTCCTTTTATGCTCTAGGCTAGCTGCCAGGCGCGCCTTCGCCGATTTGACGCAAGGCCGTTTTTGGCTATTTATGGTAGTTAGGATAAGATTGATTCAGGCTCAGCTATTTCAGGTAGTAGGCACTCTGGTAACTTTGATGAGGGACCGAATAACGAGAAGATTCTTGTGCTGGTCTTTTGCCGTGGGGTGCACCATTTTCCTCGTTGGTTGCAATAGCGGCGGTGGCACTACCTCGGGTACCTCGGGCGGGCCGGGCTATCTCACCGTGCCGCTGGCGGGTTGGTGGCATGGCAGTTGGTCTCGCAATACAACCTTGACCGATATCATTGTTGATACCGCGGATGTCACCACCCAGCTCGACCCTCTCGATGGTGTGGCGCGCCTGCAGATCACCTCAGCCAGTGGGCCCTCGCAGACGATTTCCGGCTCACTGCTGATGAGCGGGTTCGAATGCTTTGATAATGGCAGCATACAGGGTTCCTGGTCGGGTTCAAATGTGGGTATCAGCGTCTACAGTCAGCCGACTCTGGTGGAAACTGCTGGAGTCAGTTCGACCATCACGCAAGTCTCAGTTGGTAGTGGTTATTCTTCGGCGCCTACAGTGACTTTTTCTGCACCAGAGAATGCCAGTGGGACCACAGCAACCGGTCACGCGGTGATTTCTGGTAAAGGTAGCATTGCGTCAATTGCAGTATCGACTGGAGGAGCCGGATATACGCAGGCAACCACCACGGTGACCATTACCGCACCTGACCTCACCGGTGGTACCCAGGCTACTGCTACAGCAACAGTCTCAGCAGGAGGAGTCATAGTCGGTTTTGTCGTGACTGAGCCTGGCAGCGGCTATTCGATTGCGCCGGGAATCATCATCTCTGACACAGGTGACGGCGCAGGAGCGGTCGGCACAGCAGCCCTCAGCGATGAATCGGCAGGTCAGGTAACAGCCATCGTTCTGGATAGCGCGGGCTCTGGTTACGAGACACCACCAACCATTACGATAAGTGGTGGCGGAGGAACCGGTGCGATCTTTACGGCTGAACTTGATAATGATGTGGGTCTTAATGCTGTGCGTCTGTCGCTTTCAGGGCATCAGACATCTGCTGGAGAGCTGAAGTTTGCTTATACAGTGGCCTCAGGCGAGTGTGAAGCCAAGCGTGGCAGTATTACCCTGAGCAAATCAGGGTGACCATGGAGCCGATCAATGACCACGAAACTGATCACAGCAAAGGGTCATCCTGTGATGCGGCGGCACCAGGCTGGCTTCACGCTACTGGAGTTGCTGGTGGTGATCGTGATTATCATCACGGCTGCCGCCGTGGTCGCACCGAGCCTGGGCCCGCGCGCCCAGCAGGCACGGCTCGATTCCGGCGCGGCACGGCTCGATGCACTGGTACG
>MPMB02129895.1_pt1 | contig 10203 bp, 7 predicted proteins | sample 1617371 | NCBI WGS metagenome assembly MPMB02 (sample SAMN05944808, study PRJNA350692) | marine metagenome | biome: marine; feature: ODZ; material: water; isolation source: 300 m water sample filtered on 0.2 um supor filter | place: Pacific Ocean | collected 2012-04-08 | depth 300m m
GGATGGCGCGGTGCCTGACCATCATGGGACGGAAGGAAGGTGAGTTGCAGGAGACATCGCAGTACTTCTACCCGGCCATGCAGTGCGCTGACATCTTCGAGATGGGTGTGGACATCTGCCAGCTGGGCATGGGGCAGCGTAAGATCAACATGCTGGCCCGCGAGCTGGGACCAAAGCTCGGGCACTGGAAGCCCGTGTGCGTCCACCACCACATGCTCATGGGGCTCGATGGCCCGGTCAACGCCTCCGGGCTCGATGACGACACCGCGCTCGACGTCGAGATATCCTCGAAGATGTCCAAGTCCAATCCGGACTCGTGCATCTATGTCCATGATAGCGATGAGGCCATCCGAGCCAAGCTGAAGAAGGCCTACTGCCCGGCGGGCGATCCCGGGAATCCCATCATGGACTACGCCAAGCACATCGTGTTCCGGCTCCATGACACCTTCGTCATCAAGCGGCCGGCGAAGTTCGGCGGTGATATCGAGGTCCCATCCTATCCAGAGCTGGAGAGCATGTTCGAGGCGGGAGCCGTGCACCCGCTGGACTTGAAGAACGGTGTGGCCGACGTCCTCATCGAGTTCATCACGCCCATCCGTGAGCACTTCGAGAAGAACCCATCGGCGCGCAAGCTCTACGAGGTTGTCAAGACCCAGGAGATCACGCGCTGAGAGGAGGAAGAGGTAGGATGCTGGTGCTGTTCGACCTGGACGGCACCCTCCTCGACCTCTCCCTGCTGGCGGCCGTGCTGCGCGAGTCCATCGTCCGCATGGTCGCCGATGAGATCGGCGTTTCAACAGATGAGGCCGAGGGGCAACTTGCCGGGACCGAGGACGAGCTCCGGCAGCAGGAAGGGAAAGTAACTTTCTTCAGTACAAAGGTCCATCCCGACGAGGACCCCCTCATCCTTCTCAACCAGGCCCTGCAGCGTGTGGCCCCGGCCATCGATGCCGTGGGCGCTTATAGCCGTATCCGCACCTCCTGTGTGAGCCCGCCGTTCCCCGACGCCCTCCCTTGCCTCGAAGCGCTCAAGGCCCGGGGCCATACCATCGGCGTGTGCACGAACACGGTCCACGAGAAAGCGGTCCGCGAGCTCATAGATTCAGGGCTCACGCCCCACGTGGTGTTCCTGGTGGCTGGCGACGATGCAGCGCGCCCTCTGAAGGGCGATCCTCCGGCCTACCGGCGCAAGCTGGAAGAGCTCGTGCGCGAGCATGGCGTTGTCCTGGTCGTGGGCGACGTGGTCAGCCTCGACCTGGCACCGGCGCATGAGGCTGGCTGTCGCACATGCCTTGTGGTGCGTGACTACACACCTGACCGCTCGCGTATGCTGCCCTGGCTCGACCATGTCGTGAGATCGCTGGCCGAGGTGCCCCCACTGGCAGACCGGGAGGGGCCTGCATGATCCCACCTGGCCGCGGGTGGCTCGCCCTATTCCTCGTGGCGGTCCTGCTAGCACACCTGACATTGGCCGCCCTCCCGCGTCCCGTGCACGAGCTGGAGGTACACACGATATCGGTCTCCGGGTGCCCGGGTGAGGACGTGCTCGGTGAACAACGGGTCGAAGGCACCATCGTTCTCGTACCAGGCCATTGTCTCGTCGTCGTCGGAAGCGGTGATGACGTCCAGGTCGCCGTCGCCGTCCACGTCGGTCGGTGTCACCCTGCGGGCACCGTCAGCGGATTCCGTGATCACCTGTCTGGTGAACGTCTGGGACCCGTCGTTCTCGTACCAGGCCACGGTGTCGTCGTTCTTGGACACTGCCAATACATCCAGGTCCCCGTCGTCGTCCATGTCGGCGGCCCTGACGTCCGTGGCCCCGTCAGCTGATGTGGAGATGATCTGCTTGGTGAACGATGGCGTGGCGGCCCCGTCGCTCTTGTACCATGCGATGGTGTCGTCGTTCTCGGACGCGGCGAGCACGTCCACGTCGCCATCCTGGTCCAGGTCCACAACTTCCGCACGGCTTGCGACGTCAGCGGAGGTGGTGATGGTCTGCTTGGTGAACGACTGGGATCCGTCGTTCTTGTACCACGCGATGGTATCGTCGTTCATGGATGTGGCGAGCACGTCCATGTCACCGTCGCCGTCGATGTCGGCGGCGTAAGCAAAGGTCGCTCCGTCGGCGGAGGTGGTTATGGTCTGCTCGGTGAAGGAGGGCGTTGCCGCGCCATCGCTCTTGTACCATGCGATCGTGTCGTCGTTCTTGGAGGCGACCACCACGTCCAGATCACCGTCCCGGTCCACGTCGGCGGCCTGGGCGGAGTAGGGGCCGTTGGCCGAGCCCACCTCGGCCCTGGTGAAAGACGGGGCGGCGCCGCCGTTGTTCTTGTACCAGTAGACCTTGTCCTTACTATAGGAGGTGGCCAGCAGGTCCAGGTCGCCGTCGCCGTCGAGGTCGGCGACAGAGGCGTCGACGCCCTGGGTCAGGGCGGTGTCGGCCTTGTAGGTGGTGAACGTCAGCAGCGGGATATTGTCTGGGGGGCCGTCGTGGGGCCGCGAGCCCACCCAGTCCCTGTCCGCGTCCATGCCGCCCATGGATAGGTGGTTGCTCCCGTCGTGGTCGGCCACTGATGTGCCCTTGGCCCTGTTGAACTTGTAGTAGCTCCTCAGGCTCCCGATGTTGGGGTGGGTGCTGTCGACCTCCTTGTCCTTCCACGCAGAGATGGTGGAGGAGCTGAGGATGCCGTTCCAGATGCGCACCTCGTCCAGCCGCCCGATGTACCGCTGGGCGGACTCGAACCCGCCGCCCTGGGTGTCCTGGTCCTGGCCCAGCACGAGGGAGCCGCTGGACTTCAGGGAATCCCCCTTGGCCTCGTTGGTCTTCGTGCTCTTGAGGGTGCCGTCCTTGTAGTACTGGAGCCGCCCGTCGGACGAGCGCCAGGTGATGGCCACGTGGTGCCACTCGCCATCAGTGATGCCGTTGGAGAATGTGTGCTCCCGCTGGTCCTGGCAGTCGTCGCCGGTGAAGGCGTCGTTGTAGCAGTCCAGGGAGATCCTGAGGCCGGAGCTCGTGGTGGTTATCACGAAACCGTTGTCCCTTGCCTTAATATCCGAGCTCTTCTTATACCACCATGAGAGAATCCTCCCCTCACTGGATTTGGTCTTCGCCCAGAACTCGATGGTGAGCGAGGTGGTGGGGAAGCTCGAGAAAGAGGTATCCTTGGCGTACTCGCCAGAGGAGCTGCCGATATCCAGCGCGTGCCCCAGGTCCTCGGCCGCTGCTGTGGCCGGCGTCAGGCAGAGGAAGAGGCAGAGCGCGAGAGAGATCACACTATAATAGGTATTGCGGGGAGATCCATGGTCGGCAGGTGCCCTCATCCACACACCTCCGCATCCGGATGTTCCAGGCACACGAGACGCTCTAGTGCCTCCACCCGGTCGTTCAGCGCGTCGTTCTCTGCCTTCAGCGCCTCGATCTGACCCTGCTGGTCCTGGACTGCCTGCACCAGGAGCGGCGTGAGCCCGCCGTACTCGACGCCCCAGGGGTCCGCCTTTGGATCATCGCCGCCGACGGACACTACTTCGGGGTATATTTCGTACAGTTCCTGGGCGATGAACCCCGTGGTAGTGATGTTCACGCCGATGAAGTTGAAGTTCCTGACCTTCACCTTCATTAGACCGTCCAAGGTGTCCACCATGACCCCCTACGTGCAGATCTCCGCGTCCGGGTGGTCCTGGCAGATGATGGCCTTCAAGGCGTCGTTCTCGGCCTTGAGGTCCTGGACTGCCTGCACCAGGAGCGGCGTGAGCCTGCCGTAGTCGACGCCCCAAGGCTCCTCCTCGACATAATCGCTGCCCACCGACACCGCCACGGGATAGGCCTCGTACAGCTCCTGCGCGACGAAGCCTGTAGTGGTCGAATCCGAGCCGATGAAGTTGAAGTCCCTGACCTTCACTTGCATGATGTCCTCCAGGCCGTACCGGGTATCGACGACGTTCTCCTTGAGCCGGGCGTCAGAGGAGGTCTGGTAGACGACGCCGCCCGAACCGTCGCCCTCAATCTGGCCGATCAAAGTCCCGGTCCCGGAGCCTTTCGCGAAGGTCATGAAATTGTTCCCGCTTCCCAGGTCACCGGTGTACCCGATCTGGACCTGGAGCCCGTCGGCATTGTTGCCGTTGTACGTATTGAAGATTCGTGCCGCCTCTAGAACCGAATCACTGCCATGCATGTCGAGTAGGTAGGTAGGATCGCTCGTCCCGATGCCGACCTCGGCCTCCGCCGTGAGCGTCACAACATTGGAACTGGTCCCCCGGTTGAACTGGAGATCGTCCTCATTGACACGGATTGCCCACTCGTTGTACGTGGTGTCGTGGTCATTGGCCATACCCAGGTAGAACCTACCGCCGGTGGCGGAGCCGCCAGCGTACCCAGCAAGGCGGAGGAAGCCGTAGTTGGAGCCATCGGTCCCGATCTCCACCATGTCGTTCACGCCAGTGACCATCTTGATCCCGCCGCTGTCGGACACGAGGTTGATGGAATCGGTGCCAGTGCCCGCGTCGGCATGTATCTTGATGGTCTCTGATGTGCCGGCGTTGGCGCGGAGATAGATGGCGTCTGCCTCATTGACGCTCGATACGATGTTGAGGTTGCCCGAGGACTGCATCGTGAGGTCCGTTCCGTCGCCCTCGATCTTCTCCCCGTCGTCGCCGAAGGTCAGGCCGACGCTGGCAGGGATATTGATGTCGGCCCCTGCCGTCAGCGCGATGTCGTCGTCGCTGCCGGTGTCGAGGGTGATACCGCCGGCGTCCGAGGCGAGATTGATGGAGGCAGTACCGGTCCCCTGGTCTGCGTGTATCTTGATGGTCTCTGATGTGCCGGCGTTAGCAGTGATGAGGACCGCGCTGGCTGCGTCCTTGGTGGATGTGAGGGTGATGGCGTTGCTGCCCGAGACCGCGAAGTCGCCATCGGTGGTGTCGATGGTGACCTGATCGAGGGTGGTGGCACTGTCGACGTCGAGGGCATCGTCCACCGTCAATCCGCCAACGTGCAGCTTGGCATGGTCCGTGATGGTCACTGTCGCCGTGCCGGGATCGGTCGCCGTGGCGGCCAGGGCGACCTCGTCGGCCGACTCGTCGTAGATCACGCCCACGAACGGTGTGTCGTACAGGCTGTACGTGGTGTCCGAGGTCGGGTTCGTGGCTCCCCAAGCCGTGTTGACGGTCGCGACCTTTCCCGTCCCGTCGTAGTCGGTGATCTTCCTCACCAGATTCTGGACACCCGCGGGATCGTTGTTCGTTATCTTGATGTACCAGTTGTTGTAGAAGTCGTCCACGGCACTGGAACCGCTGGCAAGGGTGATCGTGGATGCTGCACCGGCCTGGGCCGTGCTTGATGCTGCTGCCGTCCCGGCTACCACATCGCCGGTGCCTGCATCGTTCTCGGTCTGGTACCTCTTCACGAGTATCCCGCCGTCGACACTGGCCGAGGGCGAGTTTTGCACTACCACGAGATTGTCGGTGATGTCCAGGGTTCCCGATAGCGTTGTTGCACCACTCGCGCCGAGGGTGGTGAAGGAGCCGGCCGCAGGCGTCGTACCCCCGATGGCCGTGCTGTCGATGGCGCCCGCGTCGATGTCGACCTTGGTGATGTCCACCTCGCCGGTGCCCTTGGGAGTGATGGCGATGTTGATGTTGGTGTCCGTTCCGTCTGCAGCGAGCGTCGTGCCTGCCAGGGTGACGCCCGCGGCGGCGACGTCGGTGTCGAACGTTGTCGCGTAGGAGGTGGTGAACTTGCCCGTGGTGGCGGAGTTGGCGCCTATGGTCGCACCGTCGATGGCGCCCGCGTCGATGTCCACGGTGGCAAGGGTCGCCGTCCCAGTGGCCTTGACGTTTCCGGCCACCTCCAGCATCTCGCTGGGCGTGGACGTGCCGATGCCCACCTTGTGCGTGGTGGGGTCCACAACGAGGTCGGCAGTGGTGTCCTTGAGGAAGGTGCCGGTCTTGATACCGCCCCAGGTGGAGTAGAAGGCCTTGCGCTCGTCAGAGCCGAAGTCCACGTCCTCACCGCCGATGGTGTAGTCCTTCCAGTACTTCTTGCTGAACTCGAGGTCCACCGGTCCCACCAGGATGTCCCAGACACCGTTGTTCGACGTACCCGAGGCCGTGGCGAGGAGCGTCCCGCCCGTTGCCTGGTCGTAGATGTCGACCTTCACGGTCACGTCAGCGGGCTGGCCCGATGATGTCACCTTCACACGCCCACGATCATAGAAGCTAGCCGTTACCGACGCCACCGGCACCATGAGCACCAGCAGCGTCGTGATAATCATCGTGTACAGGTTCGTACTGGCCATATTGGATCACCTTTGTCTCTATGGTGGTGCAACGGGGATGCCAGGAGGGAACGTCCGGTAGGGCACAGAAAGAGATGTGTAATGGGTGCGCCTCTATCCTCCCATCTCAGGGGGAGCGTTCTCTCACAGGACATGAACGAGTTCTCCCGCTTCGCGGTCCATCGGTCCTTTTACCCTCCATCCGGACAACCGTTAAAAATCGCCGGCGCGACGGCACGTCCAGTTAGATGGATAAGTGATAGACCGCCACCACTACATGAAAAAGGTGTTTCGAGTTGCTTTGTTGCATAACTAACCTTTTCTCGGCTCCAATCCCTTGTCCTCTTCGACAGTCAGGTCGACCACCCAGTTGAACACATTCGCCCTTCTCTGTCTCAGGAAATCCACCACCCGTTCACCTTCCTCTTTCCTGACCAAGAGAACCTGTGACCGTGACAGCTTGAGGACGCCACCTAGCTCATCCAGGAGTCCTCCGATCTTGCGATTGTACTTGCCGTAGAATGAGTGGCTGTTGTAGCCATACAGCTCGCGGTAGATCTTGCTGGCTTCGGCGACGCTGATACCCATCTCCTTCCGTGGCAGATTGAACGCGATCAACATGGCCTCGGGCATGATACTGATGGTGTGGGATGAATGTTTTAAATAGATAACTGCTGATATATGCAGTTATTTGACGGTGATAACACATGACACAGACAGAGCGGTGGGGTCCGAAGCGTACATACCCGCGAGACTGGAAGGCCTACGATGAGGAACTCGTCCGCAGAGGGGAGTTCTATCTGGACCTCGACTGGGTACGATCATGGGATGCGGAGCTCGCCACCATGAACGAAGGCAAGAACGGCGCACCCTTTCGCTTCCCAGAATCGCTCATCAAGCTCCAAGGTGTGTGGCACCAGTTCGTGGATCTCCGTGGGGTCGAGGGCATCACGAGGAAGCTCACTAAGTTCGGGCTCCTCCCGAAGTTCGATGACCATACGACCGTGTGCAGGAGATTGCGGCGATTGGACACCACATTCAACATTCCCGCCGACGGCCCCATCGAGGTCGCCTCCGACGGGACCGGCCTACAGCTCATCGATGGCGGCGAGTATCTCCGCCAGAAGTATGGCAAGAAGCACAGGGTGTGGGCCAGGGTCACGATCATCGCAGACCGCAAGACGAAAAACCTCCTCGGCATCGATGTGACGATCTTCGATCCCTCCTCGGAACCGGACGCTGCCACGGTGATGATCGAGGAACTCATCGAGGAGGGCGTGGATGTCGACAAGTTCTACGGCGATGGAGGATTCGACAAGAAGGAGCTCTTCGAGTTCCTCGACGAGCACGGTATCGAGCCTATAATCAAGCTGCCGAAGAACGCCGTCTTCGGTGAATGTGAACCAAGGAATCGAGAGCTGAAGCTGTATAAGAAGTACGGCTACAAGAAGTGGGCCAAGAAGAAAGGGTACGGGATGCGGTGGCCGGGTACGGAGGGTATATTCTCAGCCGTCAAGCGCAAGTTCGGTGAGGGGATCCGGGAGAGGAACGAAAAGAGCATCCTCAACCAAGCGAGGATCAAGTTCTGGGTGTATCAGTGGATGTGCGACTATGCCCGGGCAGGGGCGGGAGCGTAGTGATGGGGTAGGGAGAGGGGGCAAACGTCGAGGTTATGCAACAAAGCAGATAGGAACGATCATCGGTCCGCTCATCGGCTTCGACGATGCGAGCGGCAGCATGGGATTGTCGGCTGTCGCTATATTCCCCTTCGGTTTCGCCGTGGGAGGGTTCCTATTGGGAGGTCTTCTGGCGCTCCTGTCCAACCTCGCCCTGCGTTTCAGCAGAGGATTGCCGCTCGGGCTTGATCCCCCCCCAGCTGCACCTCCCGCTCCGGCCAAGAAGCCGCCACAGAAGCAGGCCCACGAGTTGAAGACCTCGCAGAGAGCACCGCCACCGAAGAGTGCGAGAGCACCACCACCGAAGAGTGCGAGAGCACCACCACCGAAGAAGGCCACACCGCAGGGGCCGCCACCTCCGCGTCCCCAGGGAGTGACCGCGCTCCTGGCCAAGAGCCGGCGTATCGGGAACATGCCATTTCCCACGGTGAAGGATCCCTCATCGTTCTCGGGAAAGGTCCTCATGGTGGTCAAACCGCAGGAGCCGCTCTCCCCCAACGAGGTCAAGTCGATCGCGTTCAACGTCGAGAGCGGCATGGGCCTCCTTCTCGTTGGGGACGGTGGTGAGGACAACTCGAACCTCAACGGCCTTGCCAAGAGGTTCGGGGCCAGCTTCAACAGCGATATTGTCTCGAGCTACGATGAATCGGGCAGCGCTACGTACGCTCCGCACATGTACGCCCTGCCCCATGCCATCACCGAAGGGCTGGAAGCCTTCCAGGTGGACCGCAGCTGCTCGCTCCGTCTCACCGACTGGTACGGTCAGGTCCTCCTATTCTCGAGCGAAAAGAGCTTCTCCGACGCCGACGGTTCGGGCACATGGGACGAGGACGAGTATAGCGGTACCTGCGCGGTTATGGGAAAGGCCGAGAACGGCAACGGCCGTGTCGTGTTCATCGGGGATGCCGTCATGTTCGAAAGGAACTCATCAGCCGACGTCAAGTTGCTCGACCGCATCTTCAAGTGGCTGAAGCACGAGATATAGTCCCTCGGAGCGCTCCAAAGCAATGCTTAAATAGCGGACGCCGTGCGCGACAGCACTGGAAGGAACAGGTGTTCGCTCATGTACGATGTCGATCTCGAGACCACGACCGATGGAGCTGTCTATGGCAACGCTCACGCTGCCGAGGGGTATGCGCGGGCCGATGACCTGGACGGAGCGAAGGTCGGAGGTGCGGTCCTCATGGCCGCGGGCGTCGCGTTCCTCCTGTCCGGTTGTACCGGGTCATCGGATGACAAGCCCTCCGGCCCGGTGAAGTACCAGGGGTTCCAAGAGAAGTCCTCGGCCGAGGGCTACAACAGCTTCGCGGGCCATAGTGACGTGGAGCTGGGCGACATCGACGGTGACGGTGTCCCCGACATCGTCGTGACGGACCGCTTCGCCAGTACTCATCTGCATGTGAACCAGGACGGGACCTACACGGACGCCGGCTCCACTGGTAGTTACAACAGTTTCGCCGGCCACGGTGACGCTGAGCTCGGGGACCTCGACGGGGACGGTGACCTCGACCTCGTGGTGGCCGACCGGTTCGCCAAGGTGCACGTCCTTGAGAACCGCGACGGTTCGTACATCGAGACGGGCACGATCGCCGGACACAACAGCTTCTCCGGTCATGCGGACGTGGAGCTGGGTGACGTTGACGGCGATGGTGACCTCGATGCCGTGGTGGCCGACCGGTTCGCCCGTGCCCATGTCCTTGAGAACCGCGGAGGGCGTCTCGTAGACACCGGTTCAACCGATAGTTACAACAGCTGGGCGGGACATGCCGACGTCGAGCTCGCGGACGTTGACGGCGACGGTGACCTCGACGCCGTGATGACCGACCGGTTCGCCCGCGCCCACATACTGAAGAACCAGGATGGAAAGTACGTGGACACCGGGAGCGTCGGGGGCTACAACTCGTTCGCCGGCCACAGCGACGCGGAGCTCGTGGACCTGGACAGCGATGGTGACATTGACATGGTGGTGGCCGACCGGTTCGCCCGTGTGCATATCCTGGAGAACCAGGACGGTACGTATATCGATACCGGCTCGGTGGGCGGCTACAACTCATTCGCAGGCCATAGTGACGTGGAGATCGCTGACATCGACGGCGACGGGGATCCCGACCTGATCGTGCTCGACAGGTTCGCGAAAGCGCACGTGCTCAAGAACCAGGACGGCCAGTTCACCGACGCTGGCAGTGTCGGCGGGTATAACAGCTTCGCCGGAAAGAGCGACCTGCGCCTTACCGACATGGACGGTGACGGTGACC
>MPMB02034279.1_pt1 | contig 10198 bp, 10 predicted proteins | sample 1617371 | NCBI WGS metagenome assembly MPMB02 (sample SAMN05944808, study PRJNA350692) | marine metagenome | biome: marine; feature: ODZ; material: water; isolation source: 300 m water sample filtered on 0.2 um supor filter | place: Pacific Ocean | collected 2012-04-08 | depth 300m m
GTGGGACTTAATGTGGTACTGAATTCCACTACGCCAAATTTAACTCAATAAATTCAACGTAGTGAGTTAGAAAATTGGCGGAGAGAGAGGGATTCGAACCCTCGAAACGGTTGCCCGTTTACACGCTTTCCAAGCGTGCGCCTTCAGCCACTCGGCCACCTCTCCTGATGGGCGAGAACCTAACCGAGGCGGTCCCGCCCCGCAATGGTTTTGGGCCGGGCTGCCCTCACCAGCTTGCGGATCGACGGGGGGGAGGGGTTGGAGAGGCGGAGATCATGCCGGAACAGCCACCAGCTTAGGGACGGCGGCTTCTTCCAGTTGCACAGAGATGACCCCGTCCTTGACGGTGACGGAATAGTGCTTGGCGCAGCCCACGTCGGGCGCCACCGCCTGGCCGTCGCTAAGCTCAATCGCCCAGTTGTGCAGCGGGCACGTTACCCGCCGCCCGTGAACGATGCCTTGCGACAGCGGCCCGCCGCGGTGCGGGCATTTATCTTCAATGGCGAAGATTTCATCTTCGGCATTACGGAAAACGGCGATGTCGCCTTCCGGCGTCCTGATGACACGGGCGCCAAGCGGGGGAATGTCGTTCAGGTGTCCGATTACGGTCCATTGTTTCATGCTCTCTTAGCCCACCATCTTCAAGAGGTTGAATTCGTGTTCGTCCTTGCCGCCGGCGCGCGCCGCCCAGGGATCGTCCTGGGAGAACTCCTGCGCGAGGAGGAAGCGTTCATGGAGCGCCTTGCGGTTGTCCGGGTCCTCGACCACGAGGCCCCGAATATGGGCCATGCCGACGCGTTCCAGCCACGGCGCCGTGCGCTCCAGGTAATGGGCCTCTTCCCGGTAGAGCTGAAGGAAGGCGCCGGTGTATTCCAGGACCTGGTCTTCGGTCTCGACCTTGCACAGAAAGTCGGTGGCCCGGACCTTGACGCCACCGTTACCGCCGACGTGAAGTTCCCAGCCCGAGTCCACGGCGACAATGCCGAAATCCTTGATGGTGGCCTCGGCGCAATTTCTGGGGCAGCCGGAAACCGCCATCTTGTACTTGTGCGGGGCCCAGGCGCCCCAGCACATTTTTTCGATGGCGATGCCCATGGCGGTCGAATCCTGGGTGCCGAAGCGGCACCATTCGGTGCCGACGCAGGTCTTTACCGTGCGCACCGCCTTGCCGTAGGCGTGCCCGGAGACCAGCCCGGCCTCGCCCAGATCCCGCCAGATATCCGGCAGAACCTCTTTTTTGACGCCCAACAGGTCGATCCGCTGGCCGCCGGTGACGTGAACGCTGGGCACGTTGAATTTGTCGGCGGCATCGGCGATGGCGCGCAGCTCATCAGGTGTGGTCATGCCGCCGAACATCCTGGGCACCACGGAAAAGGTGCCGTCCTTTTGGATGTTGGCGTGAACGCGCTCGTTGATAAAGCGGGACTGCTGGTCGTCCTCGTAATCGCCGGGCCACGCGCACAGCAGGTAATAGTTCAATGCCGGGCGGCAGGCGGGGCAGCCGTCCGGGGATTGCCATTCCAGGAACATCATGACCCCGGCGATGGTCTTGATTTCATTTTCCCTGATGGCGGCGCGGACCTGGTCGTGGCTGTATTCGGTGCACTTGCAAAGCGGTTTTTCCGACGGCGTTTCCGACAGCTCGGTGCCGAGCGTAAAGGCCAGGATCTGCTGCACCATGGCGGTGCACGAACCGCACGACGACGACGCCTTGGTGTGGGCGCGGACGTCATCCAGGGTGAACAGGTTTTTTTCGGTGATGGCGTCGGTGATTTCACCCTTGCACACGCCGTTGCACCCGCAGACCTCCATATTGTCATTCATGGTCAAAATGACGTTTTCGGTGCCGTGCCCGGAATCGCCCAGAAAGGCCTGACCGAAAAGCAGTCGGTCGCGGTTGTTCGAAATATCGGTGCCGTCGCGCATGAGCTGGAAATACCAAGGCGCGTCCAGCGCATCGCCGTAAAGGACGGCGCCCCGAAGGCGGTTGTCCTTGAGGATCAGTTTTTTATAGACGCCGCGCCCGGCATCCTTGATGACCAACGTTTCCTCGTCGTCGCCGGCGACGACTTTGCCGGCCGAGAACAGGTCTATGCCGGTGACCTTGAGCTTGCTCGACGTCATCGATCCGTCGTAGGCGGCGTGGCCCAGTTCGGCCAATTGGTTGGCGCAGACCTTGGCCTGCTCGAAAAACGGCGCGACCAGGCCGTAGGTCCGGCCCCGGTGCTCGGCGCATTCGCCGACGGCGTAAATGCGGCCGTCGTAGGTCTGCATGGTGTCGCCGGTGACGATGCCGCGCTGGCAATGGAGTCCGGCCGCCTCGGCCAGGCCGATATTGGGACGGATGCCGACGGCCATGACGACGATATCGGCGGCCAGTTCGGTGCCGTCTTTCAGGTGCACGGCCCGGACCCGGCCGTCGCCGACGATGGCCTCGGTTTCCGCGGACCGGATGACGGTGAGGCCGCGTTTCTCCAGGGACGCGCAAAGCATGTCGCCGGCGACTTCGTCCAGCTGGCGTTCCATCAACGTTTCCATCAGGTGGATCACGGTGACGTCCATGCCCTGCTTCATCAGGCCATGGGCGGCTTCGAGGCCGAGCAGGCCGCCGCCGATGACGACCGCCTTGTTACCGGGCTCAGTGGCGCCGAGTATGGCTTCGACGTCGAGAATGTTGCGGAAGGGAACGACGCCGGGAAGATCAACACCGGAAACGGGAAGGATGATCGGGTCGGACCCAGTCGCCAGCAACAGCCGGTCATAGGGCGCCTCGGTCCCGTCGGCGGCCGTCACCACCCGTTTTAAGCGGTCGATCTTGACCACTTCCTTGCCCTTCAAGAGGGTAATGGCGTTGTCTTCATACCATTGTTCTGTGTTGATCATGATCTCGTCGAGAGACATTTCGCCGGCCAGAACCGGAGACAACAGGATGCGGTTGTAATTGCCGTGGGGTTCGGCGCCGAAGACGGTGATCTGGTACAGATCCGGCGCCAGCTTGAGCAGTTCCTCGACCGTGCGCATGCCGGCCATGCCGTTCCCGATGACAACGAGCCTTGGCTTCATGGAAAACAATCTCCGATATTAATTTTGCCGGGGGGCGCCAGGCCCCCGCGGATGGTAAAACGACGCATTGGTTATTCCGCAAGAACGGTGCCAAACCGGAAAAATATAAATACGTAAATGATACCAAGGGAATAGGGAACGCAGGCGCATCGGTTACACGCCGTTCGTGGGCTAAATGCACAACTTCTCAGCAATTTTATGATTAAAAATTAATCAATATTTTTTTATGATTAAAAAATAAGCATTTTTTGGCTTTCGGCCTGGAAAACCGGGACAAAGGGACGATTAATCCTGGGTGTGCGCCCACTCTCCGGTGAAGCCGTCGATGGTGTCCCTGGCCGGTTGGCAGGGCTCGCCCCGTTGCTCGGCCTTGAGGTAGATCAGCACCAGGGTAAAGGCCGACAACAAGGCGTCCTGGCGCTGGCGGCGGGCTTCCTGGTGCAGGCGTTGGTATTCGTCAATGGCGCGCTTGAGGCCGATATCGTTGGGCTCGAACACCTTGCGGGCGCGGTCCAGGTGTTCGGCCGTCAACCCGGCGATATCGCGGACCCGTTCGGCGCGAAAGGTCTGGCGGGCATGGTCGATGATCACCTGCGCGTCGGCGTTGAGGCGCTTGACCTCCCTTTCTTTTTTATCGCCGAACAGTCCGAACATTATTTCCTCTACCATGCCGATGATATAGCGTGGCAACGAATAGCCAACCCCCAAGACGCCACCCCTAAGACGCAAAGGAATCGCGGATGCCTCTTCAACGCCACGCCGTCGAGTTTGAAACGCTGGCCCCGGAAACCCTGGCCGCGTGGCGGGAGATTCCACCGGCGATCGTATCGGATTGCATGAACCGCACCCATGCCATGGCCGCCGCCATCAAACCGGTGAAGCCGGGGCTGCGGCTTACCGGACAGGCCCGCACGGTGACCGGCATGGCCGGTGACAACGGCCCCGCCCACGCCGCCATCGCCATGGCCAACGCCGCCATCAAGCGCGGGCTCAAAGGCGCCGTCATCGATGGCGCTTGCCGCGATGTTGCCGAGATCCGGGAGCTGGACTTCGCCTGTTTCGCCCGCGCCCATGTGCCATCCGGCCCGCACAAGGGCTTCGGCGGCATCATCGACGGCGCCATTTCGTGCGCCGGCTGCCCGGTCAGCCCCGGTGATTTGGTGCTTGGTGACGACGATGGCGTCGCCGTGGTGCCGTTGGCATGGGCCGACGATATGTTGGCGGCGTCCCAGGAAAAACTTCGCCAGGAACAAGACACCCTGAAGCAGATCGCCGCGGGGAAAACCACGGTCGAACTGCTGGGCATCGGGGAAGTGGAATTGATCGGCGGCTCGAAAGACGATTAAGTTTGTTTACGCCGGGACCTCGCCGGGGGGCGGCTCGGCCAGGGCGCCCTCAGTCCATTCCTGCATTTCAGGCATATTGCTGACGGCTTCCGTGTAGGCCCGGCAAACCGGGCTTAAGCTGACGCCGTAGGTGTGAAACCGCGTCACCACCGGCGCGAACATGATATCGGCGCCGGTAAACGACCCGAACAGGAAATCACCGCCGTCCTTGCCGCCGCCGAACCGTTCCCGGCAGTCCTCCCAGATGTCGGTAATCCGTTTGATGTTTTCGGCCACGCCTTCTTGCTTAATTTTTTCCTGGCCCTCGCCCGGCCATTGGTTTTGCAGGTCCATGGGCATGTGATTACGAAGCGGGCCGAAGCCGCCGTGCATTTCGGCGCTGACGGCGCGGGCAACGGCGCGGGCGTCGCGGCGTTCGGGCCACAGGCCGGCGCCGGGATACAACTCGGCCAGATATTCGATGATGGCGAGCGTTTCCCAGATCAACAGGTCGCCGTCTTGGGATTGATGCTTGAGCACCGGCACCAGGCCCGACGGCGAATGGGCGAGAATTTGCTCCTTGATGTCGGGGCGCTTGAACCAGACCATGACCTCGTCGAATGGGACGCCGGTGCGTTTCAGCGCCAGCCAACCGCGCAGGCTCCAAGACGAGGACGCCCTGTTTCCCATTACCAACGTGAAGTCCGTCATGGCTTTATATCCCCTTATTGAAAAATTACATGGCGGGGATCATAAGAATTATGCGATGAATATTCACGCCTCGACCCACATTTCCGTCATTATTATTTTGCATCACGGTCATAAAGATTCTGCATACGAAATGATTCCCCCCGCGGACAATCATTTTATTTCGCATGCGGTTCGTTTTTGGTTGCGGCAAATGGTGTGATTGGTTAGAAGTTCCGTTACCGAAACGAATTCGCGGAACCCATAGGCTGGGACGGGGGAAGGGAAATGGGCGTAGAGCTCAACGAATTTCAGGCGCTGGATATTTGGCACCGGGCCATCGTATCGAGCGTTCGCATCGATGCGCCGGACCTGTCGGCGCGGCAAATGGCGTTGTTGCTGAGCGTTTATCTGAACCCGCCGCCGCATACGGTGCGCGGGTTGTCCCAATCCCTGAGTGTATCGAAGCCTGCGGTCACCCGGGCCATCAACCGGTTGAGCGAGCGCGGCTTGGTGCGGCGAAAGACCGACGACGCCGATCGCCGCAGCGTGTTGATTCAACGCACCGTCAAAGGATCGGTGTTCCTGCGTGAATTCGGGGAATTGATCGTCGCCGCCGCCAACCAGGAAAATCAGGCCGATCCTAGCGGCCTGCCACCTAGGTACTAGGGCGCGATACCCATCAAGCCTGGGACATGGTTTGGCGGGCGGGAACGCGGAACCGGTGCAGGTACGTCGGCAGCACCGCTTCGGCGGCCACCGGGGTGATCCCCAGCTCCTTGAAACCGGGCTTGCCGCCCGACACCACGTTATCACGGCGCAGCAGGTCGACCTGATCGCGGGTCAGGATCGGTTTCGGCCAGAATTCCAGGAACCAGGCCATGAATTTGACCAGCCCAAAGGGAACCGGGGCGAGGAAACGTTTGCGGCCGGTATTTTCAAGTAACAGGTCCATGATTTCCTTGAAGCTGTATACCGTGGGGCCGCCGAGCTCATAGATTTCGCCGGCCGCCGCGGGTTGGCTAAGAATATTCATGATCGCCTCGGCGATGTCGCCGGCAAAGACCGGCTGCAGCCGGGTGCCGCCGTCGCCATAAAGGTCAACATCGATAAATCCATTCTTCGGAAACAGTTTGAATTCAGGTTCCAGCGGACAGCCGAATACCGGCAACACCCAGGTCAATCGGGCCAGCCCGGCGAAAAAATTGAAGAAATTATCGTCCGGTCCGAAGACAACGCTGGGCCGGACGATGGTGGCTTCCGGGAAGGCGCTTAACACCGCGGCTTCACCGGCGGCCTTGGTCCGTCCGTAGAGCGCCGGCGATTCCGCATCGGCGCCAATGGCGGAAACATGGACCAGGCGTTCGGCGCCCGCGGCCTTGGCGGCGGTGGCGACATGGCCGGCGCCGTCAACATGAATGCCTTGGAAGGTCTGGCCCAAGCCTTCGAACAGGATGCCGACCAGGTTCACCACCACATCGGCGCCATCGACGGCGGCGGCGACCTGGTCCGGTTTGGTGATGTCGGCGGGCCAGGGCACGACTTGGCCGGTGTCGCCGAAAATCTTCACAAACTGGGCGGCCTCGATATCGCGGACGGCGACCCGGACGTGGGCGCCGGTGGCGGCCAGTTGTTTGATCAGATGGCGGCCAAGAAAACCAGAGCCGCCGAACACGGTGAAGACACGCCTTTCCACGAGGGGAGCCTTTCAAAGGTTGTTTGAATGTATGTTTATGGGACGCCATAGAAAAGCCGTCAACCTTGGTGATGGTTGACAACCTTGGCCGCGCGGATTATCGACAGTCCCGTTAACCGTTAAAACGCCGGTTTTCGGAATGCCCAGGTGGCGGAATTGGTAGACGCGCTGGCTTCAGGTGTCAGTGACCTTATGGTCGTGGAAGTTCGAGTCTTCTCCTGGGCACCAATTTTTTTCAGCAAGGCAGGGGGAGACGCCCTTTGAAAAGCAAAGCCAAGTCCATCGAGGTTCATCAGGGCGACCTGCCCGCCGGTATCGACTTCGGCGATAGTGTCGCCGTCGATACGGAGGCCCAGGGATTGAGGCCGAACCGCGACCGGCTTTGCGTGGTTCAGGTTTCCGCCGGTGGCGGCGTCTGCCATTTGGTGCAGTTTCCCGATGCCGATTTCACCGCCCCCAACCTGAAGGCGCTGTTTGCCGATGACGCGGTGACCAAGATTTTTCATTACGCCCGCTTCGACGTGGCCATCATTAAAAAATATTTGGGCGTGGATTGTGCCCCGGTCTATTGCACAAAAATCGCTTCCCGGCTGGCCCGGACCTATACCGGCAACCATGGCCTGAAAGATGTCTGCAAGGAATTGCTGAGCATCGATTTGTCCAAGGAGCAGCAATCTTCTGACTGGGCGGCGGAAACATTATCGCCGAGCCAGATCGAATACGCCGCCGCCGACGTCCTCTATCTTCACCAGATCCGGGACAAGCTGGAGACAATCCTGCAAAGAGAAGGCCGCTCGGATTTGGCCAAGGCGTGTTTCGATTTTCTGTCCACCCGCGCCCAACTCGACCTCGGCGGTTGGCCGGACGAAGACATTTTTGCCCATTAACGGCCCTGACCGGCGCCCCCAAAAGCGTCGTCAAAAACCGGGTCAATCACCATAACCTTCGGATTTTGTTGATTTTTCTTAGGTCGGGGCCCATACTGCCCGGGCTCGAATAGTATTGAGGGTTAAGGATTTATTTTCCCTTTTGACATAGCTTCGCACAATGGCCCGCATTCTCCGGATCCAACGCGCCAGGGCCTTGCGCCAAGCTGTTAACAAGGGCCTTGCGCCGAGCCAATAACAAGACTGAATAATTGGTAGCTGACATTTCATGAGTTCACCACCCGCCATGTCCAATCCCGATCCCGAAACCGTCGAGGCCTCCGCCGCCGCCACGAATGACACGGCTGGCGCCGACGCGGACCTGGCCTCGGCGAAACGTGTTCTCGGCATCGAAGCCGCCGCCATTTCCGACTTGGCCGAGAGCTTAGGCGAGGCGTTTCGCCGGACCCTGGACATCATGGCCGCGGTCAAAGGCCGGGTCGTCGTTACCGGCATGGGCAAAAGCGGCCATATCGGCCACAAGATCACGGCGACCCTGTCATCGACCGGCACCCCGGCGTTGTTCGTGCATCCGGCCGAGGCGTCACACGGCGATCTAGGCATGATCACCAAGGACGATGCGGTATTCGCGATGTCGAATTCCGGAGAAACCACGGAACTGGCCGACATGGTGGCCTATGCCAAGCGGTTCGATATTCCCGTAATTGCCGTTACCGGTGCCGCAGATAGTACGCTGGCCAACGCCGCCGACGTTTCCCTGGTGTTGCCGAAAAGCGAAGAGGCGTGCCCCATGGGGCTGGCGCCGACGACCTCGACGACGATGATGCTGGCCCTCGGCGACGCCATTTCGGTGGCGTTGCTGCAACGCAAGGGCTTTTCACCGGATGAATTTCACGTCCTGCATCCGGGCGGCAAGTTGGGCCGCCGGTTGATCAAGGTATCCGACATCATGCATGACGGTGACGAATTGCCGCTGATCGGGGCGAAGACATCCATGGCCGACGCGCTAATTGAAATGACCACCAAAAGTTTCGGTTGTGTCGGCATCGCCGACGCCAAGGGCGTGCTCATGGGCGTGATTACAGACGGTGACCTGCGCCGCCATATGAGCCCTGATTTGCTTGGACAAGTTGCCGGTGATGTGATGACCCAAGGCGTCCAGACCATTGCGCCGGAGATGTTGGCCAGCGAGGCGCTTGCGATCATGAACAGCCGCTCCATCACCAATATTTTTGTCACCAAAGGCGATCGCGCCATCGGAATTTTGCATATTCACGATTGCCTGCGCGCCGGCGTCGCCTGAAATCCGGAGACCCAGTGAACCCACCCGATGCCACCACCGGCCAGCAACCGACTCCCACGTCCCCGGCGTGGAATGAAAACCGGTCACGGGCGATGGGCATGGATCCCAGGGCCGTACCCGGAGGCGCCAAATCCTACAGCCGATTTGTTCAGTTGATGAAGCTTCTGCTGCCGGCGACGGCGGCGTTGCTGGTCATCTTGATTTTGGTGTGGCCGTACTTGCGCACGGAAGACCTTCGATTTCGCCTCAGTTTTGCTGCCGTGACCGCAAACGATACCGAGGATCCGTCCATGGTCAACCCGCGATATTTGGGTATTGATAAGGAAAATCAGGCTTTTTCCATCACCGCCGATCTGGCCCGCAATTTGGCCGATAAAACGACCGTGGTGGAACTGGAAATGCCGAAGGCGGACATCACTCTGGATGACGGTACCTGGCTGGTGTTGACGGCTCAAAACGGCGTTTTCACGCAGTTGAAGAAAACCCTGAGTCTGGAAGGCGCCGTCAACCTGTTTCATGATTCAGGCTATGAGTTCCAAACGTCGAAGGCCAATATTGACCTTGAGAAAGGTCTGGCCAAGGGCGACAAGGCGATCCGCGGTCAAGGGCCATTCGGTGAAATGCACGGGGATGGGTTTCGTTTGATCGATAAGGGTAAAACCATCGTCTTTACCGGAAAATCGAAATTGGTGATATATCCGGGCATCGGGGAGGCGAAAAAATGAGGCGGTGGTCCCGATTGCCGCGCCGCCTTTTATTGGCGGTTGCCGTTGGTTTGGTGATTTTGGGGCCGAACCCGTGGGGCGGCGCCTTGGCCCAGAAGCTTAATTTCGGTAGCGGTGATTCCGATCAGCCGATCGAGATTTTTGCCGATAACGGCATCGAATGGCAGCAGGAAAACCTGATTTTCCTGGCCCGGGGCAATGCCCGCGCCGTTCGTGGCTTGGTCACGGTGTATGCCGATGAACTGCGCGCCTACTATCGCGAAAAATCCGACGGCGGCACCGATATCTGGCGCCTGGACGCCAACGGCAAGGTCCGTATAAAGACACAAGGAGAAACCGCCTACGGCGACCATGCCATCTATCAGGTCGATAAAAAAATTCTGGTGTTAAAGGGCCGTAAAGTCAGGCTGGTCGCCGGCAACGATGAGATCACCGCCAATCGGCAGCTTGAATATTGGGAAAACAAACAAATGGCGGTGGCCCGGGGCAACGCCTTCGCGGTACGCGAGAAC
>MPMB02107086.1_pt1 | contig 10190 bp, 10 predicted proteins | sample 1617371 | NCBI WGS metagenome assembly MPMB02 (sample SAMN05944808, study PRJNA350692) | marine metagenome | biome: marine; feature: ODZ; material: water; isolation source: 300 m water sample filtered on 0.2 um supor filter | place: Pacific Ocean | collected 2012-04-08 | depth 300m m
TCTTTCCCTTAGCTTTTAGAGGAGATAAAATTTTCCCATCTTTGAACTCAACAAAATATTCCTTTTTATCTCTGAATATTTTTAAAGTTAATTTTTCGGACAAAGCATTAACTACAGATACACCAACACCATGAAGTCCACTGGAAACTTTATACGAATCATGATCAAATTTACCTCCAGCGTGAAGTTGGGTCATAATAACTTCTGCAGCTGATTTCCTTTCCCCTTTGTGTATATCAACAGGAATACCTCTTCCGTCATCCTCAACAGAAACAGATTGATCCGAATTAATCGTAACTTTAATATTTGTGCAATAACCAGCTAAGGCTTCGTCAATAGAATTATCAACTACCTCATAAACCATATGATGAAGTCCTGTTCCGTCATCAGTATCACCAATGTACATGCCAGGTCTTTTTCTAACCGCTTCTAAACCTTTAAGAACTTTTATTGATTCTGCGCTATATTTTAACTTATCTTGTTGACTTTTTTTGATCATATAAATGAAACTTTGTTGTCGGATTTTAACATTTTTTCTGACTAAATTAAATTGATAACAAACGTATAGCTCAAATTACCGTTGGTATTAAATGATTACTTAATGAAAAAAAAAAAATTAACTTAAAATACACATGAAACTAAATAAATCAAATTTTCATCGGCATAACAACATGAAAGCTACTTTTATCTGACAAATCTCTAATTAATATCGGTGAATTAGCTTCTTTTAAATTAATAACAATTGAATCATCTTCGATTTGAGATGTTATATCAATTAAATACCTACTATTAAAACTTATACTCATATCATCTGAATTAAATTTTACATTAATATTTTCAATGCCCTCTCCACTGTTAGGGCTGTTAACAGATAATTGTAGAGAGTTTTTCGATATAGTCATTTTTAAGCCCTCTTTACGATTAGAAGAAACTGTAGTTACCCTCTCTACAGAATTTTTAAATTCATTTAATTTTATTTGTAATACTTTATCATTATCTCTGGGAATAACTTTACTGTAGTCAGGAAATCGTCCATCAATAACTTTGGAAATCAACACGCTACTATCCATTTCAAATTTAATTTTTGATTTATTGTTAGATATTTTGATAACACTTGTACTTTGTTCCAATAAAGAGATAAGTTGAAAAATAGTTTTTTTTGGCAAAATAATAGATACAAAATCTGTATTTTGATCAATTTCTAGGCTACTAAAAGAAAGTCTATGACTGTCTGTTGCGACACCTGATAAAAATGATTTGTTTTCTACGTTTGTTTTGTGCAGATAAATTCCGTTAAGATAATGTCTAGTTTCGTCATTTGAAATTGAAATTTTGGTTTTATTTAGAAGTTTTAACATTTTTTGAGAAGGAATTTTAAAGGTCTTTTGCCCAATATCTTCATTTGATAAAGGAAAATTATCTGAAGACATGCATAATAAATTAAATCTAGAATTCCCAGAAACTAACTTTAACTTATTTGTGCTGTGTAAAGAAAGTTCAACTTTTGTGTTTGGTTCTAACTTTCGTAATATATCGTAAAGTATATTAGCTGAAGTAGTAGTAGAGCCTTCTTTTTTTAACTCTTGCGCGAAAATTTCTTCAAAATAAATTATATCTAAGTCCGTTGCAGTAATTCTAATTTTTGAATCTTTTGCCTCTATTAATATGTTTGATAAAATTGGAAGTGTTGTTTTTTTTTCAATAATACCATAGGCGTGGCCTAATGATTTTAAGAAAATATCTCTATTTATTGTAAATTCCATCTTGCAATTTTAGATAAGCCTTTTTTTAATTGCGACTATGTTCTGTTTAATTTCATCATCTTTTTTAATTAATTCTTCAATTTTTTTTACAGCGTGTATTACAGTTGTATGATCGCGATTAGAAAATTTTCTACCAATGTCTGGCAAAGAGTTTGTTGTATATTGCTTTGATAAATACATAGCTATTTGTCTTGGCCTAGCTAAAGATCTTGATCTTCTAGACGATAACATTTCTTGAATATTAAGGTTAAAATGGTCAGCCACTACGTTTTGAATAGACTCAATATTTATCGATTTGTTGTTATAACTAATAAAATCTCTTAATATTCTTCTGCACTCATAAATACTTGGAGATTTCGTATTAATTTTACTAAAAGCTAGAACTCTATTTAAAGCTCCAACCATTTCCCTGATGCTTGTAGTAATTTCGGATGCCAAAAAATATAAAATTTCATCATTTAAATTATACTTTTCATTAAAATTTTTTTTAATTCCTTCAAACTTACTTTTCAAAATTTTTATTCTTAAATTTAAGTCGGGTGGCTGAATATCAATTACTAATCCCCCTGACAGACGAGATTTAATTCGTTCTTGAATTCCATCAAGATTTGAAGGAGATCTATCTGAGGATATAATTATTTGCGAATCTCTTTCTATCAAAGCATTAAAAGTATGAAAAAATTCTTCTTGCATAGCTTCCTTACCTATCGCAAATTGAATATCATCAATAATAAAAACGTTGGACATTCTAAAAAAATCTTTAAATTTAACCATTTCATTAGTTTTTAAAGACCTAACAAAATGATACATAAATCTTTCCGCTGAAATAAACATAACTTTTTTCATACTTCCAATTTCTAATCCAATAGCATTTAGTAGGTGAGTTTTTCCCATTCCTATCGCACTATAAATAAAAAGCGGATTATAATGTGAGGATTCGACACATATTTTTTTAGCCGCAGTATAGGCAAGTTCGTTACTGTCCCCAATCATAAAATTATCGAAAGTATAATTTAAATTAAATTGATTGTAATTTAATATGGAATTTTCATTTACCGAAACTCGACTGTTTTTTCGACTATCTTTTTTGCTGAACTTTTCTTCTTGTGCTTCAGTTAAAAACTCGATTCTTTGGATGCTTCTTTTAAATGTTTTGATTATATCTAAAATTTTGTCAGCATATCGCGAAACTATCCAATCTCTTACAAATCTAGTAGGAGCAGACAAAACAACATAATGATTAAATTCCTTTTTTAGATTTATGTTCGCTATCCAACTTTCATAAATATCATTTCCAAAAATTATTCTAAACTTTTTAAGAACTTCGTCCCAATCAAGTAAATTCTCTTTTTGTGCCGAAACAACATCCAAGGTACGTTTTGATAAACTTTCAATCATAAAGAAATTTATTTTAGATTAGATAGTTTTATTTTTTTTTAAACTTGCATGCAATATTTATTTAGGTTGTGCCAAACAATAAATTTTCTTTAGGTTGTGTTGTAAATTTTTTACAAACTAATTTTGTTTCAGATTTGAAAATAAATTAAATTATAAGTAGAAAAAAAATTATTCTAAGCTGAATAAATACAACTTAATATATCATTAAACTATATATGGATTTTTTTTTAAAAATTAATTTTTATTTAGTTTTGCAAAAAACTTGAATGAATTTATCAACTCTTGATTGCTGAATTTATTTTTTTAAATTTTTAACTTTTTTCGTAATTCTAGAAATTTTTCTTGAGACTGTTTTTTTCTTGATTACACCAGTTTTTGCAACTTTCATCAATTGTGAGTAGAATTTTGGTAAAAAGTCCTGGGCTTCTTTCATCTTGCCTGAATCAATATAATTGGACATTTGCCTAATTACAGACTTGTATTTACTTTTTCTTATTCTATTGACTGATGACTGAAGTCTAGTTCTTTTTACACGTCTTATCGCAGATTTACTATTTGGCATAAAGAGGTGAATATATATCTTTTTGCTTCATGTCGGTCAATAACAATTAATTTTGACAATTGTTACAATAAAAAGATGATCTATTGGATATTGATATTTTTTTTATTTTTCCTTTACATGAAATACGAGAACAATTTTTATTTTCTTGTCCATATATATTAAAAAATTGCTGAAAATTACCACTTTTACCATATGCATTTTTAAAATCTATAATTGAAGAGCCGCCTTGATTAATTGAAATTTTCAAAATTTTTCTAATATTATAAATTAAATTCTTAATGCTCTTTCTTTTTAAATTATTGCATTTTCTTAATGGATGAATTTTAGATAAAAACAAAGCTTCATTCACATAAATATTGCCGAGTCCGCTAACAAAAGTTTGATCCATTAATAAATTTTTAATATTTTTTTTTCTATTTTTAATAAATTTTTGAAAATATTTTATACAAAATAAAACACTAAAAGGTTCAGGGCCAAGTTTTTTTAAATAAATAATTTCTTTTAATTTTATATTTTCAAATAGCTTAAAAAAACCAAATCTTCTTACATCGTTATAAATTAATACCAAACCATTGTTTAAAACAAAGTAAATATGATTATGTTTTGTTAATATGTTTAAATCATAGTAAAAACTTGTTCCAAATATCTTATTGTTTTTGCTTCTAACAATTAAAAGTTTTCCACTCATGCCCAAATGAATTAAAAGTAATTTATTTTTAAAATGAAAAATCAAATATTTGGATCTTCTTGAAATTTTTAATATTTTTTCATTAATTAATTTTTTAGAAAACGTTTTAGGTATTTTGTATCGTAAATTTTTATTATAAATTTTCACTTTTACAATTTTTGCTTTATTTATCTTTTTAAATAAAGATCTTTTTATGATTTCTATTTCTGGAAGTTCTGGCATCTACTTAATTATATATATTGTGAAAAAACTTAACATATGATCTATTAAATTAAATGAAAAGCTATCATAAAAATAAAGGCAGATTCATAATGAAAATCTTTCAAGATGTTTTTGATAAATATGACCTGATGAATGATTTAATGTCTTTGGGTATTCATAGACTTTGGAAAAAAAATTTTATCCATTGGCTAAATCCACAAAAAAATACAACATTAATTGACGTAGCTTCTGGTACTGGTGATATAGCAAAATTATATTTAAATAAGATTAATTATAAAGGTTGCGTATATTGTATAGACTCAAATAAAGGGATGCTTAATTTAAATAAAAAAAAATTTAAAAGTAATGCTAACGTAAAATGGTTCTGTAATAGGGCTGAAAAACTGCCATTTAAAAATAACCACTTTGATTATTATACAATTAGTTTTGGTATTAGAAATGTTAGTAATTTAAATAAAGCACTTAAAGAAGCTTATCGTGTTCTTAAACCTGGAGGAAGATTTCTATGCCTAGAATTTTCAAAAGTAAAAAATGAAATTTTAAATAAATTTTATAAAACTTATTCAAAATCAATACCTCAAATTGGTAAATTCATAGTAGGCAAATCAGAACCTTATGAATATTTAATTAATAGTATCGAAGAATTTCATTCTCAGGAAGAACTTTTTAAACAAATTAAAAAACAAAATTTTATAAACGTATCTTATAAAAATTTAAGCGGTGGAATTGTGGCTATTCATTCAGCTTGGAAAGTCTAAAAATGTTTAATAAATTATTTATGCTATTTAAAATTGGAAGGAAATTATCTACTTCTGGTGTAATTTCATCTATTTATGAAATTTATAATCCTCCAATCATAATTAAAATACTTTTTTTCGTAATTGGCTTTAGTCTTAATGAAAAAAAAAATAATAATAATTTATCTCCAGGAGTAAAATTATGCAATGCACTTCAAGGTATGGGAACTACTTTTATAAAATTGGGACAATTTTTAGCAACTAGACCAGATATAATTGGCGAAGATATTGCAAAAGAATTAGAAAAACTTCAAGACAAATTACCTCCTTTTCAATTAGAAGAGGCAAAAAATATATTAAAAAAAGAACTTGGAAAAGAAAATTTTGATAAGATTATAAATTTCTCAGATCCAATAGCGGCTGCTTCTATTGCGCAAGTACACTTTGCTACAATTAATGATTCAGCCGAAAAAAAGGAAGTTGCTATTAAAATTTTAAGACCAAATATAGAAAAAATATTTAACGAAGAATTAGATGCTTTAATGTTGTTAGCTTACATTATTCAAAATCTTGTAAGAAAAACAAAAAGATTAAAATTAATTGAAGTTGTGCAGTTACTACGCGAAATCACAAATATTGAAATGGATCTTAGATTTGAAGCTGCGGCAGCCAATGAACTTTATGAAAATACAAAAAATGATATTGGATTTAATGTTCCCAAAATTTATTGGAATCACACAAGCAAAAGAATTCTATGTTTAGATAAAATAAATGGAATTTCGATAAGAGAAATTGAAAATCTAAAATCATTAAATATTGATACAAAAAAGCTAGCAAAAGATATCATTCAACATTTTTTAAGACATGCAGTTAGAGATGGTTTCTTTCATGCGGATATGCATCAGGGAAATTTATTTATAACAAAGAATGGTAACATTATGCCGGTTGATTTTGGAATAATGGGTAGATTAGATAAAAATAACAGAAAATATCTAGCTGAAATACTTTTTGGATTTATTAAACGAGATTATAAAAAAGTAGCCGAAATACATTTTTTAGCAGGAGTAGTTTCAAAGGAAGTTTCAAAAGATGAATTTGCGCAAGCGTTACGTTCGATAGGGGAACCAATTTTTGGACAATCTGTTAAAAATATATCTGGTAGTAAACTATTAAGTCAGCTTTTTGAAATTACTGAAAAATTCAATATGCAAACTCAAATACAGTTATTGCTTTTACAAAAAACTATGGTTGTTGTTGAAGGAGTTGCTAGAAAACTTGATCCTGATACGAATATATGGAATATATCAAGACCAATACTAGAAAATTGGCTAAAAGAAGTTAAAAATCCAATTAATAAGGCTAGCAAAATTGTAAATGAAGCTTCCGAAGTGCTTAAGAGATTTCCAGATTTACCTATTATTATGGATAGGGCAAATAATATTATGACTTTAATAACAGAAGGTAAATTTAATCCAAACACATTAGCTTATCGCAATCTAAGAGAAGAAGAATTAAAACTAGAATTAATGCGCAACAAAATATTAGGAGGAGTTTTAATACTTGTAATTTTTGTTCTCATAGTATTCAAATAAGTAAGTTAAAAAAAACATGGATAAAATACTCAATAAGAAAAAAATTATTCTAATTATAGGTGGGGGGATTGCTGCGTACAAATCTCTTGATTTAATTCGTTTATTAAAAAAACAAGACTGCGAAATAATGGTTGTTCTAACAGAATCTGGAAAAAAATTCGTTACTCCTTTATCAGTTACATCACTATCTCAAAATAAAGTTTACCAAGATATTTTTGATAGCGAGAACGAAGCAGAAATGGATCACATATCATTATCGAGATGGTGTGACATAATTTTATTCGCCCCAATTACTGCAAACTCAATTGCAAAACTTGCCTCTGGAAGAGCGAACAACTTAGCGTCTACACTCATACTGGCATCAAATAAACAAGTGATATTAGCCCCTGCAATGAATGTTAGAATGTGGCTTCATAAATCAACTCAAAGTAATATCGACAAGTTATTGGATTTTGGTTATTTATCTGTAGGACCATCAACAGGTGAAATGGCGTGTGGAGAATATGGTGAAGGCAAAATGTCGTCACCAGATCAAATATATGAATTTATAAAAAATTATTTTTCTGATCGAAATATTATAAAAAATAAAAATTTAAAGGCACTAGTTACTGCAGGACCAACGAAAGAATACATAGATCCTGTTAGATTTATTACTAATAATTCAAGCGGCAAACAAGGATATGCAATTGCTGATTCACTCGCAAAATTTGGCGTTGAAACAACATTAATATCCGGACCATCTACATTAAAAAAACCTGAAAATGTAAATATTATAAAAGTAGAATCTGCAGATCAAATGTATGAGGAAACAAAAAAGGCTTTGCCTGTAGATATAGCCGTATGTACAGCTGCAGTAACCGATTTTAAACCTGAAAAATATGAAACAAAAAAAATTAAAAAAGATAACTTAAATATAAATTTCAAAAGAAATGTAGATATCTTAGAATTTTTGTCAAAAAATAATTTGCAAAGACCTAAATTAGTAGTTGGTTTTGCTGCTGAAACTAATGACATTCTGAAATTTGCCAAGGAGAAAAAAAATAGAAAATATTGTGATTGGATTATAGCAAATGATATTTCAAACCCAGAAATTGGATTTAATTCTGAATATAATGCTGTATCAATAATTTACGAAAAAAAAGTTGAAAAAATTGAAAAAAACCTAAAATCTTATATAGCAAATAAAATAGCCAAAAAAATAATTAATAATTTTATCCAATAGTACATATGGTAAAAATATTAGTTAAAAAGTTTGATAAAAATATCAAACTCCCAACCTATAAAACTTCTGGATCTTCGGGAATGGACCTTGTGGCATACGTTAAAAATAAAATAACTATTAAACCAGGTAAAACGGCAATGATTCCAACTGGCATTGCCATTGCGATTCCAAAAAATTACGAAATACAAATAAGACCAAGATCGGGTTTAGCGGCAAAAAAAAATATTTCTGTTTTAAATACACCAGGTACTATTGATTCAGATTATAGAGGCGAAATAAAAATTATCTTAATAAATTTAAGTAAAAAATTATTTGTGATAAAATCAGGCGATAGAGTTGCTCAGATGATTTTATGCCCTGTAGCAAAAGCTAAGCTTCTAGAGGTTAATAATCTTCCTAAAACAGTAAGGAATAAAGGAGGATTCGGTTCAACAGGAAAATAAAAAAAACCTAATGAAATTTACAAAAAAACAAATAGACAGATATTCAAGGCAAATAATTTTAAAAAAAAGTTGGTGTAATTGGACAAAAAAAACTTTTAAAATCTAGTGTTTTAGTTGTTGGAGTTGGAGGTCTGGGCTCACCCATTGCAATCTATTTAGCTGCACTAGGTATAGGTAAAATTGGAATAATTGACAAAGATAGTGTTGAAATTTCTAATCTCAGTCGGCAAATTATTTTTTCGACCAATGATCTTAAAAAAAGTAAAACCACTGTAGCTATTAATAAACTAAGAAAAATTAATCCAGATATAAAACTTCATTCTTTTAACAAAAGACTGACAAAAAAAAATATAAATCAAATTGCAAAAAATTTTGATTTAATTGTAGATGGGAGCGACAACTTTCGTACACGCTTTTTAATTAACGACTATTGTTTAAAAAATAGAAAAATCTTGGTTTCCGGAGCAATAAGTAAGTTCGATGGTCAAGTTTATACTTTTAATTTTTCTAAAAAAAAAACTCCCTGTCTTAGATGTTTTATACCCAAAATGCCAAGTAACCAGAATATTGATAATTGCGAATATGAAGGTGTCCTAAGCTCTCTAGCAGGGATAATTGGTACCATTCAAGCAAATGAAGTTGCAAAAGAAATTCTTGAAATTGGAGATACGCTTTGTGGTTATATATTAATTATAGATGCTTTGAAACTTACATTTAGGAAAGTAAAACTTAATAAACGTTCTGATTGTTATTGTAATGAAAAAAAGTAATAAGTATTATCTAATTCTTTTAGTTTTATTTTTTTCAATATTATTCTTTCTTCAGAAGTCTTTTGCAAAAGACAATATAAATTTTTTATCTTTAAAAAAAGATGAAGTTAATTTACGGCAAGGCCCATCTTTTGAATATCCAATTAAATTAATTTATAATAAGAAATATTTACCCGTAATAATTTTAGATAAATCGGGACCTTGGAGAAAAATTAAGGATTTCGAAAATAATATGGGTTGGATACATGTGGTGTTACTTTCTAAAAAAAAAACTGCTATAAATATAGAAAATAATTCTATACTTTTTAAAAAACCTACCATTTATTCTAAACCAATTGCTAGGCTTGAGGTGGGAAGATTAGTTATAATAAAAAGATGTAATTTAAAATGGTGTAAAATTATCACAGGAGATTTTAACGGCTGGATTAAAAAAAAATATCTATGGGGAAAAACTTAAATAAATTCAGCTGATAATGCTTTATTATTTTTTTACTTATCCTTCAAATACTTTAACATTGTATTAACATCACTCACCTTAAATGGATCGCCATCATTACTTTCATTATTTTTTCCATCTTCGACAAACATTTTAACAACCTTACCATTGTCGATAAATGCAGAATATCTCCATGATCTCATGCCAAACCCTTGTTTGGGTTTGTTAACTAACATGTCCATTCCTTTTGTAAATTTTCCTTCTCCATCTCCAATTGGTTTTACTTTAGATATTTTTTGATCTCTAAACCAAGCATTCATTACAAATGAATCGTTTACTGATAAACAATAAACCTCA
>MPMB02028814.1_pt1 | contig 10158 bp, 9 predicted proteins | sample 1617371 | NCBI WGS metagenome assembly MPMB02 (sample SAMN05944808, study PRJNA350692) | marine metagenome | biome: marine; feature: ODZ; material: water; isolation source: 300 m water sample filtered on 0.2 um supor filter | place: Pacific Ocean | collected 2012-04-08 | depth 300m m
ATTCACCTGCTGGGACGACCCCGTGACCTGGCCCGAGAAGCTGAGCCCGCGCAGACGGTCGGCGGGAACGCCGCCGGCGTCGATCTTCAGCCAGTCGAGCAGCGTCCGTAAATTCTTCGACGACGCCTTGAAACTTCCGGCGAAAACGGGCTGGCCCTTGCTCGCGCCAAGCGCTCCCGACAGGGCATAGCTGCTGCCGCCGGGAAGCTGTGCCGTGGCCTTGCGCACCGACAGACGTCCCTTCTCCAGGGCCGCGTCCACCACCGCCTCGCGGATTATTTTGCCGTTATAGATCAGCACCTCGGTGGAGAGGTTGAGAGAGGCGGCAATACCCAAAGGCAGGGAGAAACCGGAATCGGGGGGCACCTTTTTTTCCTTCCCCCTGGCTCCCGTGACGGCCGCGGACTCCTTGCCCCGCTTTCCGTTCTTGTCCTTGGCGCCATCGCCAGGCACCACTTTCGCCTTGGCCCCAGGCATGGCCAGCCATTCGTCGAGATCAATCCGGCCGAAACGCAGGGCGGCGTCCGTCCGCAAGGACGGCGACAGCGCGGCGCTGACGGCACCGCTGGCCTTGATATCGCCCAGTTGCAGAATCAGGTCGTTCACGCCCAGCTTTTTGGCCGAGGCCGTCAGCGCGCCTTCCACCGTCACCGCCTGGGCCAGGAACCCGGGCAGGGCCGGCAGGGAGCCCGGGGCCGAGAAAGCAATGGCCTCACCCAGGTCGTCGCCATCCACCTTAAGGGTGCCGGTAAATTCCCCGTCGGTGGAAAGCTTCGACAGCGATCCACTGATCCGTGCGGTGACTCCTGCCGGAACAAGCCCCGCTTCTAGCGTCAGCGGAAGGGGCCGGGCGGGTTCGAGAGACCCGGCCTTGACGGAAAAGCTCAGCGGCAGGTGGCGGATAACCATCTCCCCCTCGGCCTCGAAGGGGCCTTCAAGGGATTTGGCGGTGATGTCGGCGTTGAGGCCGGCGATCTTCTCGAAGGTCCCGGAACCGGAGTCGCGATAGGTCAGGATGCCGTCTTCGATGGCGAAATGGTTGAGCGTTACCATAATATCGGGTCCACCGGCACCGCCCCCGGAATCTTCTTCCGCGCCGCCCCCCGGATCACGCTTCGGACCAGCCGCCGCATCTCTCGCCTCATCCTTGGCGGCGGGAATGGTGGGGTCCATCTCCTCCCCAGTGGAGGTTTCCAGCACCGCGAAAGTCCAGTTATTGAGGCCGTTTTTCAGGACTTCAAGATGAATCACGGGCTCCACCAGGGAAATGGATTCCACCTCCACCTCCCCTTCGAACAGGGGCCACAGAGCCACCTTAATGGTCAGGGCCTTGAGGCTGACCATATCGGCTTCCGCCGCGCCTTCGATGTTGGCGAGATGAAGGTCTTTGACCGACAAGGCAGGGATGGGAAACACCGAGAACTTGAGGTCGCCGCCGATGAAAACATCGCGGCCCGTCGCTTCCTTGGCCTGGCTGGCGATGGCTCCCTTGTATTCGTTCCAGTCGATAAAGCTGGGCACCACCAGGGCAGCGGCGATGAAGATTATGATCAGGGCCAACAGGCCCGTCAGCAGTTTCCGCAAAGGACACCCTCCCCGGTGCCGTCACGCCACGGCGGCACAGCCGTGTGACGGACGTTGCATTGGTCCACTGTAATCTGGAAAATCGTATTCTGGAAAGTCACCACAGGGGCCATAATATTCATCCCGCCACTCTAGAGCACACTTCGGCCAAATAGAACCATTTGACCGGAATAATTTTACGCCGTGACGTCGTTGTGCTTCTTTGCTGATGTCCCCGGCTGACACCCCCAATATCAAAGAGGATCCAAGGTGCCCCACCCTTCCTTCAAAACACGGCTGAAAAAAGGCCGTCCGGCGCTAGGATGTCTGTCCAACATGGGCAGCCCCGTTGCTGCGGAAATTATCGCCGCCAGCGGTTATGACGCCGTGATGACTGATATGGAACACGGCTCCGGCGATTTTGCCAACGCCGTGCAACAGTTCCAGGCCATCACCGCGGGCGGCGCGGTGCCCCTGATCCGCATTCCCGCCAACGACCCGGTGGACCTGAAACGGGCGCTTGATGCCGGGCCCGCGGGCGTCATGGTGCCTGCGGTAAGTTCCGCTGCCGAGGCCGCCGCCGCCGTGAATGCCTGCCGCTATCCACCACAAGGTATTCGCGGGGTGGCCCATTCGGTGGCGCGGGCCTCGGGCTACGGCACGGATGTGGAGGGCTATCTGCAATGGTTGGAGACGGAGTTCCTGCTCATCTGCCAGATCGAAACCATGGAAGGCGTGGGCGATGTAGACGCCATCGCCGCCGTGGAAGGCGTGGACATGCTGTTGGTGGGGCCCATGGACCTATCGGCCAGTGCCGGCCATTTTAACGATCCCGACTGCGCCGAAATGGATGCGCCCATGGCGCGGGTAGCCGAGGCCGCGGGGAACGAGGGCGTTCTGCTCGGCACCATGGCCACCGCCGGCCGCACCGCACCCGATCTCTTCGAGGCGGGCTATGACTTTGTTCTCGACACCGTGGATATTGCCATTTTGCGTGAGGCGGCGCGGGCCAAGGTGGTGGCCAGCTGGAAATACACGAGGGACAAAAAACGGGGGGGATGACCTGCTTGAACGTGCGATCACGCGGGACTACCACAGAACCGCGCCCGTCATGCGGGACGGGAAGTTCCCAGAAACTTTAAATACCCGTCTGCATAACCCGTATTCCCACGGCCGTCGTATTCCATCAATGCCCGCAACACCAAGTCGTAAGACCCGTATACGTCATGGAGGATCACGGCCAGCTTGAGGAGCTGTTGCGGGGAAAGTGCCGAGAACTTGGTGAAATCCCTGATAAAGACGGCATCGGCCCAGAAAACTTGTTTGTACGCTGCGTATATGTCGTTGTTGAACAGTAACGGAGCCACAATCTTGCTCACCAGTGGCTCGAAACGGTGAAAGACGAAACCCCGCTCGCGCAGAAACATTTCGACTTCCGAGAAAAGAGGCTGGTCCCTATACATGGGCAGGAACTCCACCTCGGTTTGAATTACCAGACAGTGGGCAAGTTTATCCTGGCCGTTTTCGAGAATGAGAAGCTCACTGCCCTGGGTGTCCATCTTGAGAAAATCCATGGCGCTGATTTCGCTGATGTCGTCAAGCCGCACCGTTTCCATTTCAACGGTGTCCACCACCTCCCCCCATTTCGGAAATCCGTGAAACCATTCAAGTAATTCGGCGTTGGGCGGCAACAGGGAGGACATACCCTCGGCTCTACAAATGTTGAAGTTATGGGTTTTGCCATCACCCACGGCATTGGGCAGATAGGTTTCGTCCTTTCCCTGATTTTCCTTGAGCGTCTCCAGCGCTTCGGCATTTGGCTCAAACCCGGTAACCCGCGCCAGGCCAGATTTTACAAGCATGTCATAGGGCGGCGCCCCGTCCACGGGATTGGCGCCGATATCAACGATATCCACGACCACGCCAAGGTTAAGAATTTTGCTCAGAGAACCTCTGTCTTCCTGCATTACGCCAACAATCCATTTATTTTCTGAATGTGAAAAATGGTCCCCGGAACCAAATTTATCCTATCATGGATTATGGCGTGAATCATGGTGGATTCGTCCCTAACATCCCGGAGAACCCAATGAGGAACCGGACTCTTCCGCACCGGAAATTGATCAGCAGGGGCTTGATCTTTCTGGCGCTGCTGCTCGCCGGGCCTCTGGCTACCGCCATGTGGAGTGCCGTGTGGGGCACCACCTATTTCTAAATCTCCCTTCCTTTGCACGGTGCGGCCAAGACATGTACATAAAGCATCATGAAACCCGTCCACATCCTTCTCATGATCCTGGCCATGGCCTTCTGGGGCCTGAATTTCGTGGTCATCAAGACCGGATTACTGGAACTGCCGCCACTGCTAATGCTGGCGCTGCGCTTTGCGCTGGCGGCGGCGCTGCTGGTGCCCTTCGTGCGTCCGCCCACGGGCAAGGTCAGGGAGATCATCCGCATTTCCGTAATTCTCGGGTTTTTCCATTTCGGCCTGCTGTTCTGGGGGCTGACCCGGGTCGAGGCGGCCCTGGGCGCGGTGGTGATCCAGCTCCAGCTTCCCTTCGCCGTGATTTTTGCCATGCTCCTCTTGAACGAGCGTCCCTCGGCGCGCAGCCTCAGTGGCACCGCCATCGCCTTTGCCGGGGTGATCCTCATCGGCAGTCGCGCCGAGTTCCAGGGTCATGTGCTTTACCTGCTGCTGATCGTGTTCGCCGGCGCGGCCTGGGCCTTTTCCAACATCCCCATCAAGCGGCTGGGCCCCATCAATGTCTTCACGCTCAATGGCTGGATTTCCCTGTTCGCCGCGCCCCAGCTTTTAGCCCTTTCCATGATACTGGAATCGGGACAATGGTCGGCGCTGGCCGCGGCGGGATGGCGCGGCTACGGCGCAGTGGCCTATATGGCGGTGGTCTCCACCATCGCCGTCTACGGCATGTGGTATTATCTGCTGGGCAAATATCCCATGAGCCAGGTGGTGCCCTATACCCTGGTAGCGCCGCTGGTGGGGGTTCTTTCCGGTACCATGCTGCTGGGCGAGGAACTGACGGATATGATGGCCCTGGGCGCGGCTGCCACGCTGGCCGGCGTCGCCATCATCGTTTTCGCCTCGGCGCGGGACGAGGCCGTGGAGCCTGTCGCGGCGAAAGCCGAACATGGAGAAAAGCCGTGAAGCACGTCCTTCCCTTAATCCTTGCCGTGATCCTGGTTTCGGGCTGTACTTTGTTCCCGGGCACGCCTGCGCCCACTCACGAATACGGAATCCGGTTTACGGCCATGCGCGATCTGCCTTCCCCCAATTTTGAACCGCGCCCCTCCGGCGTCGCCGTGGACATGCTCATCATCCATTATACGGGCATGGAAAGTGCCGAGGCTGCCCTGTCGCGAATGCGCGACCCCGCCGCCAAGGTCAGCGCCCATTACATGATCGACGAAGACGGCACGGTCTACAGGCTGGTGGCGGAAAACATGCGCGCCTGGCACGCCGGAACCGCCTCTTGGGGCGGCGGCACCAATATCAATGACCGTTCCATCGGTATCGAGCTGGTGAATCCCGGCGCCGAATTCGGCTACCGCCCTTTCCCCATGCCACAGATAGAGGCCCTGGAACAGCTAGCCGGCGGTCTCCTGGAGCGTCACGCCATTCCCGCCCGTCATGTTCTCGGCCATTCCGACGTGGCGCCCACGCGCAAACAGGATCCCGGCGAGCTTTTCGACTGGGCGCGGCTGGCCGCCGCTGGAATCGGCCTGTGGCCGGAGACGGAAAACGCCCTTGAGACGGAGGTGGCACTGGCAAGTGCCCACCTGCCTGCCATGGCCAACATCCAAGAACTGCTGCAGCGCTTCGGATACCCCATCGCCATCAGCGGGGAGCAAGACGAGGAAACCCGCCTCGTCATCACCGCCTTCCAGCGCCATTTTCACCCACAAAACGTGAGCGGGGACATGGACGCCGAGACCTTTGCCAGGCTGCGCGCTCTGGTGGCGGCCACTGAGACCGAAGAGAGCTGAACCCGGTCTCTCTTTCAGATTTTAAATGATAATGGCATCCACCTGATATCGGGCTATGCTGGAAAATGGATTCCAGACACACCACAAAAACGCAAAAGCATTTCTAAGGTTTTTGAAGAGTGGAAAAGTGCGTCAAACAGCAGTCCGGTTGAGGGGCTGGAAGTAGCATTTTATTTCTGGCTACTTTCCACCGGGCCGAATAGAGATTATACACATATTCTTTGCCAAATAACGTGACATCAGGGGGGGATAACGCCATGAGCGTCGACAGCACACATAAGGAAACCATCGTCCTGCACGCGGGGCACCGTAAGGACGAGACCACCAACGCGGTGGCCGTGCCCATCTACCAGACCACCTCATACCAATTCGACAATACCGAACATGCGGGGAATCTATTCGCGCTCAAGGAATTCGGTAATATCTACACACGCATCATGAACCCCACCTGCGATGTGCTGGAGCAGAGGCTTACCGCACTTGAGGGCGGCGCGGCGGCGCTTGCGGTCTCGTCGGGCCAGGCCGCTTCGATGATAGCGGTCCAGAACATAGCGCAGGCCGGCGACAATATCGTGAGTTCCACCGACCTTTACGGCGGCACCTGGAACCTCTTCGCAAATTCGCTGAAGACAATGGGGATCGAGGTGCGCTTCGTGGATCCGGAAGATCCGGAGGTCTTCCGCGAGGCCACCGACGACAAGACCCGGGCCTATTACGCCGAGACCCTCCCCAACCCGAAGCTCCAGGTATTCCCCATCAAGGAGGTAGCGGATATCGGCCGCGAGTTGGGGGTGCCGCTGATTATGGACCATACGGCGGCGCACGGTTTATGCCGTCCCTTCGAGCATGGCGCCGCCATCATCGCCTCATCATGCACCAAGTATATCGGCGGCCACGGCAATTCCATCGGCGGAATCATTATTGACGGCGGCAATTTCGACTGGGAGGCACATAAGGAACGCTTCCCCATGCTCAACGAGCCTGACCCCAGCTATCATGGTGCGGTATGGACCGAAGCGGTCAAGCCGCTTGGGCCCGTCGCCTATATCATTAAGGCGCGGGTCACACTCTTACGTGATTGCGGCCAGGCCATGAGCCCCTTCAACGCCTTTCTCATCCTACAGGGCCTTGAGACTCTCCCGCTGCGCATGGAGCGGCATTGCGGAAATGCTAAAAAAATAGCCACCTTTCTCGACGACCACGCAAAGGTCACACGCGTCATTTACCCGAGCCTGATGGAAGGAGAGCACCGCCGCCGCGCCGATGCCTACCTTAAAGGCGGCTACGGAGGGCTCGTCGGTTTCGAGCTTGAGGGCGGGACTGAATCCGGGCGCAAGTTCATCGATTCGCTCAAGCTTTTCTATCATCTTGCCAATATAGGCGATACGCGCAGCCTCGCTATCCACCCGGCAAGCACGACCCATTCCCAACTCACGGAGGAAGAACAGCTCGCCACGGGCGTCTCCCCGGGCTATGTCCGCCTTTCCATCGGGCTCGAGCACATCGACGACATCATGGGCGATCTTTCCCAGGCGCTCGACAATGCATAAGGGCTGACCCCGGCTTTACGGATATAGGTGCCTTCTGGGGCGCCGACCTTGATCTTTTCAGTCCCAGGGCTTACCTAATTTCCGTCAGACGGCCGGATGGCCGCCTCCCGGCAATGGGGAAACCCGCCGGGGGGAGGAAAGTCCGGGCTCCACGGAAACACGGTGCCGGGTAACACCCGGCGGGGGTGACCCCAGGGAAAGTGCCACAGAAAGCAAACCGCCTGTTCCTTCCTTTCGGGGAAGAAACCGGCAAGGGTGAAAGGGTGCGGTAAGAGCGCACCGCGCGCGCCGGCAACGGCCGCGGCACGGCAAACCCCACCGGGAGCAAGCCCGAATAGGGACGGCAGGCTACGCCAGCGCGTTTCCGCGTTGCCGTCCGGGTAGGGCGCAAGAGACGTCCGGTAACGGACGTCCCAGATGAATGGCTATCCCCCTTTCAAGGGGACAGAACCCGGCTTACAGGCCGTCTGGCATTTTTATTCTTCTCCTTTTTGTCCGCCACCTTTTCCCGTGCCCCCGCGCACGTACCTTTCCATTGCTGTCATGACAGTGTGGTTGCCAAGATAAAATCCCAACAAAAAATGAGAACATTTAATGAACACTTAGATGTTCATTTGCCGCCGTGAAAACGATGCTTACCTGAAAGTCCAAAATTCCTCCTACCCCTTGGGGGAGAAAATGAAAAACACCCCATAACTAGTAAAAAAAACCTCACACAGTTTTTTATTGTGCTTTTCAATACTTCCCCATAGGATACCATTAAATCCCATAGTTTCCCATGCCTGCAGCAGGGGAAACGCATGGGGCCAAGCGAGGTTCAGCACGCCGCCATCCGGAACAAACCGGAGGAAACAAAAGGAGTGCGGCGCGGCGCATGTAAAAGGTGTTTTTTTACTTGGGGGGTCATATGGCACTGTTCCTGTCGACGACGGTGAACAAGGTCGACAAGAAAGGACGGGTCTCGGTACCCGCGCCTTTCCGCACCACCCTGGCGGGTCAGAGCTTCGCCGGCATCGTTGCCTTTCCCTCCCCCGAACTGGGCGCCATTGACGCCTGCGGCATCGACCGCATGGAGGCGCTCTCGGCCAGCCTCGACGAACCTGACCAGTATTCCCATGAAGAACTGGACCTGGCCCGGCTTATCTTCGCCCAGGCCGAACAGCTTGCCTTCGACGACACCGGCCGGGTGGTGCTGCCCAGGCCGCTGGGCGCCCATGCCCATATCACCAGCGAGGTCCTGTTCGTAGGTAATGGCCCTACCTTCCAGATGTGGCAGCCACAACGCTATAAAACCTATAGCCAGGATACCCTCAAACAGGCCGCCAGCAAGGGCGTGAACCTGAGACTGCGGCCCATACCAAGGGGCAGAAACGGTCCCGGAGGCGGGTCATGACGCTCACGCCTCCGGCAAGGATCACCATGCACGCCTGTGCGAGTGCCTCCGGCGGCGTCTTCTGTCCCCTCCCCACCGTTCACAAGCCGGTCCTTCTCGACGAGGTGATGGAGGCGCTCGCCCCCCATGACGGCGGCGTCTATGTGGACGGCACCTTCGGCGCGGGCGGCTACAGCCACACCATTCTCGAAGCCGCCGACTGCACGGTCTGGGCCATCGACCGCGATCCCGACGCCATTGCCGCCGGTGCCGCCATAGCAGAGGAATTCGGCGACCGCCTGGAATTCATCACCGGATGCTTCGGTGACATGGACAAACTTCTCGCCGAACGCGGCGTGACCCGAGTCGACGGCGTTACCTTCGACCTCGGCGTTTCCTCCATGCAGTTGGACCAGCCGAAACGTGGGTTTTCGTTCCGCTATAACGGCCCCCTCGACATGCGCATGGAAGGCGCTGACGCCGCCGGGCCAAGTGCGGCGGATATGGTCAACACCCTTCACGAAAAGAAACTGGCGGATATCATCTACCAGTACAGCGGCGAACACCGGTCACGCCAGGTGGCCAAGGCCATTGTCAAGGCCAGGCGCGAGGCCCCCATCACCCGCACCTTCCAGCTAGCCGAGATCGTTCGCAGCGTGGTCGGCAAAAGCCGCGACGGCCTCGACCCCGCCACCCGCACATTCCAGGCCCTGCGCATCCACGTCAATGACGAGATCGGAGAACTCGGCCGCGGGCTAGCCGCGGCGGAGAAGATTCTCTCTCCCGGCGGCAGGCTGGCCGCGGTCTCCTTCCACTCGCTGGAAGACCGCCTCGTGAAGGACTTCCTCAAACAACGCAGCGGTGCCACGCCGCGCCCCTCGCGCCACCGCCCAGAGACTGCCGGTCCCGGTCCTGCCCCAAGCTTCACCATTCCCTCGAAGGGAGTGGTACAGCCGGACAAGGCGGAAATCAAAGCCAATCCCCGCGCCCGGTCGGGCCGCATGCGCACCGCCATCCGCACCGACGAACCAGCCTGGGACACCAACCCCGGGCCAAACCCCAGAGCCCCAAACACAGGAGCTCCAAACCCATGATCCGACCCATGACTCTTTTCTGCCTGACACTGGCCGCGCTGCTCGGCTTTGGCCTCTTTAAGGTCAAACACAAGGTGCAGATCCTTGAAGAAGAACTGACTCAGCTTCACCACGCCATTCTCACTGACCAGAAAGCCATTCACGTTCTCAACGCGGAATGGAGCTATCTCAACCGGCCCCGTCATCTGCAAAAACTCAATCTCAAATTTCTCGGCTTCACCCCGTTCTCCGCCGAGCGCATCACTACCATTGAAGAACTTCCCATGCGGCACGACCTTGCCTCATCGCAGCAAACGACCAGTGACAATAAGAGTCTCGAGCAGAGCCTAACCTCCCCCCCGTCTCACGACGTCCGACAGGCCATGCTCACCGGGGATGCGTCCGAAAAGGACGCATCCCCAGCCTCACTCGCGATCAATACCGGAGGCACACCATGATACGACAGAATCCTCCTTCATATACGAAAGGCTGCCAGGCGCTTGACGGCACCGCCAAACAGGCGCTGGACACTGCGCGCAACCGTCTTTTGATGACCGGCGCGTTGTTTCTTATCGCCTTTACCGTTATCGGCGCCCGGCTC
>MPMB02026582.1_pt1 | contig 10148 bp, 10 predicted proteins | sample 1617371 | NCBI WGS metagenome assembly MPMB02 (sample SAMN05944808, study PRJNA350692) | marine metagenome | biome: marine; feature: ODZ; material: water; isolation source: 300 m water sample filtered on 0.2 um supor filter | place: Pacific Ocean | collected 2012-04-08 | depth 300m m
CCAACGAACGATATCGCTCCTTGCTTTCCCTGAGCGATTTCTCGTTTTTCCGAAGTTCGGCTATTTCCCGGCGCAAAGCTTCCGTCGTCGCGCCCGGCCCGGCGGGTTCCGCCGCGGCAAACCGTTTGTCGTCGGATGGTTGATCGTCCATGGGGCCTCCGCCAAACGATGGCGTTCGAGTGCCCCCCCGAAACTGGGTTCAACGCGCTTCGCAACCAATCAACACCGGTCCAAGAATATCACAACGATTGGCGGCCGGAGGCAAATAGATTGCCTTGCTACGATTTGTCCCAAACGAATATCGGCGTTTCTTTCGGCGAAAAGGATCGTTTGATTATCGGCCCTGCGGGCTCGCCGAGACGATAGCCGGGGCCGCTCGGCGATGATCGGAAGTCGTCACCTCATGGCGGAAAGATTGGCGATAAGGGCGATTTCCTTAGCCCGTATGTCTTCGCTGATCCTGACCGTCGTCTCGGCCCGGGCATGGCTGGCCGTCACCGATATGCAGCGATCCCGCTCCTTGAGCACGGCCCGGATCAAAGCCCTCTCGACGATTTCGACGCATTGCCGGGTCTGTTCCTCGTTGGGCGCTACCGCGAGGCTCTCTGCCATCTCCTGCGCCGCTAGCTGCGCTCGTTCATGCAGGTTCATCAGCTTCCCCCCGAAACAATCGCTGCGCCAAGGCCGCCTGCCTTCGCTTCAGCCCTCATTATCGGCCGAACGCCGGCGATTTGATAGCGTTGTGAGTTGGAAGGGGATAACGCGGTTGCGTCGGGACGTCCCGGCGCAACCGCGCTATCCCCATCACCTCAATGGAAATAGGCGCCGCCGTCCACCACAAGGGTCTGGCCGGTCATGAATGCGGCATCCTCGGAGGCCAGGAAGGTGACTGCACCGACAATATCGTCCGGAACCTGATCCCGGGCCAGCACCCGGGCCTGCAACGAAATTTCCTGCAGTTTCTCCAGTTGCACGGGATTGGCGCGCACGCCGTCGGACAGCGTAAATCCCGGCGCCACACCGTTGACCAGAATGCCGGCCCCGCCGAGTTCCTTGGCCAGGGCCTTGGTCATGGCGTTGATGGCGCCCTTGCTGGCCACGTAGTGGAGCATGAAGGGAACGCCCTTGAACGGCGTGCCCGACGAGATGTTGATGATGCGGCCGCCGCCTTGCGATTTCATCGCCGGTGCGACGGCCTTGCAGGCGAGAAATGCGCCGATGACGTTGACGTCGAAAAGCGAGCGCCACTCTTCGATCTCAAGTTCCTCGAACGGCTTCGGCTCAAGCGAGGAATAGATCCCGGCATTGTTCACAAGCACGTCGATCCGCCCGAATTCGTCCAAAACGGCCCGGGCCATCGCCTCGGTATCTTCTTTTTGCGAAACATCGCAAGTGATGCCGAGCGCCGGGCGATTGCTGCGCGAGAGTTCGGCCGCGGCATCTTCGGCACCCGCCTGGTCAGCCACGACGACGAAGGCCTGTTCTTCATGAAAACCGTTGGCAATGGCACGCCCGATACCCATGGCGCCGCCGGTGACAATGACAACCTTCTCGTCCAAGCGCATGAGAATCTCCCTATTGACCAGGTATTTCGATGGCCGCTTCGTCGAACACGCGATAGGTCTGCGACTTCGGTTTCGCCTTGTCTTCCTCGTTGATGTAGCGAATGGATGACGTGCCCATCAAGGATCGCGGCAGCACCATGGCGCGGATAAATCGGCTGGCGATTTGATCGTCCGCTTGCGCGAATACGTCCTCGGGCCCGGCCTCGAACCAGGCGCCGCCCGGGGCATAGGATGAGGAACGGCCTTCCGTATCGATGCGGATGGCGCCCTCCTTGAGGCAGCGGGTGCCGGGGCCGCGATGGTTGTGCAAAAACGCGCACCCGCCGGGGGGAAAGGCAACGCTGTCCAGGCGCAGCAGCAACTCGTCGGCAATCCGGCCGGGTTCTATCGAATGCGAGAGTTTCAGATGCCCACGGCCATCGATGGATTCCGTTGCGGATTGCGCTGCGGCTATTTCCCAACGCCACAGCGTGGCACCGGTATCCGCGACCGATAGCGTCAACTTGTCGGAGCTGACAATACCTTCGTCGCTTGGCAGGACGCAGCCGTTGATCGTCACCTCTCCGGCGGCCACATAAATGGCCCGCGGCAGAGCAGGCAGGACCACAGGATCGGCGCCTGCGAAGGGCGTGTCTTCGAACAGCCTCAGCTCAAATTCCGTAATCACGATCCCTCTCCGATGCCGGCCAGGCAGACGTACTTGATTTCCGTCCAGTCCTCGATGCCGTATTTCGAACCTTCCCGACCGATCCCTGATTCCTTGACGCCGCCGAAAGGTGCGATTTCGGTGGAGATCAGGCCTGTATTGACGCCGACGATACCGGTCTCCAAGGCTTCGGCCACGCGGAATACCCGCCCCACATCACGGCTGTAGAAATACCCCGACAGGCCATACTGCGTATCGTTGGCCTGCGCGATCGCTTCGGCCTCGTCCGAGAACCGCATGATGGCGGCGACGGGACCGAACACCTCTTCCCGGGTGATGTCCATCTCCGGCGTCACATCAGCCAGAACCGTGGGTTCGTAATAGGTCCCGCCGAGGCTATGGCGGTTGCCGCCGATCATCAGCCGCGCACCTTTGGCCAGGGCGTCGGCTACCAGGCGCTCCACCTTGTCCAGCGCCCGCGGCTCTATCAGGGGCCCCAGCGAAACCCCGTCCTCGAGCCCGTGCCCGGGCACCAGATCCGCTGCCCGTGCCGTCAGCGCCTCGACGAAGCGGTCGTGGATACTGTCCTGCACCAGGATGCGGTTGGCCGAAATACAGGTTTGTCCGGTATTGCGGTATTTGCAGATCATGGCACCGGTAAGTGCCGCCTCGAAGTCGGCATCGTCAAAAACAATGAAGGGAGCGTTTCCACCCAGTTCCAGGCTGATCTTCTTCAAGCCATCGACGCAGCCGGCCATGAGATGCTTGCCCACCACCGTCGAGCCGGTAAAGCCGATCTTCTTGACCAGGGGATGCGAGGTCAGGGTCTCGCCGATCACGGCGGCATCCTCGCGGGCGCCCGTAACCACGTTGAACACGCCCGGCGGCACACCGGCTTCCTGCGCCAGTCCGGCCAAGGCAAGGGCCGACAGCGGCGTCGATTCCGCCGGCTTCAAAACCATGCAGTTTCCCGCCGCAAGCGCTGGCGCAGACTTGCGGGTGACCATTGCCGAGGGGAAGTTCCAGGGCGTGATGCCGCCGACCACGCCCATGGGCTGACGCATGACCAAAATGCGCGTGTCCGGCAGGTGCGGGGGAATGGTATCGCCATAGATGCGCCGGCCTTCACCGGCGAACCAAGAAAAGAAGCTGGCCGCGTATTCGATTTCCACCTTTGATTCCGCGACCGGCTTGCCCTGCTCCCAAGTCAGCAATTGGGCAAGCTGGTCCGAGCGCGCCCGCATCAAGGCGGCCCAGGCCTCGAGGACGCCGGCCCGGGCGGCGGCGGTCATGGCTCGCCACGCCGGGTAGGCGCTATGGGCGGCGGCAATGGCGCGCTCGGTATCGGATGCTCCCATCCTCGGAACACTTGTGATTTTCGTGCCCGTGGCGGGGTCCAGCACCTCGAACGCAGCGCCACTGTCGGCAGCGCACCACTGTCCGTCAATGAATCCCAAAGGCTGAAGGTATTCCGGCAATTCGGTCGGTATGTTCATCATTATCCCTGTGTTCAACCCAGCTCATCCAAGGCCCGCAGGACGCGTTCCGGCGTGATGGGAATAACGTCTATGCGGATGCCGCAGGCGTCATGGATGGCGTTGGCGATGGCTGGAATCTGCGTATTCGCAGTCATTTCGCCGATGCCCTTGGCACCGTAAGGACCGCCTTCCAGCGGTTGTTCCAGAACCACGACCTCAAGCGGCACCATGTCCGCCGCGCCGGGCATCAGGTAGTCGGTGAAATTGCGCGGGCTGTGATCGCGGCTGGGAAAATAGGGCTCGGTGGTCTCGAAAAGGGCATGGCTGATACCCATCCAGCAACCACCATCGATCTGCTGTTTGACCATGGCGATGTTGATGGCACGGCCGATTTCATAAGCGCTCCAGATGCCCAGCACGGTGACAACGCCGGTCTCGTCGTCGACCTCCACGTCGGCGATGGTGCAGGCATGGGCGTGGCCGGAATCCGGATCCATCGCACCGGTTTCCGGATCGACCTCGCTCAGCGGTTTGAGGAATATCCCCCGTCCACCGATCACCTTGCCGATGGCGAAGTTGGCAGCACCGGCCACCTCGGCCACGCTGACGGCGCGATTGGATCCGGTGACGCGAATCCAGCCCTTGCCGTCGGTTTCGATATCGTCGACGGGCGCTTCCAACAATTCGGCGGCAACTTCCAGCATCACGCCGCGGGCTTCCGCCGCCGCCATCATCACGGCGTTGCCCACGCGGTGTGTGCCGCGGGAGGCAAAGGTACCCATGCAAAATGGCCCGCCATCGGTATCGGCGAGATCCACGATGATGCTCTCGTATGGTACCCCCAGGGTCTCGGCCGCGATCTGCGCCACGACTGTTTTGAGGCCCTGGCCGAGATCGGCACTACCCAGCGTCACGACGAAGTTGCCGTTCGCCGTGGCATGGATCAGCGCCTGGGTGGGATCGCCGCCCAGGTTCATGCCGGTGGGATAGTTGACCGCCGCGATGCCGCGCCCCAAGCGCCTAGCCATGGTTCTCGTCCCGATGTTTCGACGACATCCCGTCGTAACCCGCCGGCAGCGCGTGCCCGGCCAATTCGGCGGCCGCCCGCATGGTCTCGACCAAGGCCGCGCCCGTAACCTTCTTGCGGATGGCTTTCATATCGCCATCCCGATAGGCGTTGATCATGCGCAGCTCGAGCGGATCCATTTCCAGCTCCCGGGCGATCCGGTCCATCTGGACTTCGATGGCGTAGTCCGCCATGGTGACGCCGAAACCGCGCATGGCGCTGGTCGGTGTGCGGTTGGTGTAGACGCAATAAACGTCGCCATGGACGTTGGGGATGGCGTAGGGGCCCGGAAGGTGACCGGCCGCCTTGTTCGTGCCATAGGGTGTGTTGCGCGAATAGGCACCGCTGTCGATCAGCATCCGCACTTTTCGCGCCACGATGCGCCCATCGCTCATGACCCCATCGCGAATGGTGATGCGTTCGGCCGAGCGCGTCGAGGACACCTGCATCTCTTCCTGGCGGCTATAGGCGTACTTCACCGGCCGGTCGGTGCGCATGGCCGCCAGGGTGCAGATCGGCTCGACGATGACATCGCATTTGCCGCCAAAGCCGCCGCCCACCGTTCCCCCGATCACGTGCAGCCGCGCCGGCTCGATGCCCAGGATATTTGCCGTCACATCGAGAGAAAAAAACAATGCCTGGGTATTCGAATGGATGGCGTAGCGGCCGTTTTCGGCCGGCGAGACTATGCAGCCGGTGGTCTCCAGCGCCGCGTGTTCGATGGGTGACGACTGATAGCTGTGTTCGAAGATATGATCGGCCTCGGCAAAGCCGGCTTCGATATCTCCGAAGCGAATGCGCCGGCACTCGTGGTCTTCGAACAAAAAGTAGTTGTGACCGTGTGGTTTGAAGGCCGGGAACTCAGGGTTCAAGGCGTCTTCGAGCTCCAGCACCGCCGGCATTGCGTCATAGTCGATGACGACGCGGCGCGCGCCCTCGGCGGCGGCCTGCGGGGTTTCACCAATGACGGCGCAGATCTGTTCGCCGCGATAGAGCACGCGGTCGGCCGCCAGAACCGGCTCGTCGGCCGGCACCCCCAGGGCTTCGAGTATGCAATACACGTTGTTCGGCACATCGGCATGCGTCAGAACCTTGACGACGCCCTCGACGGCCAAAGCCGGCGCCGTATCGATCTTGAGAATGCGCGCATGATGGTGCGGACTGCGCACCATCTTGAGGTGCAAGAGGTCGCGTTCCTGAAGGCTGTCGTAATAAGGCGAGCGGCCAGTGACGTGGCCCAAGGCATCGATTCGCTGCACCGGCTGACCGACGACATCGAATTCCGCCGGTTTGCCGCCTTCGAGAGAGAGACGTTTGATGGCGAATTCAGTCATTTGCCACGGCCCCTGCTGCATCCAGCGAAGCCATAATGGCGTCGACGATGGGTGCGTATCCGGTGCACCTGCAGACATTCCCTGAAATGGCCTCGATAACCTCTTCGCGGCTGGGAGCGGCGTTCCGCTTCAGCAACGCCAGCGCGGCGTTGATCATGCCCGGCGTGCAGGCACCGCACTGGGCGGCAAAATGATCCATGAAAGCTTGTTGCAAGGGGTGCAGAGCCTCGGGCGTGCCCAGACCTTCGATGGTCTGAATGGAAGCGCCCTCGATTGTCTGAGCCAGCACCAGACAGGACACGACGGCCTTGTCATCGAGCAAGACCGTGCAGGCGCCGCAAGACCCCTCGCCGCAACCATGGTGCGTACCGGTCAGACCGCAGCCATCGCGCAAAACCGTCAGCAATGTGTCGCCGGGATTGACCAGCAACTTTCGCCGCTTGCCGTTCACCGTCATCGTGACAATCCGTTCAGCCATTGCAGCCTCGCGTCCTATTCGTTGTCGGCAAGCAGCGTCCGCGACAGATAGACCGGCAAAACGCGGCGCCGATACCAGGCCGAGGCAAAGGCATCGTCAACCGGCTCGATATCCGCCAGCGCTTCCGTGGCGGCGGCATTTACGACTTCAGGATCGAGCGGCTTGCCGTCCAGCATCTCTTCACAGTGCCGGGCGCGAACCGGGGTCGGCGCCAGGGCGCCAAGGGCAATGTGCGGCCGTTCGACAATGCCGCCGCTCAGCGGAACCACGGCGGCAATGGACAAAACAGCGTACGATGCCGCCTTCTTCCGCATCACCTTGCAATGACGCCACGATGCCCCATCGGGCGCGTCAAATTCCATCGCCGTCAGGATCTCGCCAGCCCGCAATCCAGCGGCGTAATATTCATCGGCCGGGATACGGCGCACCCCTTCGACGCCCACGACCGCCAACTCTGCCTGCAAGGCGAGCAGGCAAACGCCCAAGTCACCCCCGATGATCACGTTGCCACCGATGGTCGCCGAATTGCGGATCGTCGGGGATGCCATACAGCGCACGGCTTCGTGCATGAAGGCCAGGGATTCGTTCTCGAGAAGATCCGACAGCAAGGTCATGGCGCCGATGCTGACCCGAGCGCCGTCGCTTTCGATCCCGGCGATCGGCAATCGTGACAGGTCGACCAGGGTTTGGGTCTTCTGGCCGCCGGCATTGAGGATCGCCACCGCGATGGTGCCGCCCGCCAAGATGCCCGCATGTGGCTGATCGGCGAGTATGCCGACAGCGTCTTCAAGGGTCTCGGGGATCTCGATATTTTCGAGCAATTCCTACGCCTCGTGGATCTTTGCCCAGGATCGTCGACCAGCAAAGAGCGTAGGAGAAACCACCTTCAGGGTCTTTATCCAGGCATCCTGGAATTTACCAATTTGTCCGAAAATTCGGCGCTGCCGGAGCCCGGCTGAGGAAAGTACTCATCCCTGGGCACCGAACCGACTATGAAACCGAAAAAACACCCCCTCCCTACCCTCCCCCATCAAGGGGGAGGGGACAAAAAAAGACTCCCTCCCCCCTTGTGGGGGAGGGTTGGGGTGGGGGGTGGTGGTGGCCATCGACGTCTGCCGTTCAGTTCCTTCACACGCTCCTTCGCAAAAAAAATAACTCGGCGCTGACTCGGAACTGTTCCGCTATTCAGGCGCTGATGGCGAATTGGCGGAAGGATGACGGCGGAAAACCGACCTTTGAGCGGAAAAAACGGCAAAAATGGCTTTGCGCGGAATATCCCAGATCGTCCGAGATATCCTTTATGGATTGCCTGGAATCGACCAGCCGGTGGATCGCCTGTTCGATCATCAGGCCCTCGACGTAAATGCGGGGCGGAATACCTGTCGCCTTGTGGAACTGGGCATAGAAATGCGAGCGCGACATGCCGACCGCCTTGGCCAATTTGTCCATGCGCTTGATGCCATGGGGTTGGCCGTGAATAAGCCAAATCGCGCGACGGATGCGAAAATCGATGGCCACGTCGCTCAGCTTTCCGGAGCGCAAATTCGTATGGCGCAGCAAGCTGCCCATCAATTGGACGGTGATGTCCCAAATATCATCGCGGCTGGCGCTGGCGTCCGCGATGAATGTCGAAACCTGGGACAGCAGCCGGCGCTCCTGGCCGCTGATAACCGGCTGAGAGGCTGCCGAGGGAAAGCGGATGTGCAAGCCGAATTGCGCTTCGATCCACCGCGGTTCCGCATAAAACGCCAGCATCAGCGTGGAACCCTCGCTCTCGCCCAAATCCGCATGGGGCAGCCAGGGCGGAATGACGATGGTCTTGTCATCTGTCAGCTGACAGATCTCGTCGCCGACGGAGAAAGTCCGGTCATCGCCGGACAACTTGATGAGGACATGAAATTGCGGATGCGCGTGCTCGCAAACACTGTCCGCGATATCAAACAGGGCCAGACGCAGCGGCGCTTCTTGAAGTACCCCGATCAACCCAGACATGGATACGTTCCCTGTCCAATTCCCCAATCCGTCACGGGCATCGGCAACGGCTGAAGGCTACCATCCCGCAGGCCGGAAAACCAATCCGCTGCCAAACATTCGGACGAATTGGTAAATCGCGGGCGCGTGCGTCAGGTGATGGCTTGGATGTCGGTTTGTCGGGGCCTAGCGCGCTACTATCGTCTGCACCAGTAGGCTCAGGACGAGCTCGCCATTTTGGTTCGAGATCTCGTGGCGAAAAGTCAAGGTTCCCCGGTCGGGCTTGCTCTGGGAGAGCTGCTTGGCGATGCACTCGGCGCGCAGGCTTAGCCGATCTCCGGGCCGCACCGGCCGGGGGTAGCGCACCTCGTCGAGACCCACACCGGCGAGCTCGTCGAGGCCGGCTTCGGCTTCGAAGCGCAGTTCGTTCCAGAGCGACAAGGTGTGGGTGCCAGAGGCCACCAGGCCGCCGAAGTGGCTCTCTCGGCCGGCCAGATCTGAGACATGGTAGGGACGGGGGTCGTAGCGTTTGGCGTAGGTGACTATCTCGGCCCCGGGGACTTCGCGTGGGCCAGCAGAAATGACGTCGCCGACCGCCACCTCGTCGAAACCGTTCCGCTCTGCGCTCATGACCGGCTCAGCCCAGCAGGTCGCGACCGCCGAAGCGGTCCAACCAGGCCGGGACGACGGCCTTGTTGTAGACATTGTCCGGGACCTCGCCGCGCAGTGCGCAAAGGAGCGACCGTGTCGCCCAGTCGAGGCCGGGGCCCAAACCGCTGCCGTGGTTGAGCGAGACGATGTGAGGCCACAGCAACACCTTGTCGCCCATGCCCCGGAGCGGCGATTGCACCGGCAGCGGCTCGACCTCGAAGACGTCGAGGGCGGCGCCGGCGATCTGGTCTGTCAGCAGCGCCTGGATTAGTGCCTCCTCGTCGACGGCCGGGCCGCGGGCGGTATTGACCAGCACCGCCGAGGGTTTCATGCGGGCGAGCTCGGCGGCGCCGATCATGTGGCGCGTCTCGGGGCTCAGCGTGACATGCAGCGAGACCACGTCGGATTCGGCCAGCAAGGTGTCGAGGTCGACGCGGTGGGCATCGTGGTGGACGAACTTGGAATAATCGACGTATGGGTCGCAGGCCAGAACCCGCACCCGCCAGGGTGCCAGCAGATCAGCCAGCCGGCTGCCGATGCGGCCCAGGCCGATGATGCCGATGGTGATGCCGGCATAGCCGTCGTGGCGCGCGCCCAAATAAGTGCCGGTCAGGGAGGCGTCGCGCCAGCCGCCCTCCTTGACGAAGCGGTCTCGCTCGCGCGCCTTTTTCAGTACGGCCAGGATCATGGCCATGGTCGATTCGGCGACGGCGCCCCAGTTGGATTCGGTGGGGCAGTGGCTGACGATGATGCCGAGATCCGTCGCGGCCTCGACGTCGACGTCATCCACCCCAATCGAGCATTTGGAAACAATCCGCAGATCGGGCGAGACCTCGAGCACGGCTCGCGAGATCGGATTGGGCCGGATGGTGGCACCAAAAAAACCGGTGGTGCCGGCGGCGTGCCGGCAAAGCTCCTCCTCCGTGCCCCCCTCGGCCTCGATCCACGAGCCCTTGCCG
>MPMB02126603.1_pt1 | contig 10144 bp, 7 predicted proteins | sample 1617371 | NCBI WGS metagenome assembly MPMB02 (sample SAMN05944808, study PRJNA350692) | marine metagenome | biome: marine; feature: ODZ; material: water; isolation source: 300 m water sample filtered on 0.2 um supor filter | place: Pacific Ocean | collected 2012-04-08 | depth 300m m
CACTTTTTTGCCTCGTCAACAAAAGTCGGAAAGTCTGCTCGGGGAGAAGGATAGGATGAGGGGGCGAACTGCCAAATGATATCAGCCACCCCTCATCCGGCCTTCGGCCACCTTCTCCCGAAGGGGGAAGGACATGTTCAAGGCTCTCCTAAACCTCCAAAGCGAAAAAGTCTGCTCGGGGAGAGGGGGCCACTCCGAGTGAATCGGCGCGCGCTCTAAAACCCGCCGATGATAATCCATCGATCCGGCTGCCCCTCCACCACGCGGGAAGAGGGGGACAGTTCTTTTTCCATTTTCTTACCGTTCACCTCCAATTCCACCGTGACAGGCACTAAAACCGAGCGACTTTTGGGATTCGGTTTAGGGCTGCCAATTTTAACAATGCGGATAAACTTGACTTGTGCGCGTTGGAATCGCATCTTCAATGCTTCCGCAGGCATCCCCCCGACTAGAATCCCAGCCTTTTGAAAGTCGTCCGCGATGATGGCTTCAACGAACTCCTTGGCCAACTTCGTCGCGATCTCGTCGTCGCTGAGATTGCCTTTCACCAGGCCGACCTTCTGATTGATCTGGTCGACGGTGAACACGTCCTTGGGCAACTCCAACTGGAATATCTTCGGATCGATCGGCTTGCTGTAGTCGAGGTACTCTCGCAGCCCCACCTGCTCCCATTGGTCGCCACGGCGGCGGTAATCAATCACCCGTTTCACAAGCTTGGTGTCAGGATCTACATCGTACACCGCCCGTCGATCAGGCGTCTTCTTGGACGTAACCGTCAGCGTAATCGGTTCACCTTTCTTGGCAGGCTCTTTCGTTGCAACTTGCACTTCATCCGCCTTCTTGCGGGCCTGGAGTTCCTCGAATGCCAACTTCGGGTCGAAGATGTTTCGCAGCGCCATAATACCCTTCAGAGCATCTTTGTTCGTGACGAAGACGTGGCTCTTCTTGTCCTTGAACCAGACCTCAGCCTTCGCTCCCGACAGGATCACAACCTTGGCACCGTCGTCGGGGCTCAAGAGATCCATCCTCGCGCGCAGAGGGGTGCCGTCTGGATTCATTTCAATCCAAGCCTCGCCCAGCTCGGCGGCAGGTGTGATTTTGACGTGGTAACTCGTGACACGATTGTTGGCCTGAGCCGTCTGCTCCAAGGCGTACGCATCGGTCGAGGACGGAAATAAGAAAACATACAAGATCACGCTGCCTGCTAAGGCCATGACTGTCGCCGCTGCAACGCTCAGTCGTTTGTGCGAGAGAATCATACTCTTCACCCTTTCATGAAAATGGTCGTTGGATAAGTCGACACAAGCCTTTGGTTGGCATTGCCGATTCTCAAGCAACACTCGCTCGACCGGTCCGAGGCGGCAGGCGAGTGCCTCAAAAGCTGATCGGACCTCCTTCTCCTCTTCCACTAGGGTATCCCGAGCCTCCCGGCACCTCTGGCAGACAGCGATGTGGTCTTGCAATTCCCCGGTAGCATGGGGATTCAATTCACCCATGATGAGGCCCACAATGTTCTCGAATCGATTTCTACATTGTTTCGAATCTGTCATGGTCGATCCTCCTGCAGAAGATCATGAAGCGTGGCCCTTGCACGCACCAAGCGCTGCCTGACTGCCACTTCTGTTACACCTAAGGAAGCTGCAACGCTCGAACAGTCGCGTCCATCCATGTAGTAGAGGACGATTACTTCACGGTAGTTCTGAGAAAGCTGGGGGATGGCCTCTTGCAGACGCTCGCAAAAGACATTGCCGCTGGGAGTCGGAGTTGACGGTTCGTCTAAAAGTGGTTCTGTTGATTTCCGCCTACGGTGGAAGTCGATGCACTCTCGACGTGCAATTTGCAGTAGCCAGGGGAGAACTCGCGCAGGCTCGCGCAGGCTTGAGATCTTTCCAATAGCCTTCAGGAAAACGGCCTGCATGACGTCTTCGGCGTCGTGATAGGTCTGAGTATTGGCCAGACATACCGCAAACACAGCCTGGGCATGAGCGGGAAGTAAAGCTGCAGGTGTCACTGCACCAGGATCATCTGCGTTCTCTCGGGCCAGGGTCCTATTTGAATTCATCGCTCTCACCTAAGAACAAGACGCAGTGGGAAGTTGGAATGTGACATCCCCTTCTGGTTAAGTCATGTTCTTACTCACTCAACCAATCCCGGAAGTTCGGATCATCTACGATCTGTTCGGCCAACCGGCGGTAACCGGCAGCCAACGGGTGGCTGGCATCCCCGAACTCTTTGCGAGGCAAGACATTCGGAAGCAGGTGGGGAACTCGCTGGTCGGCTAGCCACCGACCTACATATTCCCTCAGTTGCGAATAACGATTCTGGCTCCCGGCGACGAGCAGATGTTCGTTGAAAGGCCCCACAATGACAAACACCGAGTTGCCTCTCGCGCGAAGCGACTTCACCGTGCGCTGAAAGGCCTCGAGCTGCAGCGAAGAAGGCGCTTCGACCCAACCGAAGTCCTGTTGCTCGATGCCGCGCTCGAACCAGGCAACGTCTTCGTGACGCGCTGTGAGGTCCGGCGCAGGCAGGGAGAGACTCACTTGGGAGATGGGGTCAGTATACGGATGCTCCAAAGACCAGTTGGGAAGGTCCAAATTCTCGAAATGTGCGATCCGCAGATGATGGACCCAACCACGCAGCCCGAAGCGATGATCCACGATGGTTCCGATACGATCGTCTGCGGTTGCTTTGTACGATGGAATCGGGCGGGATAGCTGCGGGACCAGTCTCGGATGGTTGAACGACACATCCTTCCCGGACTGCAAATCATGTTCGGGCGAACTCATCCAAAGAAGATTGCAGTGCAGAATCACTCGCCCATCGCGAACGCCACCGCAATACAGATTCACCAGTCCTTCCAATGCCAGCGGATGAGTGCCGTTGAGTCCGGCGTTGGCGAGCCGTTTGACGCCAAGCCGCTGATTGATTGCCTGCGCCAGAGTCTGGTCAGGAGGCACGTATTCGCCCCAAATGACGGAATCACCGATCATCGGGATCCGATCCTGGGCCGTGATTTCGTCCATCCAACGCTGGTAGTGCCAGTAGTCGTCACTCAGCACATACGGAATCCGATAGTCGCTCGCGGGCTCAAACGGCTCGACCTTCTTCCACCAACGTGGAACTGCCACGAAGCAGGCCGAAATCAGCAGTATCACGACCAACCATTGTTTGGCCGAAAGTCGGATCTCATTCGACCCGTAAGGAACGTTGGCGATGTGCTCGCGATCAACCTCGCCAACTGGTTTGGTACGTCCGTCTTCAGGCATTTGCCAACTCCCATTCTGGTTGTGAATTCTGTTGGATCACAAAGTCGTCCTTTCGCTAATCACAACGCTGCCTCAGAACTGGAAATAAATGAACGGCTGACTCGCGGCGCCTGGTGAGATGCAGAGATACAAGATCATGAGTACTGCCAGGGCAACCTGCACGACCGAACTGCTCAGTAGACGTCGGAAGCGTGACTCGTGAAGGAATTGATACAGCCAGACGCTGGAGACCAACAGCAGAGCCAACAGCGGAAAGGCGGGGTCATGCCATCCGGAGGACCCAATCCGATTAACGATCAGCCAGGCGTCGCCCAGCGACTCGGCTCGGAAGAATATCCAGGTGAAACAGACAAACACAAAGACCAGGAGTTGCTTGAGGAAACGCGGTAGCTCGGCGTACCACACTGAACGCTCGCCAGCGTGCGTAATCACGGTCCCGATGGCGTGGAGCAGGCCCCAAACGACGAAATTCCAACCGGCACCATGCCAGACTCCGGAAATGACGAAAGTCAGAAACAGGTTGCGGTACATGATCCGGCCACCGTGGCGGTTGCCGCCCAGTGGAATGTAGACGTAGTCGCGAAACCAGGTGGATAGGCTGATGTGCCAGCGAGACCAGAAGTCAGTCAAGCCCGTTGCCAAATACGGGTTGTTGAAGTTGAGCATCAACCGGTAACCCATCATTCTCGCCACACCGCGAGCCATGTCGGTATAGCCACTGAAGTCGAAATAGATCTGCCAGGCAAAAGCAAACGTGGCCAGCATCAATGCTGGCGCGGAATACTGGTCGGGAATGAGATAGACCTGGTCGACATAAAGTGCCAGGTAGTTGGCCAGTGCGATCTTCTTAAACAAACCGACCAGGAACAACGACAAGCCATCGGTGATGTCTTCGCGGGTAACGCGTGGATGGATCGCCAACTGAGGCAGCAGAGCCTTGGCGCGTTCGATCGGCCCAGCGACCAGTTGCGGAAAGAACGCCACGAACGTTGCGAACCGTATGAAGCTGCGCTCGCGCGGGATCTTGCCGCGGTAGAAGTCGATCGTGTAGCTCATCGATTGAAATGTAAAGAACGAGATTCCCACCGGTAGCAGTACATCCGGTGCATCGAGCTGGACACCGACACCTGCGGCGGTCAGCAGCGAATTGAGATTGTCCGTTACGAAGCCGGAGTACTTGAAGAAGACCAGCAGAGACAGGTTGCTGACCAGGCTCACCCATAGCCACAATTTTTTGTGACGGCCGCGGTCCATCAAGATGACGGCGAAGTAGTCGACCAGTGTCGAATAGAAGATCAGTAGCAAATACAGCGGGTTCCACCAGCCATAGAATAAATACGAGGCGACGAACAACCACCACACGGCGAGCCGAGTTCGTCGCAGCGCGAGATAGACTGCCAGGACGACAAGTAAGAAGAGAAAGAACGGCCAGGTGTGAAAGAGCATCGCGACTCGGTGCGCCCCTGTGCGCTACTGTCTGGTATTTCGGGTTCTCGAAGGTGCTTCAGTTCCCGGTTGTAACGGGCTCGCCGAGCGCTAGCTGGATGCGATCCGCTTCATCCGAGGTCAGTTTTCGCACACAGCGAAAACCGTAAGTGTCCCGCGCGAAGCAGGCGTCCGTTATTCCTGGCACGTCCGCGAAACGAGCACTGACGCGACAGCCGCTGATGCCGGCTTTCCAGCTGCCGCCCCTCAGGACTCGTTTCTTGCCTTCCGTCGGGCCGAGCGGATCATGCTGTGGGCTAACTTTGTAATAGTCGGCGCTGTATATATCGTGGCACCATTCGAGCACGTTGCCCTGCATGTCGTGCAATCCCCACACGTTGGGCTTCTTCTTGCCGACAAGACCGGTCTTCTTGCGCGAGTTTCCCGAGTAACAGGCGTATCCACCAATCCGCTCTGAGGAGCTACCCAGCGAACTGTCGGCCTCGGTATCTGCTCGTGCAGCATGTTCCCACTCGGCTTCGGTCGGCAGCCGGTAACCACTGGCCTCGAAGTTACACTCAAATGTGAATTCATCGTAACAGGGCTCGAGACTGTCCTCGACCGACCGAAGGTTACAGAACTTCGCCGCGTCCGACCAACGCACTTGCTCGACGGGCCGGTTGGGATCCTTGAAGTGAGATGGATCAGGGATTTCGAGGGCAGTGAATTGAGCCTGAGTCACCTCGTACTTATCGATAGCGAATGGCGTAAGCGTCACTTGGTGCGGCGGGGCTTCGTCATCCTCTCCGTCGGCGGCTCCCATCGCGAATGTACCTCCCGGAAGGAGGATCATCGTGACACCGCTTCCGGTGGTCGCCTCAATCACCTCATACGCCCGGCCCGACATTGTACGGTTCGTTGTTGTGCGAACTCGACAGGCCGTGCCGCCAGACACGAACATGATTGTGGCGCACATCGTCACCAGACGTAGCAACCTGCCCATCGCTATCTGCCCTCCGTTCGGGAATTTGCCCTACCGTAGATCCACTCGCTTTCCTTGTTGGACAGATTCTCATCGCCGGTCAACTGGAGAGGTTCTCCCTTTCCATCTGAACGCATGAGAAACAGGTTCCACTTGCCGCGGACGCCGACTATTTCGGCGACTTGCGTGTGCGTGCCCGGTCCATCGGCTCGGACACGACCGCCCGGTCCAACGCTGTAGCTGATGTATTTTCCGTCCGGCGAAAAATCAGGATGATAGACGTGCAATTTCTTACGCTTGTCGACGACGATCTTGTTCGAGATCTTCGGCTCACTGGTCTCCAAGTCGAGATCGGCGACGGTGATCGTATGATCGTTCGAGCTCCAGGTCACTCGGGTCCCGTCGGGCGAGAGACTAGGCCGGCAGCCAGGAATCTTCAGATCGTAAACCTCGTTGCCATCGACGCGCAACGCAAGAATGGCGTGCCCGTACCCCATCCCGCCGTGGACCGTCGAGACAAACCACTCGCCGTTGCTCGACCAATTCAGTGTGTAGAGATGGTGGATTGCCGGATTGGGATGAGAAGTCGTTGCGCCGGTTTCCAGATCGTAAATACGCAGCCCTTTACTAACGAAGTCCGAAATATTGAACCGTTTGAACTCTTGTGGTAAATAGGCAATCTTGGTCCCGTCCGGACTCCAGCAGGGTTGACGAGCTTTCTCTGCGACCAGCTTTCGCCCCGAACCATCGGCGTTCATGTAATAGACGCTGCGCAGCGTAGAGCTGTCACGTGGAACATCGGCCAGAAAGCAAAGTCTCTTGCCATCGGGCGAAGCCTGAGCGTACAGTTCGTGAACGTCGGGCGTGTTTGTCAGATTACGTCGGCCAGAACCATCGGCGTTCATGACAAACAGTTCCCAATTGTCATTGACGTATGACTCGAAGACAATCTTGTGCGGCGACGATCGAAGCTCAGCCTTCAATGCTTCACTTCCGAAAACCAGTGATGTTCCGGCGGCCAACAAGACAACCAGCGATCCACATAGAATCGCCGTCGTGAATAAACGTCTCATGGAATCACCTTTCTGTTGAGCGACAGTGGATCGTGCCACGCGGATCTCGCGAACGGGCAGGACGTTCAGTTTGACAATTGCGTCGACTTATGCCAGTCGGGTAACCGGTTCGAGCCCTCGTTTGTTATTTGAATCGCTTCGAGATCGTCACCTTCCAGGTCAGTGATCCAAAGCTGCCACGGTCCATCTTCAGACGGAGCCCGGCAATAGACGATCATCGAGCTATCCGGCGAGAAACGGGCGTCATGCTGAACGTCCGCGCCAAACGTGACCTGTTCCTCGCTGCCGTCATCAGCATAGTGAAGATGAATGTGGCCTTTGTCTGTTTGAAACACGATCCTCGAGCCATCGCCTGACCATTGCGGCGTGCAGCAAGCGTCCTCGGTTTCCAGCTGCCGATATCCCGTCCCATCAAGATTGAACAAGAAGATACCGATCCGTTCGAGATGGCGGCTGGCCACGGCAAGCTGATTTCCCTCGGGGCTCCAGGTTGGCACGCCGCACCTTCTCCACTCCTCTGGCGTGGCACGTTTCTCATTCCCGGTGTCCAGATTCCTGACAAAGGCCTGGTCATCCCGAATGAAGACGATCGATCGCCCGTCGGGCGACCAGTTGGCCTGTGAACCGTCGGTGACGTGTTGCGGATCCGAACCGGCGACATCCATCGTCCAGATCTGCGGAAACCCTTCCCGAAGAGTCGTGTACATGATCCGTTTGCCCGACGGAGAGAAGCGCGGGTCGGCGTCCGCGTGCGAATCGTCGGTTAGCTGCTTAACACTTTGCCCGCTGGCCGCCATGCTCCAGATGTCGAGCGATCCGGCGCGATCGCTCACGAAGACAATGGTTCCCGTGAGTCGTTTCGGATCGATCTTGGCCATCTCGCGCTTGTCGAGCGGCCCCGAGGCTACTTCCGCGTGAGAGTCGGCAACTGGTTTGGATGCCGTCTCTGCCTCTGTTTCGGTATTCTCATTGTCAGTCGCCGTCGTAAGTGGCGAGTCATTCCGGGGCGCTGAAGGCGCGCGAACGACGTCTGCGGCACCTGGTCCAACCGACGATTCGCCGTCACGAGCAACTCTCCTTACGCGGCGGAACCCGTAGCTGTCCGAACCGAAGCAGGCATCTGTGAAAACCTGGAACTCGCTAAAGCGGACGGAGACGCGGCACATCTCGGCAGGCAAGCTCCAGGCACCACCGCGTAACACTCGTTTCTTTCCGTTGGCCGGGCCTGTCGGATTGTCGCGCGGACCAGCAGCGTAGTAGGCCTCGTCATAGTAATCGTTGCACCACTCCCAGACGTTGCCGAGCATGTCATGGAGCCCCCAAGGATTCGGAAGCTTCTTGCCGACTGCGTGGGGACGTCCCTTTGAATATGGTTTGAACCAGGCATACTTGGGCAACATTGCTTCGTCATCGCCGAAGAAGTACCTGGATTGGCTGCCAGCCCGGCTGGCATATTCCCACTCAGCCTCGGTGGGAAGTCGGTAGCCGTCCGCCTCAAAATCGCAGTTCCATGTCTCGACGTCGTAACACGGAGCCAACGCTTCGATCTCCGAACAGGTGTTGCAGAATCGCGCCGCGTCGATCCACTGAATGCGTTCGACGGGATTCTTCGCGCTCTTTCGCTTGGAAGGATTCTTCCCGGTCACTCGCTCATAGATCTCCTGAGAAATCGGAAACCGATCCATGTAAAACGAGTCCACGCGGACATCGTGGGGCGTCTCGTCCGCGGCACCGCCCGAGTCGCCCATGGTGAATTGCCCACCGGTCACCAGCGTCATCTCGCCACCCGAACTGGTTTGGATGGCAGCCAGCTCGGCGTTGCTCGCAAACGGTTGCTCCCTCGGAAGTTCTTTCGCGCAGCCAGAGAGGAGCAGTAAACTGGGGATGGACCAAATGACTAATGCACGACGAAAACCGACGCCCGAACCGTTCTGATTCGATGCCAAACTAGGCGCGTCATTGATCATTCGGTATTCTCTCATCCTTAATGTCGCGCTCCTTCGTACGCCGACGGTTTGAGCAACACGGCCTGTGTTCTGGATCTAATCTCCGCTGCGATCTCGGAGAATCGAGGGTCAGCGGCCATTGTTATTGCTGCTCGCTGCCGGAGCGTTCGCACGATCCATCGGCAATTTCCCACAAGACTATCTTGGCTCCCGCCGACCTTCGTCAAAGCATCTGTGTATTGCTTGAGGCGCGAGAGTGAATCTGGGCCATCGTAGCCCAGCAAGTTTCCACGAAATCCATCGTTTAACGCAGCCACATATTCGATCGTTTTGATGCCTTCCCGGCGAGTCTCTATCTGCTTGTCTAGCTGGCTAACAATTTCGTCCAACTCGTTCAACGAGTCTGTGAGTTGGGGATGAGCCGTTTTTTGAGCCGCCAGATACTCGCGCATCTGGTGTCCAAACTCGACATAGAGCGAGATGCGATTTCGGATATGCTTCACGAAGTCCATCCCGTCGGCGAGATAGGTCTCGATTTCTGATTGCTTGCTCTTTTGCTGCTTGTTCTCGTAGATCTCATTCAAGAGTCGGCGGACGTGGCACGTCGCCCGCCCGACATGATCCGATCGTTGACTTTCCACATTCAAAATGTACTCGCACGGCCCCACTCCAAGCGTCCCACGCACGACATCGACCGTCGTGTACGTGTCGATCGGCGTCTCTGGTAGACGATTGATCGGATAGATGATCGCGGGCCCACGAAAAGTGACTGCCTTGTTTTTCAAGGGCTGGACGAACCCCATGCCGTCTTGATCGGTCCAGCAGGGATACACGAAACGACCGAGGACAGTGATCCAGCGTTTGCGATCCGGTCCCAAACGATTCGATGCCGGGCCGCCGACTTTGTAAGCGTCCACATCGATCTCGCCAGTCGCCGTCTTGCTCGGCGCGTTACGACCCGAACCGCCGGGAAGCCACGACGGTTTAATGTAACCGTCTCCATCCGGGGCTGGATACAGCATCTCCCAACTGTCCGTCAGATCGTTTCGTCGAGTAAAATCAACTCGCCATTGGGCGGCAAAGGGCATTTCCCAGGACAGCGGCATGATCTGCCCAACGTCATCTTCCCGGACGTCAAGTGCATGCCAGATTCCTGGCCCCGACAACAGCGACACCCAGATCTTTCGCCCCTTTCCAAATCGAATCTCCGATCCAGTTGCGATGCGGCGATCACCCTCCCCGGAGAACGTCACTTTGATGTCCTGATCGCGATTCTCGAACACGCACATGGTGATAGCGTCTCCTTGCCCGACCATGTGCAGCAAGAAATTCTCACTAGGGAGTTCTGCGGCCGGCACAAGAATCTTCGTTGCGTCGATCAAGATGTCGTCGGCGAAGAAGTCGGGCAAGACGACGTACCGGCCGGGCGAGTCGACGCGCAGCAACTCC
>MPMB02095560.1_pt1 | contig 10140 bp, 8 predicted proteins | sample 1617371 | NCBI WGS metagenome assembly MPMB02 (sample SAMN05944808, study PRJNA350692) | marine metagenome | biome: marine; feature: ODZ; material: water; isolation source: 300 m water sample filtered on 0.2 um supor filter | place: Pacific Ocean | collected 2012-04-08 | depth 300m m
CCTGCCATGGCGCTCATGCTCGGTCCCATCGTCTTCGTCGTCATTGTCGTTGGTGGTCTCGGCTCGCTCGGCGGCGCGCTGATCGCAGCGCTGCTCATCGGCATCCTCGACCGCCTGGCCTTGTTCTATGATGTTGGCCTAGCCGGTATTCTTTTCGTCTTCGGCATTGAGCTCGATCCCGAGGGAACGTTCCGTGACTTCGCTCGCATGAGCTCAGCCCAAGTGGCGCCGGTACTGCCCTATCTTCTGCTCGTGCTGATGCTGATCTTCAAGCCGCGCGGCCTGTTCGGCACGAGGGACGTCTGATGGGTATTCTCAAGCAATTCGGAGTCTGGGGCCTTGCCGCCGTGGTGGCACTGATCCTGCCACTGATTTTCGATTCCGGTTTTGCGCTGACGCTATTGAGTCAGATGGGTGTTCTAATCATCTTTGCTCTAGCATATAATATGCTTCTCGGCCAGGGTGGCATGCTCTCTTTTGGCCACGCCGTATATTTCGGCCTGGCTGGCTACTTCACCGTCCACTATCTGAACTTCTACGCTGAGGAAGCCCTGCCCTATTTTCCAACCGTGTTATTCCCGCTGCTCGGCGGCTTGGTTGGACTCTTCTTCGGCGTGACTATCGGCTACGTCTCGACCCGGCGCGCCGGCACCACCTTCGCCATGATCTCGCTTGGCTTCGGCGAGATGATCACGGCACTCACCCTGATCCTGGTTACTTTTTTTAACGGCGAAGACGGCATCCAAACCGACCGTATGGTGGGACCGGAGCCTTTTGGCGTCTCTTTCGGCCCCAATATTGAGGTCTATTACCTGATCGCAGTCTGGGCACTGATCTGCACTTTCGCCATGTACCTCCTGACCAAGACGCCTTTCGGGCGCATGTCGAACGCGGTGCGTGACAATCCGGAGCGCGTCACCTTCATCGGCTACTCCAGCCAACGCATCCGCTGGCTCGCCTTCTCCCTGTCGTCCTTCTTCGCCGGCGCCGCAGGCTCGCTGCACGCTATTAATTTCGAGCATATCGGCTTCGAGACCGTGAGCGCTATCCAGTCGGGCGGAGTGCTGTTCATGGCCTATATCGGCGGCATAGGAAATTTTGCTGGACCCGTGATCGGCGCCGCGTTGATCGTTTTTCTGCAGAGCACACTGACGGAGGTGACCGAGGCTTGGGTGCTCTATCTCGGCGTTTTATTCGTTTCTGTAATCATGTTCTTTCCCTTCGGGCTTGCCGGGTTGTTCGCCATGCATGGGCCGATCTGGCATGCAGCGCCACAGCTGCTCGCGAGACTAGCGTTGCCCTACCTCATGTTCCTCGGCTCGCTGCTGACTATGCTGCTCGGCGTGATCGGGTTGATCGAGTCTCTCTATTTTCTCACCTCGCGCTTCAGCGGTGATACTGAGCTGACCATCTACTGGGTTAGCGTGAGCCCCGATAACACGCTGCCCTGGATCGTCTTTGCCATCATTGCGCTGGCCGGCGTATTTCTGGTGCGACGCACCTATCCAATTGCCAATGCAGCCTGGAATACCACCCTGGCCGAGACCCGCGCGAGGGCGGAATCATGAGCGTCGCTCTCGAGCTCATCGACGTTCACAAGTCCTTCGGCAAGACCGAGATTATTCATGACGTCGACCTGGCCGTCGAGGAAGGCGAGCGCCACGCCATCATCGGCCCCAACGGTGCCGGCAAGTCGACGCTGTACAATCTGATCAGCGGCCTCTTTCCCGTCAACCGCGGTAGCATACGTCTGCGCGGGGAGGACATCTCCGGCGCCAGCGCCTTCGAGATCAACCGCAAGGGGTTGAGCCGCTCCTTCCAGGTAACTAACATCTTCCACCGCATGACCGTGTACGACAATGTGCGCTGCGGCACGCTGTGGTCGCAGGGTCACAAATACGCCTTTTGGAAGCTTGTCGGGCGGCTCAAGGATGTCGCGGCACGCACCGAACATATTCTCGAGGAGATCGGCCTCACTGCCAAGCGTGACTGGCCGGCGGGCCTGCTCTCCTATGCCGACCAGCGTGCGCTCGAGCTTGGTATCACCATCGCTGGCGGCGCCGATGTGCTACTGCTCGACGAGCCCACCGCGGGCATGAGCCACTCCGAATCCGCTGCCGCCGTGGCGCTAATCCGGCGTATCTCGGAGGGCAAGACGCTATTGGTAGTGGAGCACGATATGAGCGTAGTCTTCAATCTTGCTGACCGCATATCGGTTCTGGTTTACGGCCAGATCATCGCCACCGGAACGCCGGACGAAATTCGCGCCAATACTGATGTCCAAGCAGCCTATCTAGGGACGGGGGCATCGTGATGCTCAAAGTTTCCAGCCTGCATGCCTACTACGGTAAGAGTCACATTATCCAAGGCATCGATTTCAACGTCGGCGAAGGTGAGATCGTCAGCCTCTTGGGCCGTAACGGAGTGGGGCGCTCGACCACGCTAAAAGCGATCACGGGAGAAGTCGAGCCACGAGGCTCTATCATCTTCCGTGACAGGCAGATCGCGGGGCGCAAGATGCACCAGATCGCCCGCGCCGGTATCGGCTACGTGCCTGAAAATCGCAACATTTTCCCGACGCTAACCGTGCGCCAAAACCTGATCCTTGGCATCAAGCAGATGGGCAAGAAAGGGCGCTGGAGCATCGATGACATGTTCGAGGCATTCCCTAATCTCGGCCAGCGCGCCGACGTCCTCGGCAGCGTCATCTCAGGCGGCGAACAGCAGATGTTGACCATGTGCCGCACCCTGATGGGCGACCCCGACCTAATCATGATCGACGAGCCCACTGAGGGCCTAGCGCCCAAGCTCGTGGAACAGGTAAGCCAGCTGCTGGCCGAGATCGCCTCGCGTGGCGTCGCCATTCTGCTGGTCGAACAAAAACTCGCCATCGCGCTGCAGATATCCCAGCGCATACTGGTGATGGGCCACGGCAAAATCGTCTTCGAAGGCACCACCGGGGCGTTCAATGCCAACGAGGACGTGCGCAAGGAGTGGCTGGAGGTTTAGTCGATCGGCCGCAAGTCGGCGCGACGGGTGAGACAACACCGCGGCGACCAGGTCATGGCGCGCGCGATGGTGAGCCAGGAGACCGTGGCGGAGCGCTAGATAGCACGGCGCTTTTGGAGCATCGGCCCAAGGCCGAGTAGCGCATACAAACACCCAGCCACATAGCCTTGATTTCGGACTTTCCACCACGGCGGAAGGCCGCTTGCTGAGTGAATAAAATAAGTGCTGTAGCGTGTAACAGAACTGAGAAAACAAGTAGCGGTAGCGGCATGTTTTTCGCCATAACCCAGATGCGATTGCGTGTACCATGATAGATTGAGAACGCGCTGCGCTGACCGTTGGAAGCGGAGCCGATATGGCGCACGCCCGCATCGGTAATTTGAGCACAGTAATGGCCGCGCAGACGCAAATGAAAAGCGCGATCGATATCTTCACAACGACAGAAGAAGGAACTATCAAATCCACCCGCGGAAAAGAAGATCTCGCGCCTATAGGCTGCAGCCGCAGCACAGGGCGAGAATGTTTGCGCCACCTTGGGTGAGGTATGAGTAGTGATTCGCTGTCTTGCTTCGCAAACAGCCCAGCTGAATTTCTCAGTCGAGTTATCTCAACTTCAAAATATTCGCTCGGAAAATGTTAGATTTGACGCGGTAATTCATCACTGTCGCCAATTACAAGTCGTTATGCGCCCAACGAACTGAAGTTAAAACTCGCCTTCTGGCTGAAACTCCGAAATCAACTTTTGAGCAAAACCCCCAAACTCGTCTTCGCTCTCACCCGGAAGGAGGACCTGTCGCGCTGTTAGCCCATACCACACAACATTATTGCTAACGACTTCCTTGCCGCTCTCCATCTTGGGCCCTGTGCTCTTTGATGTATTTCGGAAATTAGCCGAGATCTAGCGGTTGGAGGCCATAACAGCCCTCACAACGATGGATTGTGAAACCATAAATATCGAGAGGTGACAGAGCAGATAAGCAGTCAGTTTGGGAAACCATGACTGCGAGCTGGTATCAGGCTTCTAGGCAAATGCCCGCCAGCAGAAATAGTCCTAGCCGCACGCCCCCTCGTATTCCGGCACCGCATCCGCCAATGCCGAGCGTACCGTGCCATCGTCATACTGTGCTGCAATTTCTATCAACGCGTCGATGGTCACGGCTAAAGTTCCGATATCCGCCGCACGCGGGCTCGCCAAGCGGATGCCCTCGTGCGTGGTCTCTACCAGGTGCTCACCACCGTGAAAGAGTTCCTCGTGCAACTTCTCGCCGGGGCGCGGGCCGGTGATCTCGATGGCGATATCCGTGTCTGGATGCAGCCCTGCGAGGCGAATCATCTGGCGGGCGAGATCGAGGATGCGCACCGATTGGCCCATATCTAGCACATATATACCCCCGAATTGCCCGCCATTGTCGAGACCCATAGCAGAGGCGTGCAGCACCAGTTCCACCGCCTCCTGGGTGGTCATGAAATAGCGCGTCATCTCCGGGTCGGTCACGGTTAGCGGGCCGCCGGCTTCCAGCTGGCGCTGAAACAGCGGCACTACCGAGCCGGTCGAGCCCAACACGTTGCCAAAGCGCACGGTCATGAAGCGCGTACCCTCGCCGGTATCACGGTCTAGCGCCTGGCAATAGGCTTCGGCCAGGCGCTTGGTCGCACCCATCACGTTTGTCGGATTGACCGCCTTGTCTGTGGAAATCTGCACCATGGCCCGTGCACCGTGCTCACGTGCGAGGTCGGCGACATTGCGCGTGCCGAGTATGTTAGTCAACACCGCCTCACAGGCATGGGCCTCGGCGATCGGCACATGCTTAATGGCGGCAGCGTGGAAGACCAATTCGGGCTGTAGGCGAGCAAACAGCGCCGCCAGGGCCACGCGGTCGCGCACGTTGACGAGGACCGATTCGTAGGTCAGCGCCGGCCAGCCTTCGACAAGCTCTCTATCGATGCCGTAGAGGACGTACTCGCTAGCATCGAGCACAGTGAGCGAGGCTGGTGCGAGCGTCGCGATCTGGCGCACCAACTCACCGCCGATGGTGCCGCCGCCGCCCGTCACCAACACCCGCTGGTTGGCCACAAGCGCCTTCATGGCGCTGCGGTCTAGGCGCGTCTGCACCCGCCCAAGCAGATCCTCGACGGCAATAGGCCTGACCGTCCGGCGCTTGCCGTTTGTGCTCTCCGCCTCATCGTCGAACTCGCTCATTGGTCGCACCCGCGCGAGCGTCATGCCGAGAGTATCGGCGCGCTCCAGCAGCTCGCCGACGCGCGCGCCGTCGAGCCGCTCCCCGGCCAACAACACGCGCTGCGGCCCCTGCCCGCGCCGCCGCAGGCCTTTCACGGTCTGCTCGAACTCGGCCACCCGGCCAAGTACCGGCGTGCCGTGGATGTGGCGGTCGCGGCGCTCGGGCACATCGTCTAGCATGCCGACCACGCGGTAGCGCTCGCCCGGCCGGCGCATGGCACGCAGAAAAGCCTCGGCGCGGTCCCCCGCGCCGACCAGCAGCACCGGCACGCGCGCATCGTAGCCCGGCTTGGCGAGCCCCACCAGATCGCCGTCCTTGGCCAGGCGGTAGAGAAAACGCGGCCCACCCAGCATGGCCACTAACAGCAGCCAGTTGATGACCAGGGTCGAGCGCGGCATCAACTCCAGGCGGGTCAACAGAAACATGGCGAAAAGAAAGGCCAGAACCACCACGGTCACAGACTTGGTAATGGCGATGAGGTCGTCAATGGACGCGTAGCGCCAGTCGCCGCGATAGAGCCCCATAGCGGCAAAGGTCACCATGGCAATGGCGGCAAATAGCGCTGTCGCCTCCAACAGGAAGCCTTGCGTCTGCCGCCATAAGGCCTCACCCATGCGCAAATAAAGGGCCAGCACAAGCGACAGCGGCGCCATGACCGTGTCATGTGCGAGCGCCAGCCAGGCGCGGCTGCCCTTAATGCCGAGTAGTATCACGCCGCCGGCCCTTCATCAGCAATCTGGGCCAAATAGGTGCCGTAGCGGGTGCCCGCCAAGTCCTCCGCCACTGCCACCGCGTCGCAGATGTCGGCCTTCACGAAAGCATAGGCCCGACCGTCCTCAACAGCCGCCACCGAACGCGGGTTCGTGGCATAGGTCAGGGCATCGACATTGACCACACGGTGACCCGTCGTCTCACCGATCAGGTGAAGGACGAGTGCCGAGCCTATAAAGCCGCTGTCGCCGATTACCAGAACCTTCATCAGACGGGCTTTAGCTTATAGAGAAATGGGCTGTCAAAGGTACCCAGCGGCGGCGTCAAGTCCTTCTCCGACAGCATCGCTTCGCCCGCCGCCACCGGCCAGGCAATGCCGAGAGCGGGATCGTCCCAGCAAATCTGCGCATCGTAGTGAGTGTGGGGATCGATGAAGCCCGGCGCCCCCATGCAATCAGCAGCATCGATGCCGCTATCCGCGCCATCCGCGATGCGGCCGATCTCGGCGATCCTGCCGTCCTGCACCGCAACATCGCCACGGAAGGCAGGTGCCCCGCTACCGTCGATCAGCGTGCCGTTCCTGATCAGCGACTCGTAGGCCATGAGATCCTCGGATGCAGCGGGAAAATGGTGGGCCCGGCAGGACTCGAACCTGCGACAACACCGTTATGAGCGGCGCGTTCTAACCAACTGAACTACAGGCCCTTGAGCGAGTAAAATCCAGGTATCGGGGATCGGCGCACGGAAGGCAAGGGGCATGATCATTGTATCTGGTGCAGGAGGCTGACAAATCTCTCCAACGGCTCGAGCGCAGCAAGGGGACCCCCTTCGAGAGTTCCCCGCAGCCCTTAGCGAAAACTATCGCTACGGCAATACCGCTCTAGGTATCGAGGAAACTTCTCAACTTGCGACTGCGGCTCGGATGCTTGAGCTTGCGCAGCGCCTTGGCCTCGATCTGGCGGATGCGTTCGCGAGTGACCGAGAACTGCTGGCCAACCTCTTCTAGGGTGTGGTCAGTGTTCATACCGATGCCGAAGCGCATGCGCAGCACACGCTCCTCGCGCGGCGTCAGGCTGGCGAGCACCCGGGTAGTGGTCTCGCGCAAGTTCGACTGGATCGCTGCATCGAGTGGGATGATGGCATTCTTATCCTCGATGAAGTCGCCGAAATGACTATCCTCTTCGTCGCCGATAGGCGTTTCAAGGCTGATCGGCTCCTTCGCGATCTTGAGCACCTTACGCACTTTCTCCAGTGGCATCGCCAGTTTCTCGGCCAGTTCCTCAGGCGTCGGCTCCCGGCCAATCTCGTGCAGCATCTGGCGTGACGTGCGCACCAGCTTGTTGATGGTCTCTATCATGTGCACCGGAATGCGAATCGTACGCGCCTGGTCCGCGATCGACCGCGTGATGGCTTGGCGAATCCACCAGGTGGCGTAGGTCGAAAACTTGTAGCCGCGACGGTATTCGAACTTATCTACCGCCTTCATCAGGCCGATATTGCCTTCCTGGATCAGGTCGAGGAACTGCAGGCCACGATTAGTGTATTTCTTGGCGATCGAGATCACCAGGCGTAGATTGGCCTCGATCATCTCCTTCTTGGCCTGGTTAGCTTCGCGCTCGCCCTTTTGCACTGTGGCGACGACCTGCTTATAGGATGCAACGTCGAGACCAACCGCCTCACCCAGCATGCGAATGTCACCGCGCAGTTCCTCCACCATATCAGCATGTTTCTTGGCAAATGCCTTCCAGCCCTTGTCCGGGAGCTTGGCGCAGCGCTCCAGCCAGTCCTCCTCAAACTCGTTGCCGATATGCTGCTCAAGGAAGGATTCGCGGCTAACCTTGCAGCGCATGGCCGCACGCAACAGGCGACCCTCTAAACCGGTCAGGCGGCGGCTGCGACCATAAAGCTCATCGATTAACTCCTCGATGCGGGAATTGTTAAGGTGCACGTCCTCGCAGTCCAAGCGGATATCAGCTTGAATCTTCCCCTGGCGCTTGATCGTCGTCGGCTTCAGGCTGTTGCCCTTGGCAGCGGCCTGCATACGCTGATCGTGAATCCGCCCGAGCTTGGCGTAGGACTTGGTAATAGCCTTAAAGGCATCCATGACGATCGGCTTGAGTAATTCTTCCATCCCCGACAGCGACAGCGTCACTTCATCGCTGTCGTCGCTCGCACTGTTGCCTGCACCTTCGGCAACTTCGCCATCCTTGCCGTTGAACTCGGCAGCCCCCTCGTTCGCAGCCGTTTCCTCATCGACAGTAGTCTCGGCGGCTTCGGCGCCCGCGCCCTCAATCGCGCCGTTGCCATTGACCGCGCCTTCGGTCCCGGCGACATTAGGATTGACCTCAGGTCCGCCATTGATAGCCACATAAGTCGCTTCAAGGTCGATGACCTCGCGCAGCAACATGTGCTCCTCCTTGATGGCGCCGTACCAGCGTTTGATCGCGGCCAGCGTCAGCGGGCTCTCCCACATTGCGCCGATCATTACCTCGCGGCCGGCCACGATGCGCTTGGCGATGGCAATCTCTCCCTCACGGGAGAGCAGCTCGACAGAGCCCATCTCACGCAGATACATGCGCACGGGATCGTCGGTGCGGCCAAGATCAGCCTCACCAGCATTGGCAGTCGTGGTAGCGGTGGTGGTGGTGGTAGCGACCTCGGTGCGCTTTTCCTGCGACTCCTCGGTCTCTTCATCTTCGACAAGGTTGATGCCCAACTCGGAAATCATCGCCATAGTATCTTCGATCTGCTCGGAGGATACTTTTTCTGGTGGCAAAACGGTGTTCAGCTCGTCGTAGGTGATATGACCGCGCTCGCGGCCCTTGGCGATCAGGCTCTTCACCGCCGCGACAGCCGTATCGAGCAGAGGGCTGTCGCTAGTCTCTTCGCTCGTTTCCGCCTCTTCCGTGGCCGCTACCGTCTGTTTGGACATGCGCGTTCTATCCCCGAAAAAATCACAGATCAGCTGGCACGCAGCGGAACACCGCCCCATCCGGAACGGCGCCCTCAATTCGCGGTCAACTCATACCGTATCTACGTGGGGCTTGTTAGCGTCGAAGCAAGACCCCCCGCGCCCGCCACATCCCGAGCCAGTGCATCCCGTTGATGCCGTAAAGCGAGTATTTGAGCAAGAACTTCCTCGCTAGGGTTCTCGCCAAGCGCCACCGACGCCGCTTCGATCTCCGCATCGAGGGCGGCCCGGCGGTGCAACGCCGCCACATGGCGCCAGCCCGCGAGCGCCTCGTTTTCCTCCGCCTCGGCCCGCACGAAGCCTTCGGCCAGCCCTGAGCCCCAGCCCGTCGGCGCGATCAGCGCAGAAGCCTCCTGGGCCAAACCGACGGCGGCGACACGTGCCTGCAAGCTATTGCGGGCATGCGCTTCTGCTTCTGCTTCTGCTTCTGCTTCTGCGGCGATATTGCCCAGCGCATGGCGTAAACGCTCAAACGCGGGGGTGACAAAGCTCATAGCCGCTAGGTCCTCGACCGTGTCCGCCAGCAGTCCCGGGTGGTTGAGCAACGTGGCAAGCAGCAGACGCTCACGGCGCTCGGCCTCGGCAGCGTCACCCCGTGCCGCAGCCGTCACGGCCACCGCGCGACCTCGCTGTTCAGCCTCGTAAGGACTGATGTCCATATCAGGCTGCGCTGATTCGCGGGCGCGACGGCTTCCCATGCGTCTACGTCTGGTAGCACGCTGCGGGGTGTCGAAATCCCTGTCGAAGCGGCGACGGAACTCCTTGCTATACTGGGCACGCACGTTGCCGTCGCGAATCGTCGCCACCACTTGATCGAGATAGTGGCGCAGACCGGCGCGGCGCTCCGGCGTGTCGAAGCTGCCGCCAGCCAACTTTTGCCGCCAGAGCATGTCCACCAAAGGCTGCGCGGCCTCGAGGCGGGCGCTCAGCGCGGCGGCACCATGGGCGGCGAGCAGACTATCCGGATCTTCGCCTTCGGGCAGAAAGACAAATCGCAACGAGCGACCGGGGCTGAGCAACGGCAGGGCGCGCTTGGCAGCGCGCGCGGCCGCGTGGCGACCGGCCGTGTCACCGTCGAGGCAAAGCACGGGCTCTGCGGCCAAGCGCCAGAGCGCGGCCATCTGCTCCTCGCCCAAGGCCGTGCCAAGCGGAGCTACAGCATTGTCAAAGCCGGCGCGGGTTAGGGCGATTACGTCCATGTACCCCTCG
>MPMB02070162.1_pt1 | contig 10111 bp, 8 predicted proteins | sample 1617371 | NCBI WGS metagenome assembly MPMB02 (sample SAMN05944808, study PRJNA350692) | marine metagenome | biome: marine; feature: ODZ; material: water; isolation source: 300 m water sample filtered on 0.2 um supor filter | place: Pacific Ocean | collected 2012-04-08 | depth 300m m
ATTTTTGAAATATGAGTGTATATCTGTGTTGTTTCCAAGCGTTTATGACCAAGTAATTCCTGAATAAATCGTATATCTGTTCCATTTTCTAATAAATGAGTCGCAAAGCTATGGCGTAATGTATGGACTGTGGCATGTTTTCTAATAGAGCCAAATTATTAATAGTTTACTTCTTCTCTATTGCATTAATAGATAATAAAACTAGCTACAACAATGTATAAAAGTAATAGCGGTTTGGGTTTCACTCAAGCCGTTTTTGCGCTTAATTAAGTATATTGCTTCCCGAAAATTAGTAGCATTTTATCCGTTACTACTCTTATACTAGACCGTTGCCAGTAATTTGAACAGAGCGAACAGAAATGAAAAAATTGATCCTAATTATATTGATTCTTATTCCAATATTCAGTTTCGGACAGACTGAAAAAGAAACTTCTAAAAAAGTTTCGACTGAATTTGAGAAATATTACAACGCAAATGAATATCGAAAGATTTTTGACCTATTCTCGCCTGAAATGAAAAGCGCTTTACCAATCAAACAAACGATTGACTTTTTTAATGGCTTGAAAAGTCAAGCAGGAAAAATTGAAAAAAGAGAATTCACAAAATACGAAAACGGAACTTATGCTTCTTACAAAACAAATTTTGAACGAGCTCTTTTTTCTGTAAACATCTCACTTGACAAAAACGGAAAAATAAACGGTTTGTTTGTCAAACCTTTCAAAGTAAGTAATCTACCAAAACTTGAAAAAAATAAAACGAATTTGATTTTACCATTTAAAGAAGAATGGACAGTATTCTGGGGAGGAGACACTAAAGAACTGAATTATCACATAGAAAGCGAAGCTCAAAAGAACGCTTTTGACATTGTAATTACCGACAAAAACGGAAAGTCCTTTAAAACAGATGGAAAAACAAACGAAGATTATTATGCTTTTGGGAAAAAACTGATTGCACCTTGCGATGCAGAAGTTGTTCTTACTGTAGATGGAGTTAAAGACAATATTCCTGGAGAATTAAATCCAATTTACGTACCTGGGAATACAGTCATTTTAAAAACAGAAAATAATGAGTTTTTATTTTTCGCACATTTCAAACAAAATTCTATTGTTGTCAAGCAAGGACAGAAAGTAAAACAAGGTGAACTATTAGGACTTTGTGGAAATTCAGGGAACTCTTCAGAGGCTCATTTACATTTTCATATTCAAAATGTAGAAGACATGAACAAAGCTACTGGAGCGAAAAGTTATTTTTCCGAAATATTTGTGAATGGAGAATTAAAAAAAAGTCATTCGCCAATAAAGGGAGAGAAAGTAAAAAACAAATAAAAACTACTGGCAACAATGTGTATAGCTCATTGTGGCTGAATTCGAATACATCCGAATTCATTGCAATTTACTATCTTTAGGTTACGGCGGGAAATGGTCGCCCATTTTCCCGCAACGAAGCCATACACAAAAACGTTCGAATGCTTAATATATTACAATTAAGCCTCCTCTTTTTTTTATTTCAATCACTAAATTTTAACTTTTAAATTCATTTGTATACTTAGGCACAATGCATTTATAAAACCCACCCAATTGGGTAAAATCGGATTACAATGGAAAACATTAAACATATAAAAGTAGGAATAGATCCAAATGGAGCTAACCTCCCGTCAATAAAAGAACTCTTAGGAAAAACTGATTCTATCCAAACAGCAGAAAGAAATGCTGCTTCTGAAGGTAATTTTTATGAACCTTTAGGAGATAAAATAGGGCCAGGAATGAACTCTAGAGTTCAACGATTAAGAAAATTAAGTTTTGAAGCTGAGCCAAGCATTTCAATAGAAAGAGCATTACATCAAACTGCTTTTTATAAAGAACATTATGGGGAACACTCCATACCTGTTCTTAGGGCTTTAACATTTTTAGATCATTGCAAGAAAAAAACCTTGTATTTAGCAGATGACGAATTAATTGTAGGTGAAAGAGGGCCTATTCCAAAAGCTATTCCAACATTTCCGGAGCTAACCTGTCATAGCATTGACGACTTCCATATATTAAACACTAGAGATCAACAGCGTTACACAATTAGTCAAGAAGATATTGATACTTACGAAAGAGAAGTTATCCCTTATTGGGAAGGAAAAACTCAACGTGAACGAATTTTCAATCATGTACCTAAGGAATGGCAAAGAGCTTATGAAGCTGGCCTGTTTACTGAGTTTATGGAACAACGAGCTCCGGGACATACTGCTCTAGATGATAAAATCTATCAAAAAGGAATGCTTGATTTCAAAAAGGAAATTCAAGACCATTTGGATACATTAGATTATTTAACTGATGCTGAAGCCAACAACAAAGCAGAACAGCTAAAAGCAATGGATATTTCATGTGATGCTGCAATAGCTTTTGCAGAACGCCATGCTGATTTGGCTGAGGAGAAAGCAAAGGATGAGAAAGATCCTCAACGAAAAAAAGAACTGTTGAAAATTGCTGAAGTATGTCGTTGGGTTCCTGCTAACGCTCCAAGAACTTTTTATGAAGCTGTTCAGATGTATTGGTTTGTTCATTTAGGAACTATAACTGAATTGAATGGTTGGGACGCTATGAACCCAGGTCATTTTGATCAACACTTAACCCCTTTCTATGAAGAGGAAATAGCAAACGGAACTCTAACGAGAGAAGAAGCAAAGGAAATAATTTGCTGTATGTGGGTGAAAGTAAACAACCACACTGCTCCCCCAAAAGTTGGTATTACAGCTAAAGAAAGTGGAACATACAATGATTTCACAAACATTAATATTGGTGGTTTAAAATCTGATGGTTCAGATGGGGTTAGTGAAGTTTCATATATCTTATTGGAAGCAGTAGAAGAATTACACCTTCTACAACCAGGATCATCAGTACATATTAGCCACAAAACACCTGATAAATTTCTAAAAGCTGCATGTAAAGTAATCAGGCAAGGCCATGGCTATCCTTCCGTATTTAGTCCTGAAACTTACATTACTGAAATGATAAGTATGGGTAAGTCGTTAACAGATGCTCGAGGGGGTGGCTGTAGTGGTTGTATTGAAGTTGGAGCATTTGGCAAAGAAGCTTATGTATTAACTGGCTATTTAAATGTACCTAAGATTTTAGAAGTAACATTAAATAATGGTATTGACCCCGTAACTGGAAAAATTGCTGGTTGCGAATCTGGAGACCCAAAAACTTTTGAAACTTACCAAGATTTATATGATGCATTTCACAAACAAATGAATTACATCATCGATCAGAAAATCAGAGTTAGTAACTACATCGATACCATGTTTGCTAAATATTGTCCAGCTCCATTCCTATCTGTTGTCATTGAAGATTGTATTTCAACAGGAAAAGATTACTACAATGGAGGTCCTCGATATAATACAAATTACATTCAATGCACCGGTCTTGGAACTGTTACTGATAGTTTGTCGACTTTAAAACACCATGTTTTTGAAAATAAAACATTTGATTTAGATAGGGTTTTAACTGCTATTGCCAACAATTTTAAGGATGAAGAAATATTACGTCAGACAATCGTTAACAAAACACCTTTCTTTGGTAATGATGATGATTATGCTGATGATATTGCTTTAAAAGTTTACGATGACCTAATTAAAGCTATTGATGGCAAACCAAATATTAAAGGCGGTGAATATCATCTCAATATGTTATCAACTACTTGCCATGTTTATTTTGGAAAAGTAATGGGTGCTACTCCAAATGGACGTTTAGCAGGAAAATCAATTTCTGATGGAACTTCACCTTCACATGGTTGCGATACCAATGGACCATCGGCAGTAATTCGTTCTTTAACAAAATTAGATCATACACGTTCAGGAGGAACATTATTAAATCAACGATTCCTACCAAGCTTATTAAAAAGAGATGAAGACATTGCTAAGCTAGGTAAATTGATTAGAAGCTACTTTATACTTGGAGGACATCATATTCAATTTAACATTGTTGATACTGCAACTCTAAAAGCTGCTCAAGAAAATCCGGAAGATTATAAAGACTTATTAGTTAGAATGGCCGGCTACAGTGATTATTTTAATGACATGAATGCGGACCTTCAACAGGAGGTAATTGATCGAACTGAAAATGAATCATTTTAATTGAAATAGATTGTTATGGGGGAACCTACTTTCATTTTTGATATTAAAAAGTATGCAATCAATGATGGCCCAGGCATAAGAACAACTATTTTCCTAAAAGGTTGTTCCTTAAACTGCAAGTGGTGTCATAATCCAGAAAGCATTCCTACTCAACAACAAAAAATGTTTTCAGCAGATAAATGCATAGGAAGTAAGGAATGTATAAAACATTGTCCAAACGATGCTTTAACATTAACTCCAAAAGGGATAGTGACTAATATTGAGTTGTGTGCTTTATGTGGAAAGTGTGCTCAAGTATGTCCTACAAAAGCAATAGAGATGACTGGTGAAGTCATGTCCGTTGAAGAGGTTATGAAACAAATTAAACGAGATGTAGTTTTAATTGATAACTCCGAAGGAGGTGTAACCATCTCTGGAGGAGAACCATTATTACATCATCAATATTTAATCAAATTATTAGATGCATGTGGCGAAGAAGGTATCCACAGATGTGTGGACACTTCTGGTTTTGCTAACACCAATGTATTATTAGAAGTGGCATCTAAATCAGAACATTTTCTTTATGATTTAAAGATAATGGATGATGAAAAACACAAAGAATGGACAGGCGTTTCCAATAAAATAATACTCGAAAACCTTCAAATTCTATCAGGAACAGATCTTGCTATGAATATCAGAATTCCTTTAATAAAAGGAGTAAATGATGATGATAAAAACATACATGATTCTGCCAAATTTATTGCTGCTCTTAATGGTAACTCACCAACAGTCAATATCCTCCCATTTCATAATATCGCAGAAAAGAAATATGAAAAACTCGGGAAATATTACGAGAGAGGAACTATGGATGAACCTGATTTGACTAGACAAGAGGAGATTATTGAAATATTTAAATCTTATGGGTTAAATACTATAATTGGAGGATAGATAACATACGGAAGAGTTATTGGCTATTACGGACTAAATTGGACTATTGATTGTCAATGTGAGTATAAAATATAATTGATAAATCACTTTTATCATATAATATGAGTAAACACTTAATAAATGTAACTAATAAAATGAAAGAGTACATTTTTGAAAATAATATTTTACTACAGGTTTTTAGTTTTAATTTTGGAAGCCTACAGAGAACAATGTGTATAGTGCATTGTTTCCTATTATCAGCAACGACACCTGGAATTGGGCGATGCGGACATTCATCCCGTTATGAGCATGCAGGCTGCCCTGGATTCAATATCAAAAGGTGAATAATCAAAATAAGTAAAGGAGAATAAAATGCCAATTACTACTATTAAAATTGTCCGAGGCGTTTTTACCGAGGAGCAGAAATCTGCAATGATACAAGAGGTTACTGAAGCTATGGTCAAAGTAACCGGCGAAGAAAAACGTGACGGCAATTGGGTTCTTATCGAAGAAACAAATCCTGGAGAATGGGCAATTGGAGGAAAACCCGTTGGTCTCCCTTGATTTCATATTGGTTTTAGAACATTAATGATGTAGGGGATAGGCATGCCTATCCCCTACTAATATTTACGAATCGTAGGCAGCCATCCCTGTTTCTTGCTGGCCAATAATCAAAGTATGCATCTCGTGGGTGCCTTCGTAAGTATAGACCGATTCAATATTGGCCATGTGCCGCATAATAGGATAATCTTCTGTCACTCCGTTGGCCCCTAACATTCCACGAGAAATCTTGGCAATATCTCTAGCCAATTCACAATTATTCCGTTTCGCCATGGATACTTGCTGAAAGGTCATTTTGCCTTCATCTTTGAGCCGTCCTAAGCGATAGACCAAAAGTTGTGCTTCTGTGATGCGAGTAACCATATCCGCTAATTTTTTCTGTGTAAGTTGATATCCACCGATAGACTTGGAAAATTGCTTCCGCTCTTTAGAATATTCCAGAGCTGTATTGTAGCAATCCACCGCACAGCCAACCATTCCCCAAGAAATGCCATAACGCGCTTGAGTCAAACAACCTAATGGGCCTTTTAGTCCTTCAATATTAGGGAGTCGTGCTGAATCAGGCACTTTTACATTCACCATTGAAAGTTCAGATGTAACGGATGCTCTTAAACTTAATTTTCCATGGATATCGCTAGATGTAAATCCATCCATTCCTTTTTCTAATAAAAATCCACGAACGAGACCATCTTCATCTCTCGCCCAAACCACGGCTACATCAGCCAAAGATCCATTGGTGATCCACATTTTATTCCCATTGATAATCCAGCCATCACCGTCCCGTTTACATCGAGTCGCCATACCGCCAGGATTTGAACCAAAATTTGGTTCGGTTAGTCCAAAACATCCAATTAGGGTTCCAGCGCCTAACCCTGGAAGCCACTTTTGCTTTTGTTCATCTGAACCATAAGCGTGAATCGGATACATAACCAAAGCCCCCTGCACACTGGCAAAAGATCGAAGGCCAGAATCGCCCCGTTCTAATTCATGAAGAATAAGCCCGTAGGCAACATTGCTTACACCGGCACCACCTGATTCTTCTGGCAATGCAGAGCCCATAAATCCTAATTCCCCTAATTTGGGAACGAGTTCCATGGGGAAGGTTGCCTTTTCATAATGCTCATTAATGAGTGGCATAAATTCTGATTGGACAAAATCGTATGCCGTTTGTTGTATAAGTAATTCTTCTTCTGATAACAGATCTGTAATATTATAAAAATCTGGTCCTAACTTTTTCATGATATTCCTGTATAGTTTGACATAAAAATTACACCTTTATTCCCATTGATTTAATAAGAGAAATAAGTTCTTTATCTTTCCAGTCCACTTTTTCCGGATGGGATTTTATTTCTTCCAAAATAATATTTATTTCCTCTGGATGTACATTTAGCTCTAAATCCTCAAATTTGTTAATAAGAGCTGCTTTCCCCGTATATTTATCTATAATGAAATGTCGCTTTCTCTTAACAGACACAGGTGAAATAGCTTCGTAGGATTTTGGTTCCTTAACCACAGCTTTTACATGAAGCCCTGCTTTATGGGTAAATGCATTTTTTCCTACAATAGGTTGATTAGCATTTGAATCCAATTTCGAAAAGGATTGAACCATTTCAGTTAATTCTGGAATCATACTCAAATTCCAATTATTGTTTACATCATAAATATTAACCAGTGCAACAACCACTTCTGCTAAAGGAGACAGCCCTACCCGTTCTCCCAATCCATTTACAGATACATCAACGCATCGGGCACCGGCTTCCAATGCAGACAATGCATTTGCTGTAGCCATACCAAAATCATTATGGCAATGAACATGAACAGGTATATCTAACTCTGAAACAATTCGTCTCACTAATTCTATCATTTTTGTAGGTGTTAAACAACCTACCGTATCAGCAAGACTAAACCGGTCTGCGCCTGAATTTTGTGCCAATTGTCCCACTTGAATCAGGAAATCAATATCTGTTCGACTGGCATCTTCAGCTGTGAACCGAAGTTTAAGTCCATTGTCTTTTCCATATTTCACCGCAGTTTCGATGCAATTTAATGCTTCAGTTTTTGTTACATTAAATTTATGTTTCAAGCTTAAAGCAGATGTACCAAAGAATATACCCATCCATGGCACACCAATCGCAACAACATCATCTATATCGGAAATTGCTGCGCGCCCGTGAGCCACTTTAAAGGCATTTAAACTTAGTGAATTCAAAGCCTCTACAGCTTCGTACACATCAGGGGAAACTGCAGGGTGACCCAACTCTATAAAATCAACTCCGAACGTATCCAATCGTTTAGCCAATGCAATCTTTTGATCCACCGAAAAAGAGACGCCCGGCGTTTGTTCGCCTTCACGCAATGTTGAGTCCAGAATTTCGATTTGTTTAGGAAAGATCATTTGGTGAACTTAAAAAATCTATTTTAACAGAACAAATTAGATTCATTAGATAATGATGATAACGTAATTTTAGTGCTTATTAAAATTGAGATAATTTTTTAATGAATAATCAACAAAGAGAAATGGTGGATGGCGCTGCGGCTATTGCGCGTGGCGCATTGAATGCGGGATGTAATTATTATGCTGGATATCCCATTACGCCCGCTTCAGGCATTTTATCCCATATGCTTCGTGAGCTTCCCAAAATAGGCGGTATTGGTTTTCAGGGTGAAGATGAAATTTCTTCTCTTGGACACTGTATTGGTGCTGCCATGGCTGGGGCAACTGTTTTTACGGCAACCAGTGGACCAGGCCTATCTCTGTATTCCGAAAACCTGGGTTTGGCAATCATGATGGAAGTACCCATCGTCATTGCCATTTCACAAAGATTAGGGCCATCAACGGGTGCAGCCACGGCCTCGGCACAAGGTGATATCCAATTTATGCGTTGGGGAACCACAGGTGGTTATCCCATGATTGTTCTATCTCCAACCAATATTTCTGAAAGCTACCATTTAACAAAGCGTGCTTTTAAATTGGCGGAACGATTCCGAACGCCCGTATTTCTGGCGTCGGATAAAGATACGGCCATGACGACAGAATCCGTTTCGGTCCATGATATGGAGCATACACCGGATTGGCCAGAAATCCCAAATGGGGTCATAGGAAAAATATTAGATCCATATCGTGTAGATGGCCCCATCCACCATTATACGGGGTCAAGCCATAATGATGAAGGACATATCACCAAAGATCCAGATATAATTGCGACACTTAATGAACGATTAAGAATGAAAATTGAATCAAATCTTGATGAACTTTCTTTGGTTAAATCAGATTTAGAGGCGGGTGCAGATACGCTCATGGTGAGCTATGGTGTTTCTGCCCGATCCATGGAAGCAGCGGTTAATGAAATTCGAAATGTCGGAGACAAAGTATCTTCAATGACAATCTATTCACTGTGGCCCATTCCTGAGAAAGCCATCAAAAATAATTTAAAAGGTATAAAACGAGTCATTGTACCTGAAATGAATCACGGCCAATATCTACGAGAAATCGAAAGATTAGTCGATCGAAACGTTGAACTGGTTGGTATTAATCGTGTGGATACTATATTAATTACGCCCGAAGAGATTACAGGTGCATATTATGGGCGATAAAAAATTAGATACCTATATTGCTGAGGGAAATTTGCCCTATGCGTTTTGCCCGGGGTGTAGCCATGGGAAAATTCTCGAAGCTTTAAGCAATAGTTTAAAACAACAAGGACTTGGTCCTTCTGAAGTTGTTATTGTTACTGATATTGGATGCGTTGGACTTTCAGATAAATATTTTGTTACGCACGCATTTCATGGATTACATGGTCGCGCCATAACGTATGCTTCAGGAATAAAAATGCAAAATCCTGATTTAAAGGTAGTTGTCTTGATTGGTGATGGCGGTTGTGGAATTGGTGGACACCATTTACTCAATGCCGCTCGATTAAATACAGATGTGAATGTTTTGGTGTTCAATAATTTTAATTTTGGTATGACGGGCGGACAACACTCTGTAACAACGCCCCTGGATAGTATAACCGCAACTACGGCTCTCGGTAGCACGGATGCGCCCATGGATATTGCTGGAACTGCTCAAGTAAATGGGGGTGGTTTTATTGCCAGGGCAACGGCTTTTGATAAAGACCTTCCTGATATCATTGAAAAAGCAATGAAACACGATGGGTTTTCACTCATTGATATTTGGGAATTGTGTACAGCATATTTTGTCCCCAGAAATGATTTTGGGAAAAAAGAAATGATGAGCTATATGGATGGTATGCAAATGGTGTCGGGTATCCTTCAAGAAACAGATAGACCCAGTTTTCAAACCAGTTATAAAAATATTCAAAAACAAGCCAGTCAACAAAGTCCAATGAGTGGGCTTATTCTAGATACGAAATTTTCTTCTAACTTAGAGAAACCAATTCGAATCGTTTTGGCAGGGGCTGCAGGACAAAAAGTTGTTTCAGCGGGTAACTTACTTGCATCTGCTGCAACTCTTTCCGGATTATGGACAAGCCGTCGAGCTGATTTTCCAATTACAATTCA
>MPMB02028266.1_pt1 | contig 10089 bp, 8 predicted proteins | sample 1617371 | NCBI WGS metagenome assembly MPMB02 (sample SAMN05944808, study PRJNA350692) | marine metagenome | biome: marine; feature: ODZ; material: water; isolation source: 300 m water sample filtered on 0.2 um supor filter | place: Pacific Ocean | collected 2012-04-08 | depth 300m m
GTCCCGCCGCAGGTGATTCTGCATATGGATGAGGCTTATGCCGAATACGCGATGCATGAGGATCAATTTAGCTCCGCTCTCGAGTTTCTTGCAGAGCGGAATAATCTGGTAGTAACCCGGACTTTCTCAAAAGCGTACGGTCTTGCTGGACTTCGAATTGGCTGGCTTGCAGCAGATCCGCTAGTCATTGATGCTATTGATCGGCTTCGGACACCCTTTAACGCCAACACTGCCGCGCAGGTCGCTGCCACTGCTTCGCTGGCTTGTCAGGAATGGTTGCGAGATGTCATTGAGCGCAACCGCGATGTTCGTGAAAGGTTCGCCAGGCAGATGAGGGGCCTTGGTTTGGAGGTTATATCAAGTGTTACGAATTTCGTCCTGATACGGTTTCCAATAGAAACCGGCGCCTCTGGCAGTGGTGCTTATCAGGCCCTGCAAGACAGTGGTTTTTTAGTGCGGCCAACCAGTGCGGGTGACGCTTATCTCAGAATTTCCATGGGCACGTCACGACATATGCAAGATGTGGCTAAAGTGATCGAAGCATATCTGGCAAATTACTCGTTAGAGTCGGATCCCTCGAATCGGATCGAATAGAGAGACTGCCTCCAGACTGAATGAAATATCGAGTTGATTTCCGGCCCTGATATTGGTCGATGACGGCATTCGGGTAGTGACGCGCATGTCACCCTTGGTGAGGTGCACGAATACATCACCACCTGTCATTTCAACATCTTTTATCGTCATTTCAAGATTTGTTTCTCCCCCAGGCAGTGTCGCTGGGGTAGTCGGGATCACGCTTTCCGGTCGGATACCCATAATGACTTTGCTGCCGTCTTGAGGCGGCTTAGAGAAACGATAGGAAGTAAGGTCAAGGTGTAAGTGATCATTTTGAAATATGGTTAGATCGTCAATGTGACGGAGTGTCCCCGATACGAGATTAATGGGGGGTGTGCCGATAAATTCTGCAACAAACCGGCTACTCGGATAGTAGTACAGATCGTATGGCGTTCCTATTTGATGTATCTGACCCTTATCCATTACGGCAATGCGTGTGGCTAGCGACATAGCTTCTGTCTGGTCATGGGTGACGAAGATCATGGTTGCACCAAGAGTTTCATGCAATGCCCGCAACTCACCCCTCATCTCCAGTCGCAGTTGTGCATCGAGATTGGACATAGGTTCATCCATCAGGAAGATGTCAGGTTCTCGCACTAATGCACGACCGATCGCTACACGTTGTCGCTGACCTCCGGATAATTGTCGTGGCTTGCGATCCAGTAAATCTTGAATTTTAAGAAGACCGGCTATCCGGGAAAGTGCTTTACGCTGATCAGATTTTGATACCCCTTCGCATTCCAGAGCGAAGGTAATATTTCTAGCAGCAGTCATGGTAGGGTAGAGCGCGTAATTCTGAAAAACCATAGCGACATTTCGATCGGCTGGCGGCAGATTATGTATCTCATTCTCCTTGATCAGAATTTTCCCTGCAGCAATGGTCTCAAGCCCTGCAATACAGTGAAGTAGGGTTGATTTTCCGCACCCACTTGCGCCGAGTAAAACCAGAAGTTCACCTTGTTGTACATCAAGATCAATTCCATTCAGTACCGTGGTCGACCCAAATGATTTTCGAAGATTGTGAACTTTCAGAGACATCGATTATCCTTTGACAGAGCCGTGTGCCAGCCCCATTACAAAAAATCGCCCTGCAATCAAAAAGATCAAAAGGGTGGGCAGTGCCGAAATCATCACAGCAGCCATGTTGACATTGTGTTCGGCTACCCCGTACTGAGTAGCAATGATATTTAGTACTGCTGCCATGATCGGTTTATTGCCCGGCTCACCGAAGGTCAGGGCAAAAAGATAGTCGTTGTATATGCCACCGAACACCAGAATGACCACTACTATAGTTATTGGAGCCGACATGGGCACGATGACTGAACGAAAAATCTTGAAAACTCCAGCTCCGTCCACGATGGCGGCTTTAACCAGTTCGGGCGGAAGGGTTACGTAAAAATTTCGATAGAGCATCGTCGTCAACGGCACCCCGTAGACGGTGTGTATCAGGATAAGACCGAATGTACTGCCGAATATACCGAGTTTCTGCATCGTAATTGCTAACGGAATTAGAAACAGTTGGAGGGGAATAAAGCTCCCGATAATTAACGCGCCAAGAAGGATATCAGCACCTCGAGAACGCCAAAAAGACATCAAATAGCCATTTAGCGCACCGATCACAATGGCGGCAACCATAGCCGGGAACAGAATCAGCATGGTTTCAAGGAAATACGGTTGAATTCCGGTGCAGACCAGGCCCGTGCAGGCGGATGACCAGGCTTTCTCCCAGCCGGCCGTTGTCCAGAGCATCGGCCACGCTATAATGGAAGAGTGCAGAATTTCGTCAAGCGACTTGAAAGACGCGACCACCATGACATAGAGCGGAACGAGTGAATAGAGTGCCAGCAGGAACAATACCCCGTGGGCCAGCGCCCAGCCTAGAGGTTGACGGAGATAAGTTTTCACTGTTTGCGACTCCGCAGTTCATATAGCAGATAAGGCAATACGATGACCATGATGCTGACGACCATGATTACAGCTGCAGCAGAGCCACGGCCAATGTTGCCCCGGACAAAATAAAAATCGTACGCGTAGAGGGCGGGCAGTTCGGATGCACGGCCAGGTCCGCCTTTGGTCAGTGCGACAACAATGTCGAAACTACGTACTACATTAAAAGAGAGTAATACAATTGCTGTCATTAGAACGGATCGAAGTTGGGGGAGAACAATCGACGTATATGTTCTCCAGATGGGTATTCGATCAATTCTGGCTGCTCGCCAGAGATCTGTGTCAATCCCCTTCATTCCGGCAAGAAAAAGAACGATTACTAATCCAGTGCTATGCCACACGGCAGCTCCTGCCACCGCATAAATTGCGAACTCCGATGAACCAAGGATATTGAGTCCAAAATTCTCGAATCCAAGACTTCGCACAAAATGTTGTAATCCTGTGGTTGGACTTAATACCCACTGCCATGCAAGCCCCGTGATTATGAGCGACATAGCGATCGGATAGAGGTAAATTGTCCGATAGACAATTGCCGAATGCGATCGTTGATCGAGCATCGCGGCGACGGTAATCCCAATTCCAAGACATCCAAATAAGTAGATGCCACCAAAGATGAACATGTTACCGTAGGTGTTCCACCATCGGGCCGAGGAAAATAGTTTTTGATAATGTAGTAACCCGATTAGCTTTGTACTCGGCAGAAAGCCGGAATCAGTAAACGAAAGATAAGCTGTGGCGGCGCCGAATCCCCAGATGAAGTAGACCGCAATCAGGACGGTAGGGGCGAGCGCCGCAGCGATCACAAACCTTTGTTGCAAATATCCCTTCATGGGAGCATGGAAGAAAAACGGGGTCCGGAAAAGTATATTCCGGACCCCGATTTAGTCGGCGTGTACGTGAACTAGATGTCTTTTACGGCTGCAAGCAGTGCATCTCGCCCTTCAGCAGGCGACATATCACCGTTCCAGAACGCGGTAACAGTATCTTTAAGGGCACTCTTGAGACCACTAGAGAGCGCATTCCAGTGGGTTGCCGTTTCGCCCGAGTTCATACGATCAACGGCTTTCGTTGAGCAGCCCGAAAATTCTGCCGGGTCGGCTCCCTTCATCGCCGGTAGTGTTCCTTTGGCAGCGGCAGCCTTGACCTGTGTATCGAGATCTGTAAGTGCTGCAGCAAATAAGCGCTGCGCTTCCTTGTCAGCGGAGTTGTCAGACTTTATGAAATGAAAACCGTCTGCTAGAGCAGTTACAGTATTCGACCATGGCGTTAATCGACAGGACCAGTCCTTTCCTTCTTCCATGTCAGCATATCCACCAGTTGCCCAGGGACCCATGAAAATGTAAGCCGCTTTTCCGGATACCACGAGATTGTTGGTGTCATTCCAGCTGCGCCCAGCTTTACCTTCGTCGGTAAATTCGCGGATCGTGGCAAAGTTTGCAAATGCCTGTACCATCGCATCGCTGCCAATTGCATCCAGGTCGCCACTCATGACGTTCTCGTAAAAGGAAGCACCGCCAGCTGCCAGGATCATGTGATCAAAAGCAACTGTTTCTTGCCAGTCCTCACCACCGATAGCGACGGGAATGACACCTGCGTTTTTGAGGGTGCTTAAGGAATCAACAAAATCGTTCCATGTTGTTGGTTCACTTACTCCGGCAGCGTCGAGGACGCCTTTGTTGGTAAAGAGCCAGTTTACGGTGTCAACAAAAACTGGGATTGATACCCACTTTCCGTCGTGTTTGCCAGAGCCGGCTATCCCCGAAGTGTAAAGGTCATCCCAGTTGCCGCTTGCAGCGTAGGCGGAGAGGTCAGCTGACATTCCCGCATTTGCAAAGTCAGCCGTTGATCCCCCAAGGGCTCCTTGTAGCGCCATCGGTGGATTACCACCCAGGAATCGGGTTTTGGTCGAAGCCTGGGAGTCTTCGGTCTTGGGAAATGCCGATTCCTTCCACGTGCCACCGAGAGATTCGTAAGTGGCTTTAAAAATCGCAAGTGCTGCGGCTTCACCTTCTGCGTTCCAGTTATGCGAGACGTCAGTTTCGGCATAGCTGGTATTAGCAAGAAACATAGCTGTGGCTACCATTGCCACAAAGTATCGCTTGATCATTTTTACTCCTCCTTGCGTCAGTAAAAAGCTTCTGATTATGACGATGATCGCCCAAAACATATCTTATGCATGGGGGCATCGAGACCAGGTGAATGCAGATTTTTGCTCTGGCCCACGAGAAATCTATCATCTAAACCCCAAAAAATCCAAAAAAAAAACGCCATGAATCATCAGACTTATCCTTACACAAATGGCTTGTATGGACGAACCTGATATCGCCTAAGCCGTTATTTAGTGCATGGCACAGGGCATCCTGTGGCTGTTGGGTGGTATTGGTGGTTGAAAATAGTCGCTAAGTGGAGCAAATGGTGTGTAGGTGATTGAAAACAGAAGAGATGAGGGGATTAGGGATAACTGGGGTGATGAAATAAAGACAACAGCAGGGTTTCGAGGCCCGCTAATTGTCCTGGGCCCCGGATCTATTAAAAGCAAATTCCTATCCCTAAAGAAGTTAGAAACGGCTATTTATCAACGAATCTTTATCTTGGGATAGTTTACTTTTCTGGTTAGTAATAAAGTATCCGCGCACCCAAACTTGTTGTGGTTGCTTTTGCTAAACAGGAATAGGAAATTCAATGAATCGCTCAACGTTACTTCGCCGAATTCTTCAGGAAAGGCGCGCTGTTCCAGTGCCCGGCTGCCACGATGCGCTCAGCGCCAAAGTTATCGCATCCTGCGATTTTGAGGTACTGCAGATTTCAGGTCTTGGCGTTGCTGGATCGCTGTTGGGCAAGCCCGACGTTGGGCTTGTTCAAACCAAGGATGTGCTCGACAGTGCATGGAACATCTCACAGGCGGTCGACATACCCGTCATGGCAGACATCGACACGGGTGGGGGCAATGCAGTCAATGCAGCGTGGATCACGGAACGCCTGATCGACATGGGGATCGCCGGGATGAACATCGAGGATCAGGTCTTCCCGAAACGATGCGGCCATATGAAAGGTAAGGAAGTCATCGACACCGCTGAAATGATCGGCAAGATCAGAGCTTGTGTCGCTGTTCGAGACCAGAAGGATAGAGATTTTGTCATCAATGCGCGCACGGATTCCTTTGCCACCCATGGCATCGACGAGGCCATCCGACGGTGCCAGCAGTATCTTGAGGCTGATGCTGACATGGTCTTCATCGACGCCATCGCGACCCGCAAGGATATTGAGCAGGCAGTAAAGAGTGTGGATGGCCTCTTGTCAGTCAATCTGATGGATGGCGTGACGGGCGTCAGAACGGAACTCATTCCGCTTCCCGAGTTAGCCAAGATGGGCGTAGCCCGGGTTTCGATTCCGGTCGCCTCGGTGTTGGTGGCGCATAGAGCACTCAAAGAGTTCTTCGGGATGTTGAATGCATCGGACACAGGAACGTTGCCGGGAAGAGCCGACCTTTTGACCTCGTTCGACGAGTACCAGCGATTTGTGGGTTTTGATGAATACCAGGCGCTGGAACAGCAATATCTTCCATCGAATCGACTCAAAAAGAGGTCTCAATAACTCCTGCTGTGCACGGTTTTGGGATTCTAATCGGATGCTTGCTGACTAATCCAGTCTCCCCGCCAAATCCTCTGCTCTTAAATGCGTATAGCGCATTAGCATCCTTAGGCCACAATAAAGACAACGGCAGGGTTTCGAGGCCCGCTAATTGTCCTGGGCCCCGGATCTATTAAAAGCAAATTCCTATCCCTAATTTTTCAAAATCTTTAGTGGATTAGATCGTGGGTTGACAGGCAGTGTTGGTCATGAGATTCTACACGCAGAAATTGACGTAAGTATCTGATTTAGATGGTATGAGAACCTATAGCTCGGCTGGTAGAGCAACTGATTTGTTTGTTTATCGCCCCCGGCACCAAGCCGCGCTGATACGCAATTTCCAGATCATGCCGGGAGCCGCCTGGTTAAAGCCCGCAATCACCTTTTTGAACCAGATCCTGAATGACAGGTGAATGTAATGTTGAAGATGTTAATCAGGGTGGTTCCAAGCTCGCGATAGTTTCATTAATTGAGGCTGATTTCACAGGTAATTAATCCCAATCAGGACAAACCAGATAGTGAATGGCAATTCTGTATCTGTCGCCATTCTACAAAATAGGATGAAGTGGCAATGACCGTACCAAAAGAACCAGGCAAGCTGGTGCTTGAATATGACAGGCATCATCACATACACCCCTATACAGTGTTTGATAACTCTACCGGGGAAGGGCGGCTTCTGGTCGGGGCAGGTTCTGGCACCCGAATCTATGATGATGAAGGCAACGGATATGTCGACACTGCCGGTGGAATGTGGTGTACAAATGTCGGGCTGGGCAACAAGGAAATGGCACAAGCAATTGCTGACCAGGTTCAGCAACTTGCATACCTTAGTCCATTTGCTGACATGGCCAACGCGCCTGCGGCAAAGTTGGCGGCGAAGATCGCTGAACTGGCGCCAGGGGATATGAATCACGTCTTTTATACCACGGGCGGCTCAACCGCAGTGGACGCGGCTTTCCGCCTGGTGCATTTTTATCAGAATTGCCGTGATCTACGAGACAAAGTGCATGTTATCAGCAGGGTCGATGCCTATCACGGATCCACCTACGCTGCTGTCTCACTTGGCGGCAAACCTGGAGACCATCCGTCGGATTTCAATTTCATCACTGATATCATTCATCATGTCAAATCACCAAACTTTTACCGTAATGGTGGCGATGCCACGGAGGAGGAGTTTGCCGATCAACTTTTCGCAGATTTCGAAGCCAAGGTCGAAGAGTTGGGGGGGGCATCCAGAGTCGCGGCATTTATTGCTGAACCGATAATGGCGGCGGGTGGAGTCGTTCCTCCTCCCGCCAATTACATTAGGCGCATATGGGAGTATTGCAGGACAAATGACATCCTGTACATCTCTGATGAAGTAGTGACAGGCTGGGGGCGTGTCGGACAGTGGTTCGCCTCTGAAGCGCTGTTCGGAATTCAGCCGGATATCATTGTCACTGCCAAGGGACTCACATCCGGATATGTTCCGATGGGTGCGTTACTGGTCTCTGACCGTGTGTGGGATGTGGTTTCGGTTGCGGGCAAAGGCCGGTTCTTTGCTGTGGGATTCACTTATTCGGCCCATCCGGTAGGCGCGGCCGCAGCTTTAAAAAACATCGAGATCATAGAGCGCGAGAACCTCCTCGAACATGTGCGAGAGGTGGGCCCGTATTTCATGGAGCAACTGGGAACACTCCTTGATCTTGCAATAGTCGGCGACGTCCGTGGTTCGCACCTATTGGCCTGCGTGGAACTTGTCACCGACAAGGAAACAAAGCAGGCCTTTCCTGAAGAATATGATGTTGGTCTGCGAATCTACGAAATCGCTCATGATATGGGCCTGGTCGTCCGCGCCATGGGAGGGATGATCGTAATGTCACCAGCACTTGTCATCAGCAAAGAAGAAATCGACTTTGTGGTTGTCAGCCTGCGCGCGACGATCAATAAGATCAGTGAAGAAGCAACAGCGGCGGGACATATCTGAAGCTCAGCAATTTCTTCCGCAAATTGAGTGCCGACAAACGCCACGCACACGCCACGATTGATGGCGGGATCAAGCTTGTGATGAGATTTCAGGTGGCTCCGCCATATTATGCTGACATAGTTTGCCGATGTGGAAGTGGCGCAGGTGAGCGGGGTGTCCTGTCGCTGTTGGGTGGTATTGGTGGTTGAAAACAGCCGCTAATTGGAGCAAATTGTGAGTGGTGGATCAAAAGTGAAGAGAAGAAGGGACGAAATGGCTATTAGGGATGCCAAGGGTGATGTGAAACAGACAATGGCAGGGTTTCGAGGTCCGCTGATGGCCCATTGCCCCGAATCTGCCAAAAGCAAATTCCTATCCCTTACTGCTGTGTGCACTGCCAGCATTAAAGGGTTGACAACAGATCAAAAAACAAGCAAGTCTCAAGGAGGGTCGGGATGGCATTGGATGTAGCATTTGTGCGGTCGCAGTTCCCGGCTTTTCAGGCGGCACAAACCAGAGACTGGATTTTTTTTGAAAACGCGGGCGGCTCCTATGTGCCGGCGACAGTCATTGATCGCCTGCAGCGGTTTTTTGTTGAGCACAAAGTCCAGCCTTACGGCACTTTTGCACTTTCGCAACGGGCGGGAGAGGAGATGGATGAGTCATATGAGGCGGTCGCCCAGTTGCTTAATGCCGATATGGATGAGATCACCATTGGCCCATCGACCACGCTCAACCTCTACATACTTGCCCAGAGCCTGCGCCACCTGTTGCGACCCGGTGACGAGGTCGTGGTCACCAACCAGGATCACGAAGCTAACGTGGGTTGCTGGCGGCGCTTGTCCGAGCACGGTGTGCTCATGCGTGAATGGCGGGTCGGCAAGGCCGACGGTGAACTCGATATCACGGGCTTGGAAAATCTCATCAGCGACCGGACTAAATTGGTGTGTTGCACCCTATGCTCGAACCTGGTTGGTACCCACAATAATATGAACGCTATTTCTGAGATGGCGCACAAGGTGGGCGCGCTGGTGGTGGCCGACGGAGTCTCTTATGCCCCGCATGTAATTCCCGATGTACAGACGCTGGGGGCAGACTTCTACGCTTACAGCACCTACAAAACTTTTGGTAGTCACCAGGGGGTATTGTGGGGTTCAAAGAATGCACTCAGGCAAACAGAAGGCCAGGGTCATTTCTTTAACGAGGAGAAATCGCGTTATCGGCTGAACCCAACTGGGCCACAGCATGCCCAGATTGCGGCACTCGCCGGCATTACCGAGTACTTCAATGCGCTCTATGGGCACCACTTCGGTGATGCAACAGGCAGCCTGCATGAGCGCGCGGCAAAAGTGTTCGAACTGGTGTCTGAACATGAGGCGCGCCTTGCCAATATTTTACTCGATTACCTCAAAAACAAACCCGACATCCGCCTGCTGGGCCAAGATCACGCGGAGGCGGGAAAGCGGGCCTCGACCATAGCCTTCCACGCCCGGGCTATGCCCTCGACCGATATCGCGCAGAAACTGGCTGAGCACCATATCGGGGTGGGCAGTGGCCACTTCTACGCACTGCGCTGCGTAGAGGCGTTGGGCATGGATCCGGAAGACGGCGTGGTGCGGGTAAGCATGGTGCACTACAACACCGTCGAAGAGGTGCAAAAGCTGATCGGGGCACTCGATACGATTCTGGCCGGTGAGGGATAGCCGGCACAATCATGTCAAAAGGGGGTAAAACATGAATAGACCTCGTTTCTCTCTCATCCCGGTCATGGACCACGAAATTCACATCACCGAATGGGGTGATCCGGACAATCCAGCTATCGTCATGTGGCATGGTCTGGCCAGAACCGGACGCGATTTCGATGAACTGGCCGCAGCGCTGTCGGACGAGTTTTTCGTCCTCTGCCCGGATACGATAGGGCGGGGCCTGTCCAGTTGGTCGAAAGATCCTGA
>MPMB02198396.1_pt1 | contig 10080 bp, 11 predicted proteins | sample 1617371 | NCBI WGS metagenome assembly MPMB02 (sample SAMN05944808, study PRJNA350692) | marine metagenome | biome: marine; feature: ODZ; material: water; isolation source: 300 m water sample filtered on 0.2 um supor filter | place: Pacific Ocean | collected 2012-04-08 | depth 300m m
CATAACCAAAAAAACCTATATAAAGATCAGTTTCTTTACTAAATTTTTTTTTTTGAAAATGAGTTAAAAAAATTATTTATATTATTGTTTGTCAGGATAATTTTCTTTGAAAAATCTGTATATAAATTATACCCATCTTTTACTTTATAAATTATTAAAGGCTTATTAGAATGATATAGTTTTTCTAAATAAGGATTAAATTTCAGATTGTGCGAGTTGTTGTCTTTCAATTGCTTTCTCTTTTATAGGTAAATGTATCAAGCCTGCAAATAAAGATAAAGCGATAGAAATGTACCAAGCATAATCAAGGGAACCATATAAATCATGAAATAATCCACCAAGATAAGCTCCAAGAAATGATCCAACTTGGTGGCTCAAAAAAACAAATCCATAAAGCAAAGTAATATATTTTGTTCCAAATATATGGCCAACTATTCCATTTGTTGGAGGAACTGTAGCTAACCAAAGATAACCAAAAGTTATTCCAAAAATTAGTGAATTAATTATGCTTGCTGGCATAAAAACAAAATAAATCAACGAAACACCTCTTAATAAATAAATTGCACTTAATAGTTTTTTCTTACTAATTCTTGTAGACAAATATCCACTACTTAAAGTTCCAAAAATATTAAATAATCCAATTAATGCTAAAATTGCTGTTGCTGTCCAATCCTCTAAGCCATTGTCTCTTATATGCATTGGTATATGCGTTGCAACAAGTGCTATGTGCCAACCACAAACAAAAAAACCTAATGTTAAATAATTAAAACTTTTATTTGAAAAAGCTTCTTTTATAGCCTGCTTAGCAGTTTGATTATTTTCATTTTCTTTTTTAAATTCTTGCATAGGAGTTGATATAAAAAATGCAATAAACAAACCAAGAATAATCATTATTCCAAAAATAACTAATGTTGTGTTCCAACCAAATTCTAACAAAGTGTATCTTGTGTACATTGGAGAAATAAAATAACCAAAAGAACCTGCCGCAGTGACAATTCCAGTTGCCATAGTTCTGGTATTTAAAGGAAAATGTTTTGCTACAATTGAAACAGGAATACTGATTGCGGTAGCTCCTAAGCCTATTCCAACAAGTATTCCAATATCAAATACAAACCAAGGACCAGTATTAGGTCCATAATTTAAAAAATAGATGCCGGCTAAATAAAATAAAAATCCAATAATTACAGCTATCCTTCCGCCATATTTATCAGTAATTATTCCAAAAACAGGACCTAACAAACCCCAAAACAATAATTGAATACCCATTGCAAATCCAAATTCAGTTTGAGTACAACCAAGATCAATTTCAAAATCAAAAAAGAAAAGACCAAAGGTCTGTCTAATACCTAATGAAATGATAACTACTAAGCATGCGGCTATTAATGTTATTAAAGCTGTTTTGTTTGGGATAAAATTTTTTTGCATCACTTAATAAACTTCAAGCATCTTTTTAAATCTTGAATTAAATCTTTTGGATCTTCAAGACCTATATGAAGTCTTACTAAATGTTCACCTTTTTGCAAATTTAAAAATCTTCTATTTCCCTGTTCTCTTGCATCTTGATATAAAGCGAGACTTTCAAAACCTCCCCAACTATAACCATATCCAAATAATTTTAGAGAATTAATAAACTTAATAACAGATCTTTTGTTTTTTGATTTAATTTTCAAACCAAGCAGACCTGAGGATCCAGAATAATATTTTTTCCACATTTTATATCTTTTTGTATTTTTTTTGACTGGATATAAAACTTCTAATATTTTTTTATTTTTTATTAAAAAAGAAACTATCTTGTTGGTATTCTCTTGGTGTTTATCCAGTCTAACATCTAAAGTTCGAAGTCCTCTAGTAATCAAATATGCATCGTCAGGAGATAATCTTAGGCCTGTAACTTTATTTGCTTTTTCTACATATTTAAAAACTCTTTTATTAACTGCTAAACTGCCACCCATAACATCAGAGTGGCCAGAATAATATTTGGTTGCGGCTACTATAGACATATCAAATCCTAATTTAATTGGTTTAATAAAATAAGGAGTTCCCCAAGTGTTGTCCATTGCAGTAAAAATATTATTTTTTTTTGCTAATGAGATAATTTTATATAAATCTTGAAACTCAAATGTATTACTTCCAGGGTTTTCAACGAAAATAAGTTTTGTTTTTTTTGATATTTTGTTTTTTAAATCGTTAACATTGTTTGGATCATAAAAAACTGTTTTTATATTAAATTCTTCCAAAAAATTTTCTGTGAATGCTCTTGTTGGCGAATAAACTGGATCTGAAACAATAATTTCATCTCCAGGTCTAACTACACTAAAAATTGCTAAAAATACCGATCCAAAACCTGTTGGTGTTAAAAAAACTTGGTAACTTTCTTCCAAAGTTCTCAAAATTTTCTGTAAAGCAAATATTGTTGAACTGCCTTCTCTACCATAAGTAAAATGTCCTCCTATAGGATCTTTCGATGCCTTATTTCGCGTTTTTTTTATTTCGTCAATGGACTTAAAAATTAGAGTTGAAGCTCGAACAATTGGAGGATTTACAGATTGATTATAAAAATCTTTACCTGCATGTTTTAAAAATGTTTTAAAAAATTTAGACATAATAAAATTGATATGTATAGATGACAATGCTATATCCGTTAAATATGTCAATAAAAAGAATCAAAGGAGATTATGGGATACCCTAAAAAACATAGAGGCCGTAGAAAAATGGGCTCGAAAAAAAGAAGAGCTAGAAAGAAAAATAAAAAAAAATAATCCTATACATGGAAGATATAAATAGAATTAAATCCATATCATTATGGGTTTTTATAGTTCCTTTTGTTGCTGTAAACGCATGTTTAATCTTAATCACTCAATTTCATAGTTTATTTCCAAATCAAGAAGATGTTATTTTGAATACTATTCCATACTTTGATGGAGGGACATCAATAAGTAGAACAGCTCGTGTTTTTCCAACTTATTTGATTTTTAAACCTGCAATGTTTTTAACTTCTTATTTATTAATTAGATATTGGATTTGGAATAAAAATATTATCCATCACTTTGAAAGTGATGCTAAAAATATTAACAAAATAATTTTTTTTGGAATAGGGTCTGCAATATTATTAACAATTCATTCAATTTTTTTAGGAGTGAAATTTGATTATGATCTTTACAAACTTTTTAGAAGGGCTGTTATGTTGCTATTTATTGTTTTTGAAATTGTTGCTCAAGCCTACCTCGTTTTTACTCTTTACAAAATAAAAGATAAAATCCACAATTACATTAATTTTAAATTTTTAATTGCAAAACGAATTTTGGTAACTTTATTAATTGTGGCCGCTATTATTTCTATTCCAATAATTAGCCTTGAAGGAAATAAAGCTTTTAAACATGCTTTAGAATGGGACTATTTTTTTGGAGTTATATTTTTCTATTGTCTTACTTTTTTTATGTGGAAAAAAACTAATTAGTAACCCACCCTCCACCTAAAAGTTTATCTCCATTATTGTCTTTTTTGTAAAATACACATGCTTGACCAGGTGAAATTCCATATTCATTTTCTAATAATTCAATAGTAGCTTTATTTTTATTTAAATCTATGTTTGCTTTTAACAATTTTCCTGTGGATCTAACTTTTACTAATAATTCTTCTTTTAGTTCATCTGATTTACATAAAATATTTAAATTTTTTAATTTTATTTTTTTTTGAGCTAAATATTCTTTTGGACCTACAATAATTTCATTTTTTCCAGCATTTATTTCTATTACATAAAGTGGTTCTTTGCCTGAAACTTTTATTCCGCGTCTTTGGCCAATTGTGAAATTTATAACGCCTTCGTGAACTCCTATTACTTTTCCATTTATATCTTTTATATTTCCTTTTTGATAAGCATCAGGTCTATATTTTTTTATTACTGAAGAATAATCTCCATTTGGAACAAAACATATGTCTTGGCTGTCTGGTTTATCTGCTACATTTAAACCTAGCTTTTTAGCAATTTCTCTTGTTTCATTTTTTAACATGCTGCCAAGAGGAAACCTCAAATAATTTAATTGCTCTCTTGAAGTGTTAAATAAAAAATAACTTTGATCTCTTTTTTCATCTATAGCTTTATACATATTTGTTTCATCATTGGTGGTTATGCTTTTTACATAGTGACCAGTAATTAATGCATCAGCATTTAAATTTTTTGATTCTTGAAATAAGTCCTTAAATTTTACGGTTTGGTTGCATTGAACACATGGAATTGGTGTTTCGCCTTTTAAATAGCTTTCTATAAAACCATCTATAACCCCAGATTTAAACTTATTTTGATAATATAAGATTTTGTGCTCAATCCCCAATCTATCAGCTACTCTTTTTGCATCTAAAATATCTTGTCCAGCACAACATTGTTTTGATTTAGAAACTTCTTTTGTGTCATCGTATAATTTTAAAGTAATTCCAATAATATTATACCCTTGGTCTTTCATCATTCCTGCTGCTGTAGATGAATCAACGCCTCCTGACATTGCTACAACTACTGTTGTATTCTTTGGATCTTTGTTTAAACCAATTGAATTTTTTTTAGTACTCATTGATGGTATTTATACTGATTTCTATTATAAGGTACATAAAATGATTTTAGAATTTGAACCAGGAGACAAAGTAATTAATCCTTTAAATAAAGATTGGGGAATTGGACAAGTACAATCAATAATTAATAATAAAATTACTGTTAATTTTCAAAATGTAGGAAAAAAAGTAATTAATGCAGAAAATGTCGAATTAGAAAAATATAAAAATAATGATTGAAGAAACTAAAAAAAAAATTGCTGAAAATTTAATATCTTCATTTGAGGAAGCTGGAAATATTTCTCTTAAATTGAGAAAACAAGGTTTAAAAAAAGAAATAAAAATAGATAACACGCCAGTTACTAATGGCGATATAGAAGTGAATGAATTGATAACTGCTAAAATTGAAAAAATAACTCCTGAAATTCCAATTGTTTCAGAAGAATCTTCTACAAATAAATCAAATGAAAATTTAAAAACTTTTTGGCTAATTGATCCTATAGACGGCACACATGATTACATAAACGGAAGAGATGAATTTACAATAAATGCAGGGTTAATAATAAATAATAGACCAGAAGTTGGAATTGTTTATGCGCCTGGAAAAAAAAGACTTTTTTATACATTTCATGAAGGAAAATGTTTTGAATTATCAAATAATAAAGAAAAAAAATTAGATTGTTCTAAACTAACAAAAAAAGGAGAAGTTAAAGCTGTATCTTACTCAAATAAATTAAAACCTGTCATTGAGGATTGGCATAAAAAATTTAATGTTACTGAATATATTAAGATGAAAAGTTCATTTAAATTTTGTGTTGTTGCTACAGGTGAATACGATTTATATGTAGCAGAACCTAGAGCTTGCGAATGGGATATTGCAGCTGGTCACGCTATACTTAAAAATGCTGGGGGCATAATTACAGATTTTGAAAACAAAGAAATTTTATATGGAAAGAAAGATTTCAAAAACTCAAGTTTAATTTTAAAAAGATCTTCATTACTTTAATGAGTGAACAGCTAAGAATAATACTAATAATCATTGTATCAATATCAATTTTTGGTCTTCTGGTTTTTGTTTTTGTGAAAAATTACATTAGAAATAAAATTAAATATTATCTACATGAAAAAAATAAAAAAAAATCAAAGTAAATTTATTATTTTTAAATATTCATTTTTTTCTAAATCCATAACTCTTTTAGATGTTTCAAAATCAAATCCTGATCTTGCTAAAATTCCTATATCTTTTTTGTAAAACAAAGGTCTATTATTTTCGCTTCTAGCAGGGCCTATTCTTTTCTTTTTGCACAGTTTTATAGCTGAAAAAAAATCTTGATCTTCATTATTAGCTTTAATCTCGTCTAAAGTTTTTGTGACATATTTGTCTTTAATTCCTTTGGATAATAAATAATTTCTTATTTTGTTAATGGAGCTGCCTCTTTGAATTAAACTTTTAGCTTTTGAATTTGAATAAAATTTATCATTTATAAATTTTGTTTTTTCTAAATCTTCGAGCACAACATTAATAAGGTCAGTAATATTTGATTTATTTACACTTGTTATTTTTGCTTTTAGATACTTTTTTAACAAATAAGTCTTTAATTGTTGTTTAGATGGCGCGTACTTTTCAATATAAGCAAAAGAAAAATTACGCATTTCTTCAACGGTAGCTTCTAAATTTTTTTTTTTATTTTTAATAGGAATCATTAATTGTTGTAATATAATACATTTACTTATGACCGAACAAATTTCTACTTTCTTTACAATTGATATGATCTATTTATGGTTGAATATAGGTATAATCCCATTCTGGTTTATATTAATTTTTTTTCCAAATTCAAAAGTTTGTAGCGTTTTTGTAAGTTCAATTTTTCCAATTTTTATACTAAGCACAATTTACCTATATTTGATTTATTATTTTTATATTTCCGAATACAATTTCATAGATAATTTTAATTTGTATTTAGGCTTAGATTCATTAAATGAATTGTTTGCTGATAAAAGTTTTTTAATAATTTTTTGGACACACTTTCTTGCAATTAATTTATTTTGCGGATCTTGGATAGTGAGTGATAGTAGAAAATTTTCCATGTCTAAAATTCTTATATTTTTCCCATTGGTTATAACTTATTTCACAGGGCCTCTTGGAATTTTTGTTTATTGGTTAACAAGAATTTTCTATGCGAAAAGAATAAGTCTTTATGATTAAGTTTTAATTTTGAAACCCTTTTGTTTCATTAATCCAAAACCACCTTCTACATGAGATACATTGTCAAAACCCATTTCCATAAGTGTCTTTGCGGCTAATGCAGATCTTCCACCAGCAGCACAGAATAATACAGTCTCCTTGCTTAAATCTAATTGATTGTTTTGAACAAAAAGACTTTCAGGATGTATCGAAAATTCCAACAAACCTCTAGATATATGAAAAGAATTTTCAATTCTGCCTAATTTTTGAAGCTCTACTTCATCTCTAATATCAATTAAATTGCATTTATTTTCGTTAGCCAATTTTAATGCTTCTTCAGAAGAAATAGTTTTTACTACTTTTAAAGCATTAGTAACAAGGGTTTGTGGTGATTTAATGCTCATAATATTGTAAATAAAATATAATAAACAATATAATGAAAAAAAACATCATAAAAAAATTATTTATTAAGATTTCAAAAATTATGGGTTATGAAATAATTGACCAAAATAATTTTACATCTCCAACTCTTGACAAAGAACTTAACAAAGATTTGTCAATGTTAAATGATAAATCTATTGTTCTTCCTTTGGGTGAAGTTAAGATTTCAAGAAAAGTTGAATCTATATTGGTTTTATTTAGAACAAACAGCAACATTGAAATTTGGGATCAAAACAAAAAAAGATTGTTTGAACTGCCTAAAATTGAATACACTTTAAGATCATTAAAATCACTTTTAAAATCTATTAATTTTTGCAAAGAAAAATATTCAAATATTAAAATTAAAATAATAATTATTGATGATAATACTAATGAGTCTAATTTAAGCAAAATTAAAAATTTAATTAGTAAAAATAATCTAAATATTGTTTTCAAAAAAGTTGATCATGAAAAGTATAAAAAAATAATTAAAGAGCAAAAAAATGAACAAACTTATTCAAATCTTGCTAGCTTGCTTTGTTGTTATGAATCTGCAAAAGAGAACACTGATGATTTAGTTTTTTTCGTTGAAGATGATTATCTTCATTTTGAACCAATGATGGAAGAAATGATAGCTTCTTATGAGAGAATATCTTCTCAAATAAATAAAGATATTTTTATGTGTCCTGCAGATTATCCCTATTTGTATATGAACAATGAAAAAACTAATGTTTTAATTGGTAATAAAAGGCACTGGCGTACAGTTTCTGAGACTTTATGCACATTTATGACAAGTAAAAAATTTTTAGAAAAATATTGGGATAATTTTTATAAAACTTGTCTAGATAGACATGATCCGTTCGAAAAATATATAAATGAGATTTATAAAAGCGAAATTTGTGTATCTCCATTGAAAAGCTTATCTGTTCATTTTACAAATGTTAATTCCAGCTATGGTTTGTCACCGTTTATAGATTACAAAAAATTATGGACAGAAAATGAATAAAAAAAGGCCTCAAAAAAGAGGCCTTTAATTCATTAATTATTCGGTGAAACTAATCTCTTATAGAGTAAGCAACCACTCCAACTTCTGCTTTATCAGTTCCAAGTTTTTCAGCTTTTTTACTTATTCTTAAACCGATGGTTTGTTTTAAAGTTTTGAAAGCAATAAAAGAAAAAACGAAACTAAATAGACAAACAGAAATAACGCCTAACAACTGTGTACCAAAATTCGTATTTGGATTACTTATTGGTACAACTAATGTACCAAATATACCCGCAAACATGTGTACTGGAATAGCACCAACAACATCATCAAGTTTTTGATTTTCTAAAAACTTAGTTCCAAAGTACATAATTAATGCTCCGGCAGCACCTATGAATATTGCAAGTAATGGACTAGGAGTTAACGGCTCAGCGGTAATTGCAACTAAGCCCGCCAAAGCTCCATTTAACATCATTATAATATCTGTTTTACCGCCTAATAATCTTGTAATTGCAGCTCCAGTTACTGTACCTGCGGCACCAGCAATATGAGTGTTTACTGCTATCTTGGTTATTGCATTAACATCATTAAATGTTCCCATTGCAAGTTGACTAAAACCGTTAAAGCCAAACCAACCAAACCATAGCAGGAAAGTTCCAAGGGTAACCAAGGGTATGCTTGAAGCAGCAAATGGAACCATTGATTTTTTCTCTCCTTTTGCGCTAAATCTTCCAGCTCTAGAACCTAAAACAATTACGCCTGCTAATGCGGCCGCACCACCACAGGCATGAACTAAAGTTGAACCTGCAAAATCAGAGAAGCCTCGTACCGCTAACCAACCTCCACCCCATTGCCATCCCATTGATATTGGATAAATAAATCCTGCCATTAACGCAGAAAATATAAAAAAAGGCCAAATTTTTATTCTTTCCGCTACAGCTCCTGAAACTATAGAGGCTGTTGCACAAACAAACATGGTTTGAAAAAACCAATCTGAATGATCTGAATAACCTGTTCCTAATTTTGTAGAATCGCTCCAAATTAAAAACTTACCTATGTATCCACCTTCAGGAATACCATAGGCCATATTGTAACCAAATAAAAAGAAAATAAGCGAGCATATAGCAAATTTTCCAATATTTTTTGCAGCAATTGTCGATACGCTTTTTGTAGTTACTAATCCACTTTCTAGCATACAAAATCCTGCAGCCATAAAAGCTACTAAAACTCCACCAATATAAAAGCCAAGTGTATTAAAAATATATTGACCTTCTTCTGACATGGTAGTTTCTGCTGTATTACCTAAACTTATAAGACCCAATAAAAATATTAAACCTACGCCAAAATTTAAAAATAATTTATTAAAATTAATCATTTAACTCTCCTTGTTGATGGAAAGTAATAAAGATTAATAATTTGATCACTATTGTTCAATAAGCATACTAGTTATGTAGACTACACATAAATGAATAAAAAAAAGGCCCCAAAAGAGGGGCCTTCTTTTATTCATTAACTTAGGGAGAGAATGAATGTTTTAATTATTTAGTCTCTTATTGCGTATGCAATAACTCCTGTCTCACTTACGTCAGTACCTTTGAGTTCAGCTTGTTTGCTCAATCTAATACCCATTGTATTTTTCATTATTGACCAGACTATAAATGAAACAATAAACACAAATAAGTTTATAGAAATTACTCCTATAAATTGGGCAGTAAAATTAGCGCCAGGATTAGTAATTGGCACTGCTAATGTACCCCAAATTCCAGAAAATAAGTGAGCTGGAACTGCACCTACAACATCATCAATTTTAAAATAGAATAGCAGTTTAGTTCCAAATACAACTATTATTCCGCCTACTCCACCGATTAAAATTGCAGCTAGAGGAGATGGCATCAAAGGTTCAGCAGTTATTGCTACCAATCCGCCAATTGCTCCATTAAGCATTTGA
>MPMB02201958.1_pt1 | contig 10071 bp, 8 predicted proteins | sample 1617371 | NCBI WGS metagenome assembly MPMB02 (sample SAMN05944808, study PRJNA350692) | marine metagenome | biome: marine; feature: ODZ; material: water; isolation source: 300 m water sample filtered on 0.2 um supor filter | place: Pacific Ocean | collected 2012-04-08 | depth 300m m
CATATATAAGCCTTATGCTGGTAAAACAGCATACCATCATGCTGGCTTTTTAACATTTAGAAAGAGGAGATGCAAGAAGAATATATTCATATATGCAGCATGATATATGGACCATTAATCGTCAATTATTTTAACCCAAAAGGAATGTTCCGTTTAATATTAAATGGTGCAATATATTATGTATGTATACATAAATATATTGTTAATATTAAGAATTTCTTCTAATTAAGCAGTTTTAATAATAGGATGTTTATTACTTAAGTGCTGTTATCTAAACAAGTTAACGTTGATAAGATTGAAACTGGCCCCGACCATTAATGGTCGTTTAGAAATATACGATCATATGATGTATATATTGCACCATTTAATATTAAACGGAACGTTCCTTTTGGGTTAAAACAATTGATGTATTAATGCGCCATATATCATGCTGCATATATGCCCCATTAATCATGCTGCATATATGAATATATTCTTCTTGCATCTCCTCTTTCTAAATGTTAAAAAGCCAGCATGACGGTATGCTGTTTTACCAGCATAAGGCTTATATATGTGTCGTCTTCCATCTAAAAGGACGACACTTCCCTTCCCTGTTATTCCGTAACTCTTTATTTCTCTAGCTGCGGGAAAAAGGGATTGCGACATTTTGTCGCTTTACGTATAATAAAGCGACAATGGCATACCAATACAAAAGAGAACCCTTAACACCAGACGAAGCAAATCGTCTGGCCAACGCTTGCAAGGAGTATCCCGAAAAGTTGGTTGTATGGACTTTGCTCGATACAGGATTACGTTTGACAGAATTTGAGACTTTGAAAAAAGAAAGTCTCGATTGGCAAGGACATCGGCTTATCGTTTTCGGTAAAGGGGGGCCCTACGGGAAAAAAACAAAACGCCGTGTTGTTCCGATGACCCCACGAGTACAACCAATGCTTGAAGGACACTTTGCTTTACACGACTCAATAGGTATTAACAAAAGATCCATTCAAAGACTTGTGAAAAAAATTGCAAACAAAGCGCATATTTCAAAAGATGTTACCCCTCACGTCCTGAGACATACTTTTGCCGTTACTGCAGTACAAAAAGGTCTCTCGCTTCCCTCATTAATGAAGATACTCGGACACGACCATCTCGCAACAACTCAAATATATTTAAACTTGTCTCCGGAGATGGCTTTAAATGAATTTCACGATAAGTGGTAATTTTATTTTAAAACGCAAAAGACGCTGCATATTGCATATATGCTGCGCTGGCTTCCCGTACTTTCTTCTTGCGTCTCCTCTTTCTAAATGTTAAAAAGCCAGCATGATGGTATGCTGTTTTACCAGCACAAAGGTTTATATATTTTATTTTTTTAACCGTAATTTACCACACAATAAAAACAATGAAAATAATAGGATTTGTTAATTCTAAGGGCGGTGTCGGAAAATCTACCGTTGCTTGTAATATTGCCGTTGAGGTGGCACGCAATGGTGGCCACCCCCTACTTATAGATGGCGATATACAAGGATCGTCACTAGCTTTCAGGGCTACCAGAGAACTTGACGACATTAAAGCTGTCGCAATAACAACCCCAACCATACACAAAGACATAAAGGATTTTACCGGCTTCAGTATGGCAATCATAGATGCTGGCGGCAGAGATACCGCTGTTTTTAGATCCGCTATTATGGCATGTGATCTTTTGTTAATACCTACTTGCCCATCACAATACGATATTTGGGCGTGTAATGATTGTGTAACGGTGTTAAAAGAGGCGCGAACGTATAAAGATATACCCGCTTTCTTTATACTAAACCAACTTATACCTAACACGATCATTTCAAAAGAGGCTACAGGGGCACTCAATGAGTTTTCCGGAAACGTTGAACTCCTGTCCACTACGCTGACTAGCCGTGTCGCTTTTAAAAACTCAATTTCGCATGGTAAAGGTGTAAGTGAATACGAACCGGATGGCAAAGCATCTGTTGAAATAAAAAATTTATATAAAGAAATTAAGGAGCTATTAAATGGAAACTAAGAAGCCGAAGAATGTGGGAAAAGATTTTTTTGATCTTGGCTTGAGTAAATTTATTAAAGGCGCAAAAGCCGACCAGCACACCAGCAACACAGCAAGCCCGCAGGTCAAACCAAAAAAGGTGACATACTATATCAACAACCCAGAGCTTATTAAAAAGCTCAAACAAGTCGGCCTTGATACCGACAGGGATCTTTCCGATCTTGCTAGTGAGGCCATAGAAGACTTAGTAACTAAATATACCAGCAAGACAGCTTAGTGGTATATAAGGGAATATATACATAAATATATTAATAATATTACTAATATATGCCTATACAGAAAGGGAAAGAAACGAAAAAGATACAGGCATCTGATGACGATTATACATAATTTATTACAGGTATCTGATGATGTAATGCTAAATATGGTACAGGCATCTGATGACGATTATACAGGCATCTGATGACGAATTCATTTAAAAACACAGGCATCTGATGACGATTATACAGGCATCTGATGACGGGCAATTTATATATAGCTATATATTTCAATATGTTATGAAGTTTTTTTCTTCTGGTATATGTTTTAATAGTATTTTAATAACGTTTAATATAAAAACTTATCAGTTTTTAGAAACGCTTTAAAAATTTTTCCTCTATATATGCAAGCATATATTCCATATATGGAAAATATATTTACTCCCTTTAAAGCAATTTTATGTATAAAACATGACAAAAAAAAGAGAACTTACTAAAAAAAAGGGAGAAAATTCTTTAACCATACCGAAATATATAAAAGCAACTCTCGCGCTAGACAATACTCCTTTCTTTGTCCCAACATACAGACGGGATACACAAACAACTACTAGATGCATGAAAATAGGAGAGAAAACCCTACCTGATGGAACAAAAGCAAACATAATGACGCATGTAAATTTAAGTAAAAAATGGGGATTACCAAACACTCAAGACCTTGATTACTTTAAAGCCTTTGAAAAATACTGTGATGAAATTGTCAATAGAGACGGTACTTTTGACTTGCCAATTAAAATTACGACCAAAAAACTTATTAATTATGCTGGTAGAAAAGAGAGCACAAGAGAGTGGCAAGAGGTAAAAAAGTGGCTTAAAAGAATGAATGCAACACAAATTGAGGGTATTTGGAACGCAAAATCAGGAGAATTTGAAGAAGGGGCGGTAACTGTTTTTGCTACTGTGTACACAAAAGGCCAAAAATTAAAAGATGGTTCTGTTGCTGGAACTAATTATATCTGGCCAAATATTTGGTTTTTAGAAAACTATTATTACAGACATGTTAGATTAATAGACCATAATTTCTATAAAAACTTAATAAAGCCAATATCAAAGGCACTTTATAGCCGTTTGGCTACTGGTTGGTATGCTTCCGGAGGCAAACCATATAAAAAAAGCTATAATACCTTAACCAAAGAGTTTTTTATTAAAGAACATACGAAGTTTTCATATATCAAACAACAGCTTGATCCATCCCATAAAGAGCTTCAAAATAAAGGATTTCTTGAAAAATGGGAGTATTTACCCGCTAAAAACAAGAAAGATTATGTGATTGTTTGGTATGCCGGAGCCAAGTATCACAAAGATCAAGAAGCAAGGATTGTCCGGAAACAAACAGCCGAGCGGATCACTGGGGGGACAAAGAAATTCCCAACAATAGAACCGCTTAATGACAGACAAGAATATCTTGTTGAAGATATTTTGAAAGTCTGTAAGGACAATAAAAATAAAGTTGCTTACGAGAAAATAGTACGAGAACGGTCAGAACAACTTATCCGTGTTTCATTGACAGAAACTAGAATGGCTATACATGAAGGCCGAATTAAGAAAAGCCCTGGTGCTTACTTTACAGATACAATCAAACAACTTGAAAGAATGCGAACTGGTGTTAAGTAATTAATAACTCCTAAACTCCTCAATATTAACAATATATACATAATATATTAATAATATTACTAGCAATATATTCCCTTATATGGATGGTAATATTAAGAATTTCTTCTAATTAAGCAGTTTTAATAATAGGATGTTTGTTTAAGTGCTGCTATCTAAACAAGTTAACATTGACAAAATTGAAACTGGCCCCGACCATTAATCGTTTATATATATAGGCACAATGGGCATATCTTCCTCTTTCAAGTAATACCAGACGTCCATCTCCGTCCAGTTACTCAATGGAAACACCCTGATTGATTCCACACTCATTAATACGTCAACTATTTTAACCCAAAAGGAATGTTCCGTTTAATATTAAATGGTGCAATATATTATGTATGTATACATAAATATATTGTTAATATTAACAATATAATATTGTATATATGGATGGTAATATTAAGAATTTCTTCTAATTAAGCAGTTTTAATAATAGGATGTTTATTACTTAAGTGCTGTTATCTAAGTAAGTTAACATTGACAAAATTGAAACTGACCCCGGTCATATATGATCGTGTAGAAATATACGGTCATATGATGTATATATTTTAACCCAAAAGGAACGTTCCGTTTAATATTAAGTGGTGCATATATGCCCACACTCAGAAACCGATCCCCCCTACTACAGAGTCACTGAAGTCAATCTGAAGTCAACTCCCGCGTAACAGGCAGGACTCCACAGGAACCAGCAGGAAAAGAATTAAATTATAAGTCTATGATAAATAATGTGATAGCGTCATAACAGGTACTAATTCAGGCACTTACGGTAAACGTTAAAAATACCCTTTTCTTGAATGCCATTCAAACGCTCTCCCAACTGAGCTAATCCCCCACTACATAAGCTATTGGTACTCTGCCTGAGAAATTACAAATTAAACAAGAGATCCGCATACGTTGGGACAGGCCACAATCTTCGGGGAGTTAATGTTTCCAGCGTATCAATATTTTCACGTAAATCAGTCATCACGGCTAATACTTTATCACGAAATGCTGTGCCGCGCTTTAAAGTATCTGATATCTTCGACGCCTTCTCACGCTCATTCTCCAATTTCTGAGTGTTACGATATGCTGACTTTAAAAGAACAGATACTTTAGCAAGCAGGTCTCTTTGTACTTCATCGGGACCATTTACTGCTGCCAATTTTTCTATAGACTCAGCAAGCTCCTTCGTAAACTGCACAACTGCCGGTATATATAAACTCTTCACCATATCAAGCGCCGCATTTGCCTCAATATTAATCTGCTTTGAATATTGCCCGAGATAAACTTCATACCGCGCCTCTATTTCCTCCTTTGAAAGAACTTTATACTTCTCAAATATACTAACCGCTTTCTTCCCCAGAAATACCTTTAGCGCATCCACTGTAGAACTAATATTCAGCAATCCACGCTTCTTCGCCTCCTTCTCCCATTCTTCAGAATAGTTGTTCCCATTAAAAATGATCTTACCGTGATTTCTCATAGTGTCTCTTATAATAGATGCCGTCTCTTTATTAACATCCTTTGATTTCTCCAGTCTGGTCGCAAAATCATCAAGCGCTTCCGTCACAATAGTATTAAGAACTATACACGGCCTTGAAATCGAAGCCGATGATGGAACCATACGAAACTCAAACTTATTACCCGTAAAAGCAAATGGCGATGTCCTGTTCCTATCCGCGTTATCTTTCGGAAAATGCGGCAATGTGTCAACCCCTACTTTCATGTTAGTAGCAGCTGTTGTCTTTGCTTGCTTCCCTTCCGCTATTGCCTCCAGTATATCTGTCAATTCTTCACCCATGAAAATCGAAATAATCGCCGGTGGCGCTTCATTACCGCCAAGACGATGATCATTGCCTGAATTTGCCGCCGACCTTCTTACCATGTCCGCGTGGAGATCAACAGCCTTAATAAGCGCGCAAATAAAAAGCAAAAATTGTGCGTTATCGTGTGGTGTTTTTCCGGGTTCAAGTAAATTCATACCATCATCTGTACTTAATGACCAGTTCGTATGTTTACCTGACCCGTTTAAACCCGCATATGGTTTTTCATGTAAAAGGCAGACCAGATCACGCCTGAGAGCAACTTTCTGTAATAACTCCATGACAAGTTGATTCTGATCCGCCGCTATGTTTGCTGTCGTAAAGATCGGGGCCATTTCGAATTGTGACGGAGCTACTTCATTATGTTTCGTTGTAGAGGCAATACCCAGCTTCCACAGTTCTTTGTCAAGGTCTTTCATAAAATCAGCAATTCGGTCCCTGATCTGTCCAAAATAATGGTCCTCCATCTCCTGTCCTTTTGGCGCCGGCGCTCCAAAAAGAGTCCTGCCTGCAACAATTAAATCCAGCCTCTGCGCAAAAAGTTCTTTTTCTACCAGAAAGTACTCCTGTTCAGCACCAATGTTGGCGGTAACCTTCTGAGTAGTCTTATTACCCAACACGCGCAATATACGAAGCGCTTGTGCTGAAACAGCGTTTATTGAACGCAGTAACGGTGTCTTCTTATCCAGCGCTCCACCTGTATATGAACAAAATGCCGATGGAATACAAAGAGTAACATCCCCTGCCGCGTCTTCCTTCAGGAATGCCGGAGATGTGCAATCCCATGCAGTATATCCACGAGCTTCACTTGTGGCTCTGAGTCCTCCGCTTGGCAGGCTTGACGCGTCAGGTTCACCCTTAACAAGCTGCTTACCGGAGAATTCCATAACTACTCCACCCTGCGAGGTCGGTGAAATAAAAGAATCGTGTTTCTCCGCAGTTATCCCCGTCAATGGCTGAAACCAGTGGGTATAATGTGTTGCACCTCGTTCAATTGCCCAATCTTTCATGGCATTCGCAACAACATCTGCAACCTCCACAGGCAACTGAGTTTCGAGTTCTATAGATTTCTTGAGCACTTTATAAGTATCCTTAGGCAACCATCTCCTCATTACAGCATCATTAAATACATTCGTTCCAAATATTTTAGTAACATCCATTTTATATCCTCTTTAAATTGTTCACTTAATTTCTAATATAAAATTATTATACATATATACAATTAATTGTCTATTTATACTTTTCATCTCACAGGCTTATTCTGCAGCTTTCAGGACCTCCAGAATATCCTCAGGCTCCATCCGCATTTTATAATCAGTTTTAGCATATGCTGATAGGATTGTTCCATCCTGACCGATTACAAAGGTCCCCGGCACAGGCAATCCCAGCCGATCCTTACCGTTATAATCAGTGATATCAAAACCGAATCTATTCTTATACAATTCATGCAGTTCCGGAGGCACTTCAAAATATAGATTGTATGACTTCATTACACTGTTATCAAGATCACTTAAAACCTCAAATGTGTATTCAGCTTTCTCAATCTGTTCTTTAGATTTATCAGGTCTTTGAGGTGTAATTGCAATCAGTGAGGCATTATATTCTTTAAAATGCGTAAGGCTTCTTTGAAGAACATTCAATTCTATACTACAAAATGGACACCATGCACCTCTGTAAAACGCCAGAATCACAGGGCCTCCCTTCAGCTGATCAGAAAGCGTAACTCTTGCTCCGAATGCATTGAGACAAGTAAAATCCGGAGCACTTTCTCCTGCTTTTAAGCCGGGAGACGGCATTGCCAAATCCAAATCCCGGGCCGCCTTAACCATAATTGATTTGTCTGCTTCATCAATACTCTTTCCCTTACGTTTATTCATGAACTCATCCACTTCTTTTTGGAAACCTGGAAGTGTATATTCATTCTTTTCATCCGCAATCACATTGCTATTAAAGAGAAAACCTGTGAATGCAATTAATGTATAAACTAAATATCTATTCATTCTCGTTTCAACTATTACCGGATTTCAAGATAATTAAATTTGATTAAATCTACTTTTCAATATTAAACCAATTATCGGCCACCTTCAGGCCCTCTGCCTTGATGCCCCGGTCCCGGTCCCTGGCCCTGACCAGGGTTATTTGCTCTATCATCACGACGGTCCTCCCGGCGTTCCCTGGACTCTTCGCGCCTATCCTCACGACTGTCCCTAATATCATCCCGGCGCCCTTCTCGGTGTTCTCTAAAATCCTCGCGCTTGTCTTCGCGTCGTTCCCTGAACTCTTCACGTCTATCATCACGACGATCCCTAATGTCATCACGTCGTTCTTCTCGATGTTCTCTAAAATCCTCTCGCCTGTCTTCGCGTCGTTCCCTGATATCCTCCCGGCGCTCCCTGAACTCTTCGCGCCTGTCATCACGGCGCTCCCTGACATCTTCCCGGCGTTCTTTCCTCTGTTCCTTAAAATCTTCGTGTCTCTCCCTTATATCTTCACGGTGTTCCCTAAAGTCCTCTCGTCTTTCCTTTTTATCTTCGAAACGCTCTCGAGCCTTGTCACCTCGCTCCTTATGACGCCTCAGGGCTTCTTCATCTTGCCGTTCTCCTCGATGTTCTCTAAAGTCTTCGTTTCGTTCCCGAACTTCCCCGCTTCGCTCCCTACCACGTTCACGAACTTCCTCACGTCGTTCACTGCCACGCTCACGAACTTCCTCACGTCGTTCCCCATGCTGCACTCGGGATCCATCGCCTTGCACCTTTTTAATAAAAGGTTTCTTGCTCTCAATGTCTTCTGCTATGCTATGCTATCCATGCACATAAACAGAAAAACTGCAGTTAATATTGATACTGGCATTAATATTTTAAGAAATGTCTTCATAAAGTCCGCCTCCCGATACATTTAGTCTAAATAACTATAAAAAATATCTTAATTATCCGTCAAAATAATCTTCATTTCTATAAATAAAGATTACAAATTATAAAATATTCAACAGTATAATAATGATATAGGGTTGGATTTGTTCAGTTTGTTAATTCACCTGTTAAGTGGTTGAAGAAGGGTCGCTTCTTTTTTTGATAACATTGCAAACGTATATTAAAACGAAGGCACTTACATTTTCAACTACTATTTTTATGTATTTTCATGTAATTCTTCCTTCAAGCCTATCTTAGAAGCTTTCATTTTAGATTTTTTACTATAATATCTCCAAAATATTACTATAATAAGGAATTTACATTTTGTGGCTAGTCCACAATGTATAATATTAAAGAATGCAGTTTTCAGAATTTTAATCTTTACATTAATCAAGTGTTGCAAAGGCCAGGCCTTTAGCCAATCAAAGAAACGGAAAAAAGTAATTGTGAAAATAGAAAACATTAGGAATATTGCTATCATCGCCCATGTGGATCATGGCAAGACAACGTTAGTTGATCAAATGTTAAAACAAACTGGAGTCTTTCGCTCAAATCAGCAGGTTGTCGAACGAGTAATGGATTCTCAAGATCAGGAAAGAGAACGCGGCATAACCATAGTCGCAAAGAACTTTGCAATCCAATACAAAGGGATTAAATTGAACATTATTGACACTCCGGGCCATACGGACTTTGGAGGTGAAGTGGAGCGCACTCTAAAAATGGCAGAAGGCGTACTTCTCCTGGTGGATGCTTACGAAGGCCCTATGCCGCAGACAAGATATGTATTACAGAAGGCATTAGGCTATCACCTCAAACCTATTGTAGTAATCAACAAAATTGACAGGCCCGACGGGAGGCCAAATGATGTCCTTGACGAAATATTTGACCTGTTTGTAGACTTAAATGCCGACGATAAACAGTTAGACTTTGCCGTAGTATACGCCAGCGCCAGAGATGGATATGCAAAACTTGAAGTGGAACAGGAAAGCAATGATCTGACACCATTACTGGATGCTATAATAGAACACATCCCTCCGCCAACGGCAAACCCGGACGAACCATTCCAGATGCTTGTACAGGCGCTGGATTATAACGATTATGTAGGCAGGATAGGTATTGGCAAGATTGCAAATGGAAGTATAATCTCCGGCAGTAATGTAACATGGCTTAAAATGGATGGAGAAAAGCGTAATGAAAGAATAGGAAAAATCTTTTCTTTCTCTGGTTTGGAGCGAGAAAGTGTTCAGGAGGCAACTGCAGGTGACATTGTAGCTGTTACAGGGATAGAAAACGTGGAAATTGGCGATACCCTCGCAGATGCAAATAACCCTAAACCGCTTCCCATCATAAGTATTGACGAACCTACGCTATCGATGCTGTTTTCAGTGAACAAC
>MPMB02037149.1_pt1 | contig 10039 bp, 10 predicted proteins | sample 1617371 | NCBI WGS metagenome assembly MPMB02 (sample SAMN05944808, study PRJNA350692) | marine metagenome | biome: marine; feature: ODZ; material: water; isolation source: 300 m water sample filtered on 0.2 um supor filter | place: Pacific Ocean | collected 2012-04-08 | depth 300m m
AAAAGATTGATACGACCACCGCCGCTGGGAAGATGGTATTCAGGATGTTAGCCGTGCTGTCTGAGTTTGAACGGGACCAGGTCAGCGAACGCACCCGTGTTGCCCTAGCTTACAAGCGTGCTAATGGAGAAAAGACCGGCGGGGATGTGCCCTATGGTTACCGGCTTAAAGCCGGCCGCCTTGTGCCACACGAGTCTGAACAGGAAGCCATAGCCCTGATTCGCGAGCTTCGCAGCAAGGGCCACTCGCTTCGTAGGATTGCGGAAGAACTGGAATCCCAAGGTTACCGCACCAAAACCCGACGCAAGCATTGGAACCCCAAGACTGTCTCGGTAATCATCGAAAGGGAGCGAATAGCAGCATGAACAGGGCAAAAAAGAGGCAGGATTCTGTTACCCTTCGTCCGATGGGTAACACCAACCCAGATCCAGAGGCTGGGAATCTGGCTGATGAGCCTGAAATGAAGGCGCTCTCCAGGATGATCGACGCCGGGGAAGTGGACCCCGACCGGACACTTGACTATCTGAAGGCAAAAACAGAAGCCGGCCTGGAAAAGAAATCAGATGGGGGGGAGGGGGTCGTGGATTTAGGGACGGGTCTTGAGTATTAATGGATTTCTACTCATACAAAATCCACTAAAGGGGCCTTCCTTCTTCATTACTAAACCCTGATCGCGTCCGAACTCATATTGCGCCCATGCCGGCGCTTTAGAGCGGCCATTACATCCTCCAAGTCATAGCGAACGCATCGGCCAATCTTAATGTAAGGGACAAATCCCTCACTCCTCCAGTTTTCCGATTTCCTTGGTGTGCCACCTCCCCCTGGTCAGAATTACAAACAGTCCAACGGCCGCGGGCGTGAGCTTGTAGCCGTTAAATCGCGGGTCAGGGGCGTCGATCCCGAAGCCCCGAAAGCCGATTAGGTGTGCCTTGAAAGTTTCGCCATCCGAGCGGGTCCAGTTTCGACAAGCGCCCGCCAGGGCCTCCTTGTCCGTTTGCCCTTTGTTTCGAGTCCATGTCCGAAACGGCACGCCCTCAGGAACGTCGACGATGTCCTGCCCCTGTCGCGGCTGCATGCCCACCAAGGCGCTGCTGCACGCGGCCGATGTGCGGCACCAGGCCAGGCGCTCGAAACTTTGGGGGCTCGAGCCGGGCGAAGTCGGCTTCGATTTTCCGGCGGTGATGCGGCGTAAGGCGGCAATGGTTGAGGAGTTCGCCAGCTACCGGCGCAGCCAACTGCAAGACGGTCGCTTCGAGCTGAAACCGACCATGTCGCCTCTGGGCATTGAACCTCCACGTCTCATTCCTCGCGAACCCAAGTATAACCCTTTCTCAAAGTTTTCCTCAAAAACTAGCGGGAGATCTGCGCTCCAGCCTGCCATGGGAATGGTCACGGCAAGCGCCTATAGAATTGTCCTGAGAATGTTCATGGTGTGTCTTCACACCCTAGTTGTTCCCCGCATCTGAGACAAGCCCATGAGTCGCCCAGAACGTAAAACAGGCTCAGGGTCCGCCCAAGGCCCGAAAGATGGCCACTGTGTCAGTGAGCAACTCGGTGTGCAGGGCGAGTGACTGGCGGCGAGCGGTAAGGATGCGGCGTTCATCTTCCAGCACCTCAAGCTGTGAGACCAGCCCGGCGCGGAGCTTGTCGACAGTGAATTCGCGGACCCTCCCGGCCTTGCCCACAATCTCGTCGGCGAGTTTAAGTTGTTCGCGGCGGCGGTTGAACTGCACGGCGGCAGTCTCAACTTCCTCGAACGCACGCAGGGCAAGCGCCCGGTATTCGGCGGCCACAACGCGCGCGTGGGCATGCTCAGACCCCAACCTCTCAATCCGTTCCGGATCCCAGATGGGAATCTCCAGGCGCGGGCCAATCTCGGTCATCCAACTACGAAAAGGATCCGTAACCGAGCCGATCATGGTAAGCCCGCTGAGACGCAGGTTGAGTGAGGGGTAGAGATTCAAATAGGCGGCCCGTTCCAGCGCAAAAACCGAACGCAGACGGGCCTCGGCAGCGGCGAGATCGGGGCGCTGCCGCAGGATGTCCGCCGGCAACCGGGCAGGCAACATCGGGGCGACCGTGCCCGGCCGCAGTGGGACAACGGAATATCGGCTGCTGCCCGCGGACAACCCGCGCAACCGATCGAGTCGACGGGCGGCGGTCTCGCCCAGCATCCGAACCCGAACCCGTTCCCGATGCAGATTGACGATTTCGACTTCCTGCCGCTCGATCACCGCAGCGTCAATGAGCCCGGCCTGCAATCGGTCGCGGTAGATGGCCAGAATGGCATCCTGGTGTTTAATGGAGTCTTCAATGATGACCTGATCCTCGTGGTGACGGCGTATGGCGAACCAGGCGTTGGCGGTCTCGGCGGCAAGCAGGAGTCGGCCAGCGTTCAGGTCAGCCTCGGTGGCGCGGACCCTCTCCTGTGCCGCGGTGCGCTGGGTTCTCCATTTGCCCAGCCAGTCCATCTCCCACGCCATCGCGCCGCTGAGGGTCACTGGCTTCAGGCTTTCGGTTTTCGAGTCGGTTTCACGCATGCGTCGCCGGCCGGCACGCAAGCCGGTGCCAGCCGAAACCCGCGGGCGGGACCCGGCGGTGTCCAGGCGCCCCTCGGCTCGTGCCAGCGCAACGCGCTCGGCCAACACAGCCAGATTGGCATTGGAGGCCAGGGCACCGGTGATCAGGTGATTGAGCTCAGGATCCTTAAACCGCTCCCACCATGGCCCTTCAAAGGCATTGGTCATGCCCGGCCAGCTGACCGACCATGCCTGCGGCGGATTTACTTCCGGGAAGGATTGCTTGGGGTAGGGCCCCACACAACCAATGAACGCCACTGCCCAGCCCAAGGCGGCGCCCACGAGGCCAAAGCTGCGAAAAGCGCGGCCGACAAAGGCGAATCTGTTCGATGAATATCTCACTGCGCAGGTGTCAAATGGATCTTCTCGGCGTTGATAACCAGGGCATCACTGGTGGCGCCCGGAGCAACCTTGCCCTGAACAGTCACGTAGCTGCCGGGCTTAATGCCGCCGAAACCCTTGAGCGTTTGTTTAAGCACCAGCCCGCCATCATCGACGGCCTGAACCGTGGCGATGGATGTCTTGAGTTTCTCGTGCGTTTCACAGCAGGCATCCCACGGCGTCTTGCAGTGGTCGTCGGGATTGGCGTCACAACGAACCAGGGCCTTGGCATCAGCCAGGGTAAAAGCCGCCCGATTGTCAACGAACGGATCCACGCGTCCGCCAATGTACCCGGTAATCACAATCCGGGCGCCGGGCTCGACATTTTTGCGGGCCTCAACAACACCGACGGCATTCGCTGGCGCCGCTGCGGCAATCAAGGATTGCGGCAGTGGGACGGTCGAGGAAGCGGAAGGTTGTGGAGACTCCTGGTTTCCGCAACCTAGGGCGTAGACTGCGAGCATCGTGGCCGCGATGACCGGGTGTGTAATTTGATTCATGATGCGTGTTCCTGTATTCATGGTTTTGGGTTTCATTAAAAAATTCAGGCAGCCCGGAGGGTGGCGATGAGTTTCGGGCGCAGACAGCTCCAGGCCGGCGGCAAGGCACCGATGATACCCAAACCAACGCCGACGCCGAACCCCAGCGCTAGGATGTCGGGCTCGAAATTCAGCGAGAATGCACCGATGGAAAACGGGACGGTCAACCCGTCGAGCCATAACAATCCCACCGTGGCCGCAGCCAGCGCGCCCATCAGGGTCGCGGCCGTGGACTCCTGCAGCAGGCTGGCCAGTAGCGCGAAGCGGCCAAAGCCGACTGCCTGCAGGGCGCCAAACTCGCGAATGCGCGCGACAAAGGCGGCATACAGGGTGTTGAGCCCGCCGAACACCGCGCCGGCGGCAATGAGCACAGCGCAGATCCATGCCATCCAACGCACGGGCGCGTAAAAGCGCGCGAGCTTGGCGTAATAATCCGACTCGCGCATGGCAACGAGTTCAAGGTCCAGTCGCTGCTTGGTGAACAGGTCCGCGTCCTCAAGCTCGGCGCGGCCCAGGGCGACCACGACACACGATAGGGAATCCCGCTGGGTCAGGGTCAACAGATCCCCGATGTTCATCCACAACTCGGCCTCCATCACCGTCCCCGGCGCGTCGAAGACGCCGGAGATTCTCAGCTCCACGTCGTTGAATCGAATTGTCTGGCCGATGGCGAGCCGGGCGGCGCTGGTTTCCAGCTTGTAATGGGCGAGCCGGCCGACCATCACCTCGCCCGGGCGCGGGAAATGTCCCTCCAAAATCCGCACCTCCCGGTGCACCCACAGGGCGCGAGGCGTCACGCCGCGCAGCAGGGCCTGGCTCGCCCGGTCGCCGGAGATTTCGACCAGTCCGTTGTAGTGCACCTCACCAGAGACCGCCGGCTGCCCAAGCACCGTGCGCAGGCCGGGGATGCCGGCGGCGGCGATGTCCGGCACACTGGGCGCCACCTCACTGCGCTCGATGCTCTCCTCACTGCCCGCGCCAAGGAGGATGACATTTTGTGGCGAACCCGAGGCGATCAACACGCGGTTCATGCCGCGGTTTAGCGAGGCGGCCAACATCAGCAACAGCACGACCAGCCCGCTGCCAAGGATCAGCTGCACGCAACGACCGGGCCGCCGCACCAGGTTTCTTATGGCATAGGTAAAAGGCAGCATGTTCGAATCAAGTGGTTGGTTGCGTTATTTTTTTCATACCTCGCGCAGGCTGTGAACGATCGATTGACGGGTGGCGACCCAGGCCGGGTACAGGCCGGCGGCCAGCCCAAGCGCCAGCGCAACCCCAAGGCCGCGCAGCAACACCTGCAGATCAGGCACAAAGGCCATCGTGAGGCCCTCATTGCCGACCGTAATGCTTTGCCATTGCAAAAACCCCACCGAAGCGCCGACCCCCACCGCACCACCGAACAACCCGAGCAGCAGGCTCTCGGCCATCACCAGCCAGCCAATCGCCGTATCCGGATAGCCCAGGGTCATCATCACCGCGTGGTCGGTCACCCGCGAACGCACCGTCAACAGGATGGTGTTGGCGACCAGCCCCATGACCGCGACCACCGCCGCCAGCCCAAGCCAGCGCGTGAAACCGATCAGTTCCACAAGTTCCTTCGCCGTGGTGGCGAAAAAGGCCTTCTCCGGCCGGGTATCGGTCGGGTGCGAATCGGTGGCGAACAACTCGTCGATGGCCTGGGCCGCCGGTTCAAGTTGCCCGGAGGAACGCACCTTGACGTTAAACTGGGTAACCACGCCCAGCCCAACACGCGAGGCTTGTTGAAGGAAAGGCAGATGCACGTAGGCAACATTCTCGTCCTGCGCCTCATCGGAGCGGATGATGCCCGCGACATACACGGTGACCCCGGCCGCGTCGAACTGGTCTCCCACCCGCAACCCGCGCCGGCGGGCGAGGTTGCGGCCAATGAGCGCGGCGTCCTCCCGTTCCTGCCACTGCTCCAGTGAGCCATCCAGCACCGCGATCCCCGGCGCGAACCGCATCAGGTTCTCGGGCGGCACCCCGCGGAAGGCAACGATGTCCAGGCTGGCGCCGCAATTGTTGACAACAATTTGAATGGGGATCACCTCCTCCACCCCGTCCAGCTCGCGGATTTGTTCCTGGTAATGCTCGGGCAATCGGCTGGTGGCCGGGCAGAAACGGTTCTCCCGATAAACCACCAGCGTGGTGTCGCCGGCGGTAACCTCGGTCGCCTGCTTCAGCGAAGTCTGCAGGGTTTCCACTGTCGCAAACAAAAACATCCCCGTGATGACGCCGGCCATTGTCAGCAGCGAACGCACCCGGTGCCGCGACAACTGTTTGCCGGCCAGCACAAGCAGGTTGACTGGGGTGCGCAGGCTCATGAAGCGACGGCCTCCTTTCCAGTTTCCTCCTCCTGCGCGAGCCGCCCCTTCTCCAGGTACAGTTTACGGTCGGCGAACCCGGCGGCGCGCGGGTCGTGGGTGACCATCACGATGGTTTTCTCGTATTCACCCGAGAGACGCTGCAGCAGGTCGAGGATGGCCGTGGCAGATTCGCGGTCAAGGTCGCCCGTCGGCTCGTCGGCCACTAACAACGGGGGATCGGCCACCAACGCGCGCGCAATGGCCACCCGCTGCTCCTGCCCGCCCGAAAGCTCATTGGGCCGATGATCCATGCGATCGCCCAGGTCGACCAGCTCCAGCACTGCCTCCACTCGTTGCTCACGTTCCCTGCGGCTCAAGGGCTGGAGCAGCAACGGCAGCTCGACATTTTCAAATGCCGTCAGCACCGGCATCAGGTGGTACAGCTGAAAAATGTAGCCCACGTTTTCCGCCCGCCAACGGGTGAGCCGGGAACGGCCAAACTCGGTGAGATTCTCCCCGCCGACGAGCAACTCGCCCTCGCTGGGCGAATCAATGCCGGCCAGCAGGTTCAGCAGCGTGGTCTTGCCACTGCCCGAGGGGCCCATCAACGCGAGGAATTCCGCGCGCGCAACCGCCAGGTCCAGCGACTCCAGCGGGGTCACCTCGGCATCGCCCTTGCGGTAGCGCTTGGTCAAACTGCGGCATTGGATGAATGGCCCGGTCATGATTTTAGGGAGTGCGAAGATCCATCGAAATTTTACTTTTACGGGCCTTGATGCGGATGCCCTCCTTCAACGAGGCCGGCGGATTCACGATCACGCGGTCGCCCGGGCGAAGTCCCTCCATCACGGATGGGTATCCCTCCGGCCTGCCGGTCCCCAGCGTGACTTCACGCCGCTTGGCATGTTGACCATCAGCAGACAATACCCACACCTGGGCGGCCTTGCCGCTGCGATTTAACACCACCTCGGCGGGCACAAAGATCGTCAGTGATTCACGACTGCCCGATGCCGTTGAGGAGCCCTGCCCCGCGCCAAAAAACTCGCCCCGACAAAGCATCTCAGGGCGCAGACGGGGATCAGGATTCGTAATGCGCACCTTGGCCTGCAGGGTGTTGCGCTGCCGGTCCGCCTCGCCGACGATGCGCGTAACCGTGCCCGTGAATTCACGGTCCGGCAGCAGGCTGCAGGTGACCCGGACCACCTGGCCCACCGCCAGTTTGCCCGCGTCGGCCAGAGGCACGTCCACCCGTGCCTGGAGTTTGCCCGGTTCGTAAAGGATGGCGGCCGTGGCGGAATCGGCCATATCCATGTCCAGCATCAACCGCTTGCCCGGTGTCGCCAAGAGCCGCAACACAACCCCGTCAATCGGCGCCAACACCCGTGTGCGGGAAAGAGCCAGCTGTGCCTCCTCGCCCGCCACTTTCGCGGCGACCACGAGCTGCTGCTGTACCAAAACCTGTTTTTGCAGCCGAACCTGCTCGGCTTTCCATTCGCCAATCGTTGCCTCGGCAGTGGCCACTGCCGAGGATTGGGTGCGTTCACGCAACTGCGCCTGCACCAGGTCACGTTCAGGAATGGTGCCCGGCTTCAGGGCCTGCAACCGGCGGGTCACATCGGTCAGTTCCGCCAGGCGCGCGGATTCGCCTTCGTATTTGCGCGTGGCCGTAATCTCCCTGGCCCGCACGAGTGCCATCTCCGCATGCAGCGCGGCTTCATCGGCACGAGCCTGGGCCAACCGGGCCCCAGTGTGACGCAGAACCAGCCGCGCATCGTCATCCACCAGCGTGGCCAACACCTGGCCGTTGGTCACCGACTGGCCCTCAAGCACGTGCATCTCGCGTACAACACCGCTGTAGAGCGAGACCGCGCGAATGGGCAGTGGATCCGGCTCAATCCAGCCGGACGCCTGAAAAAGCAGCTGCGAAGCCCCTGAAGCCGGCTTGTCCACAGTTGCGTTCGAGCTTCCGGAGGACAACGCCACCGCCTCAACAAATTCCACCTCCAAGCCGGGCAACAAACGATCCCGAAAGGCATAGGCGAACAACGCCGCCAAGCCGAGCAACACGACAATCGGCAACAGCACGGCCCAAGCCGACCGGCGGTGCCGGCGTGGCTTGCCCTCCGACTTTTCGCCCTCCCCGGGCTTGTCAGCTTTCGGGGTGAGCCAATGAGGTTCAGGTTTGGTCATGTTGATTGCTTACCATTGGTGCGCCCAGTTTACGCAAAACATCGGGGCGCGGGATCAGGACATAAACGGATCCGCTCGTGTGGAACCCGTTCGCGACTCAGAAACAGGCGGCAATCAGACCAGAAGAACGCGCAAGCGCAAATGAAGGCGACAGGAATCCGGCGGCGAAGAACGGCCTGAATGGCTCGTCATGCCGCACCCATCCTTCTTTGAGGGAACACCCATGGAACATTGTTCCATCAGGAAACAAGAAATTGAAGGCGGAACAAAAACCACCGAGTCCTGGCTCTTCCAGCCGAATTCCGCAGAGGTCGCCAGCACCATCTGAACCGGCTCATTGCATGGATTCTGGCAGGGATCCGGGGTGTCGGTGCTGCATTTTTCCGTGCAGCACTCGGCTTTTTCCTGAGGCTTGGGCGTGAAAACAATTTTGCCGTCGCACTTGCAGATATAAAGTGTACCGGACAAAAGCACGAGAACCACCGCCAAGACCGTGGCGACAGCAACCTTGAACGGGCTGGTAAATAAATACCTCACTAGTCGATTGACCCTACAACGAATAAGGCTTAAATGCAAGCGCAATGCCGCCCACTTCACCTCTGAAGCCTGAGTATCCAACGGTGCCCCAGATCCAGTTGTCGAATCCATAGCGCAGGTTCGACGGCCCGGCGTGGGTATCGCTCGTCCCCCACCCTGTCGTCAGCACCTCGCGCACGTCTGCCTTGTCATCTCCGTCGGTATCCTTCAGGAACAGAAAGTCGGGCACGTGAGCGACGATGACCCCGCCGCGCGAGAAGGTCAGCGAAGTGGGAATGTTCAGACCCTCGGCAAACACGGTTACCTTGTCGCACTTACCGTCGCCGTCGGTGTCTTCGAGGATCTTGATCTTGTCGTTGCCGACACGGTTGGGCGTCATCTCGTTCGGGTAGTCGACCGTCTCAGCGACCCACAAGCGACCGCGCTCGTCCCAGGCGAGACCGATGGGGTTGATGACGTCCGGCTCGCTAGCGAAAAGCTCCCGCCGCAGCCTCTGAACGTTACGAGCCCCCACCTGCCACCCCTCTTGCTTCAGCAGTCGTGTGATCTTCGCATATCCCAACTCCGGATGCTCATTGGATTTCCGGCGCAAAGCTCCCTTCAACTTTGCCTCCCAGACATCCGCCTCTTTCGCCCTATACGCGTAGGTGCTACTGATCGAGTTATCCAAACTGGTCCAGTGCTTTCGTTAGTCTGGACGGGGGGCATTATTTCCTCGCTTTCTTGCGCTTCATTTCGAGATCGACTATCGAGAAGTCACCCACCACACCGGAATCGTCAACTTGGAAGACTTGCAACTCGATGTTGTTCTCGTCGATCCGACGAAAGCCCACGGCCATGCTCCCTTTTTCCCCGGTGTCAGACGTGCTGGTGAGGGTGACCGAGGGCATGCCGTCCTTAGGCCCCCACTTGCCGGTGCTCTTCTTGCCCTTGTCGTCATATCCTGTCTGCTCGATCTCCCCCGTCGCAGGATTGACGGCGATCAAACTAACCGACTCCGAAGCATTCCCCTGAGGATTCACCCCCTTGAAATGCGACGAGATCACGTGATCCTTCACGGCCCACTTGTAGGACAGCGTAATGCTGTTGCCATCGGCTTCTCCAACCCAAGTCCCTATAATCCAGCTGACATCGTTTTCGCCGATGCGGTCGGCGAGCGATGCCTGCACCTGATGGGAAAAGGCCAGACCCGTTATTGCGAGTAACGTTAGTATTTTTTTCATTCTTTTTTTTGGATAAGCTGACATGCCGGAAACCGGGGTCAGGTTGCGGTTGATACACCGGAAGAACGGTGAAAGTTACACAGGCCGAGTTTTGACTTACCAATAAAACGCGGAAGCAGCCAGAAGGCGACAGCAAGGCTGGCTCGGAATTATCTTGATTGTGCTAGACTGTCAAGCTTGCCCCCCCACCAGCACCACGGCTGCGATTGTTGTGAGTAGGAGGTGTTTCATTTGCCTTCAGCTTTCAATTCTTCAGCCGTCTT